>Ga0180007_10000022_pt1 | contig 303750 bp, 280 predicted proteins | sample MM_PC_MetaG_FD_121122 | JGI IMG/M metagenome (GOLD analysis project Ga0180007, IMG submission 121122) | Groundwater microbial communities from the Aspo Hard Rock Laboratory (HRL) deep subsurface site, Sweden - MM_PC_MetaG | ecosystem: Environmental > Aquatic > Deep subsurface > Groundwater...
AATGGGTGGTCAGGAGGAGGCAGGGCATGTTTCGTAAACGGTTCAGCATACAGTCTGCCCCTTCCCGACCAGTGCGCCGACTGGGTTATGTGCCAGACTCTGCTGATGCATCTCGAGTTTCCAGAAGATGCCCTGGCTGAAATGATCAGAATAGCGAAACCGGGCTCAGTCATCATGTGCATGGAGCCTGACAATATTTCCGCCTCTCTGGGCCTGCAATTCAGTTCGACATCTGCTCCATCACTCAACGAAAAACTGAGGCAATTCAAAATGCAGCTTATCTGGGCTGAAGGAAGAAAGAAACTTGGAAGGGGTGACTGGGGAATAGGAGCAAAAGTGCCCATGATGATGGCCTCACAGGGATTGACCGATATCGATGCCCTTTGCAATGACTCTCTCCGTTTCATTCACCCACCATATGAAACGGAGGTTCAGAAATATCTCACGGAAAAGATGCGGGAAGGCATTCTTGAAAATGATGAAGTCACCAGAAAACTTTTCTGGAAGGAATACAAAGAATGTTATCTTGCCGGCGGAGGCACACCGTCAACCTTTTACCGGTACAAAAAAAGCGTTGATGAAAAAAGGCTGCACTACGATTCACAGGTTCTGGAGCAGCTGGAAAAAGGGTCGTACTTCTCTGGTTCCGGTGGGTCTCACTTCTTCTGCATCAGGGGATTCAAACCGAAATAGCAGAGCATGCATTGCCTGTGCATAGGCGATCGGAGTAAACCGAACGGCATCTCATGAAGTGGCTCGCTGATCAAGAGTAGTCTTTTCCGGTTAGCGGTGTCTATATTCAGCGAAATCGCAGCCGCTCTGCCGGGAGCATCTGCTGTAAACTTTTCAGGGAAAGGCAGCGCTTGACTGGGCCCTATGCAGTTTCGGCTGAGTTAGTTTGCTGCTGCGCCTTAGAGAGACATGGAATGACTGAAAGGGATGATGGATAATGGTGAAGGTCATCGATTTGCTCAAAGACAACACTGTAGTGGGCTACTCCGCCGCCCCGAAAGACGGCAGCAAGCCTGAAGTCAGGGCATTCATGGTGCTTCACATCGAGAACAGAACTATCTATTTCGCCACAGGAGCCGGTGAAAAAGTTTGCAGGCAGATAGAAGCCAACCCTTTCATCGCTTTCAGAACAATTGAAGGCACTTCAAAATCTGTCAGAGTGACCGGCAAGGCAAAGTTTATCGACAATGTCGCGGTGAAATCTGCCCTGCTGCGCAAGAATCCCTCTGTTATGGATATCTACGGCTCAGGAGATAATCCGGAGCTGAAAATACTTTACATAAAAACTGCAACCGTTGAGGTGTTCGATATGTCTGTTGTGCCACCCAGGCGGGAAAGGGTAGACTGGACAATACCATAACCTGCTCACCTGTTCAACAGGAACAATGCAGGGCGAATAGTATCACAGCAGACATCAGTAACGTTATTTGTGAGTGACATACGCACTGAACTTCTGGAAAATGGTGTTCGACTTTTAACCTGATTGGCGGGTGGAGCGTGTTGAAATCGATAGAAATTCTGAGCAACCTGTCGAGAATAGATAAAATTGTATTTGACGGTGTTGTCTTCGACGACGATCACAATGAAACTGAAGATTTTTATAAACTGCTCAAAACACTTTCCGAAACCGAACTCGATAATTTTCTGTCTTTATTCCCGAAAGACATAGATCTTGACGACTACAGGAAAGGCGCCGGCAACAGCAGACCTGTCACAGAAGACGAGCTCGGAATCCTTGATCAGAAATTCGTCGATATTGCCGGTAAATCACAGAACAAAAGAAAAGAATTGGAGCAGAACACCATCAGAGTCAGAGAACAGTTAATGGAATACAGAGAAGTTCTGAAAGCGGATTTCAAACATTATGAAAATGCAATAACTGACCAGACTGCAGGTATTGAAGTGCCCCCGGCTCAGAAGGCAGTTTCGGCGGGAGCTGAAGTATACACCCTTCCGGAAATCGACACTGCGATTTTCACAGAAACAGATATCTACGCCTGTCTGAATAATCGCAGAAGTCGTCGCAGCTTCAAAGAAGAAGCATTGTCTCTTTCCGAGCTGTCATTTCTGCTCTGGGCAACTCAGGGTGTAAAAAGGAAATCCCCCGACAACAGGTTTTCCACCCGCACTGTTCCATCGGGCGGTTCACGCCATCCGTTCGAGACGTATCTGGCCGTGCATGATGTTACCGGCTTGAAGCCCGGAATCTATCGATACCAGCCTTTCGATAATCAGCTGGTATTTCTTTTTCCCGTGGATGATCTCAGAAACAAAACCGGCAAAGCAGCATTGGATCAGAAATTTGTAGGGAACTGTGCCGTTACTTTTATCTGGTCTGCAATTCCTTACCGCATGGAATGGCGCTACACGCTTGACAGCCGGAAAATCATACTGCAGGACAGCGGGCACCTCTGCCAGAATCTTTATATCGCATGCGAAGCGATTGCATGTGGAACCTGTGCAATCGGAGCCTATGATCAGAAGCTGTTCGATGAACTTCTCAAGCTTGACGGAACTGACGAATTCGTTGTTTATGTTGCCCCTGTTGGAAAAGTCGATAAACCTGCACCTGCAGTCAAATCGACTGTTGATGAGTTGAAGAGGTACTGCGGCGTATACCGGTGCAAGGAAAAGATGCTCAAAAGAGAGATTCTGCAGAGGAACGGCAGCCTTTTCTATTCCCGCGGCGAGGGCAGCGAGTCAGAGCTTGAATACATTGGTGCTGATAAATTCAGCATGGCCGATGCAGATGCAACACTCACTTTCTCTATTGATGGAAGCAGCTGGAAAATGAGGTTGGAAATTGACGGGGAAACTTCTCTTGAGTTTACAGCACGAGAAGAGTGAATTCCTTCAGCAGCGCGAAAGCTGTTTCTGCTTCAATCCTAGAACATGTGTACTGCTAACTTGTAGAAATACAACATGATTATGAGAGAATGCAGCGTTTATGGAAATGGGGCGGCATGAACCGGGAAGATACAGTACTGCTTGCACACTGTTACCAGCCGGGTTTCATTCAGAACATGGCAGATTTTGTGGGAGACAGCTTTCAGCTGGCTAAAACTGCAGCTGAAGTACCCGAGACAAACATAATTTTCGCCGGTGTGCGGTTCATGGCGGAAACAGCTGCTATTCTTGCGCCCGGGAAGAATGTATTCCAGGTTTCCGAGTCAGCCGGCTGCCCAATGGCGGATATGATTACAGCAGATCAGCTCAGACAATTCAAGAAGGAACACCCGGGCTCACCTGTTATGTGTTATGTGAATTCCACTGCGGAAGTAAAAGCCCTCTCCGATGTTTGCTGCACATCATCTTCAGCTGTAACCATCGCGAAAAAGATGAACCCTTCGGTTCCCATACTCTTCATACCAGACAGACACCTGGGAGAATTCACTGCAGAACGCTCCGGAAGAGAGATTATCTGCTGGAACGGCTTCTGCAATGTGCACGTCAGGCTTACTCTCGAGGATGTACAGCAGGGCAGAATGGCCTTCCCCGACTGCGTGGTAATGGTTCACCCCGAGTGCGTGAAGGCAGTACGCGACAGTGCAGACCATGTTCAAAGCACCGGAGGAATGGTAAGCATCGCCAGGTCATCCCGGGGTAAAACCTTCCTGGTCGGCACCGAAATTGGTCTGATTCACACCCTGAGGAAGGCCAGCTCAGAAAACATTTACCTGCCCCTCAGCCTGGCTCTTGTGTGCCCCAACATGAAAATGTCTACCCAGGCCGACATCGACGAAATCAAAAACGGTGATAGAACTCCGCTCCATATTCCCGAAGAAACTGCGGTAAAGGCTCGCAGAGCGCTTGAAAAAATGCTGGAAATGGGTTCACAGCCGTAGAACAGGCGCAGCTATGCGAAACAACCCGCAACTGCAGCATTTCCTTTACATCTCAGCGGATACGGGAACTGCAAATAGTCATCGCCCTTGCCCCGGTCTCTAAACAGACTTCTCGAACATATCGTACCAACTGCTTCCGCCAACCTTGCTTTCGGAAATTTCACCCGCAGGGCTCATGTCAAACTGAATATATCTTGGCTTTGAACTTCGCTTAAGATAGGCAGTGAAAGAGGCATTCTCAGACCCTGTCTCACCCGGTTCATACTGTTTTCCCAAAGAGTCCCAGATACAACAGTAATGCACGCAGTAGGTCTGATCATCACCTGGTGTACCGGAAACTACCACGGAACAGCGGTTTTGCATTTTCGACAGGAACCCGGACCACCGCGGATCGGTCATCACTCGCAAAGAGTATTCATTCAGCTTTTTGTAGTGGTCTGAAAACAGTTCATTCCTGCTGTTCACATATTTGCAGGTTCTGCTCCATTTGAATCTGAACCACAAAACAAGCAGACCCACGCAAACCACAATGGTAATAATTCGCTGCGGTGTTAAATTGCTTAGATAATCTCCCATTTACTGACACTCCTCTGTATTACTGGTAAATTTACTTGTTTGTCCTACCGCCCCTGAGTATGTCATTCCAAGGGCTGATGAGATGCTGCAGCGAGAGAAGAATATGTTGTCAGATTCTTCCGCTCTGCAGATCTCCCTGTATAGATCCATTGCGAATTCGGTGTTGCCTTCAGCCAGGGCAACGGCGTTCAGCTGTTCCATGCCGGTGATTATCAACATGCAGTCCTCCGCTTCGCATCCCAAAGCAATAGTCAGAAGAACAATAAAGAAGTTAAAAAACACATTCTACTCATATCCCAATATGTTAAGGTTTACAAAAGCACACCCATGGCAGCAAGATATTCCACAGAACTGCAGGTGTCATGCCCCCGAGGCAAGCGTGAGCAACAGAGCTTGCATTGATCGCACTGTCTTGCCTGTATCCATGTCATTCTGCATAATGCAGCCGGGAGTTCTGTTTACAAAATCAGCAGGGAGTTTCTTAATGAAAACCAGTCTGTTTCTTTTAAGCATGTTCATTCTTCTCTCTTCGTGCGGTGCCGGTTCCACTGATGTTTCCTCTCCGGAGTATACAGCTCCACAGGATCCGGGGCTTTCCATGTACCGAACCGCAATGTTCACCGCCGACTGGCGACTTCAGCCCACGAATCAGATATCCTGGGATACAGCTCTGCATATTCCTTCGGTGGCTGTTGACCGTGATGGTGAGGGAAGGATTACTGAAGCTTCAGGTTTCTGGCGGGGCAGAAGAAGTGACAATGTTTTTGTGGCAGACTACCCTCCACTGCTCAGGTTTTCCTATGAAGGCAATACAGAGACAGTGTCATTCCATTATTCAGACGGTTCTCCTTTTCCCATACAGGGAGCATTTGCATACAGGCTGACCAGAACCCCGGAAGACGGCATCACCATATTGGAGTTCACAGATGAAAACCGGCAGATCATCTCCATCGACCAGGGTGTAAGCAGCATTCGTTTTGAACCTGACAGTGTTGATGGGGAATGGATTACACGGATACTCTGCGACTCTTCAGGCGCACCGGTGTCTATGCCCGGAGTTTTCCAAACCCGTTATCTGCTGGATTCCAGTGGAAATGTGCTGGCAATAGAGGGTACAGACAATCAGGGAAACAGATTGCCCATAATAGAGGGTATCTTCCGTCTCGAGATGAGCTATGACTCGGCGGGGAACATCATCGAGAGAAAGAAGCTAGACGAAAACGGGATTCCGGTTGATGATCCGGCGAATCCCGGCTGGCAGATCTATTCGGTTTCAGAATACGGTCTTACAATTGGAAGCGCTGTGTTTGATTCCGCTGGTGAACCGTCGGTTGGCAACAATGGGGCGCACAGAAATGAAATCACTTATGATGAGTTCGGCAGAGTCATATCCAGGCGCAGCTACGATGTTGCAGATCAGCCTCTGATTACAGGCGGTGCCTGGGAAACTGTTACAGAGTATGATGATGCTTATCTTGAAAGCACTCTTACACGATTTGCCCCGGGTGGAGAACTTGTTGAAATAGATGGCATTGCCGCTACCATAACCCGGTACGATTCTCTGGGGAACACAACTGAAGTGAGCTTTTTCGACGCAGCAGGTGAACCTGCCAGAGACAACCAGGGGGTTCACTCCCGGCGCTTTGTATACGACGAGCATGCAAGAATGCTTGAGAACCAGATATGGGAGCCATCCGGCGAACCGGGAGAGTCAGCAGGGGGCCTGCATTCTGAAAGGTACATCTACGGTGCTGAAGGTGAACTGACGGGAACGGAGCGCTTTGATGCCGAAGGTCGTCCGCTGTAGGGAATAAATTCCAGTGTAGCAGAATCAGCAAACGAGTCCGGCGCAGAAGACTCACAGAGAGTTTCTGCGCCGGCAACATTCTGGAGCTACTTGATGTGCATCTCAATCCTCGTCTGCTGTCTCATCTGGAACAGGCTTCCCGATATTTTTCCCTGTGAATTTGCAGTCAGTTGATACAGAACTCTGACTGGCAATTTAGTGATTGAGCATTATGTCATTCCGAAGCGCCTTGGCGAACTCAAAAGCTGGAAGCTCTTGTTTGCTACTCCTGCAACAGCTGTCAGCCTGGGGTTCCATGCGAGGTGCTATTGAATGGCTGATATCCTGGTGCCGGTGATTCCATATTGTCGTTCATCATGAGTCAGCAGTTTATCGCAATAGCATGAGTAATTACTTTGACCAGGATAAATGAGATCAGTGAGCTCACAGCAAATAACATCAGCCAAAAAACACTTATCACCTTTAGTCCTGCACTCTTTACTATCCCATCTTTATCTTTTATGTAGATTTCTAATGCCTTTTGTCCGGGTCTGTGATAAGTGTATACTGCGGTTTGAATAATTAACTCACTATCTTCTTGACAGACAATTTTCTTTGTTATTTTTAGCAAATTTGGCTTTATCGGAAGTATTATGGCAAGCGCGATGAACGCAAGCCATGCTGCAATTCCAAGAGAGATGAAAATCATTGTTGAACGATACTCCTTTCTTATGCCATAACAATTGGAGTCAGTCGCGCTGTCAAGCGTCGCCTGCACTCCCTGGTTCGTCTCCGTTCTCTCTCGTCAATGCATTTGAATGGACGGCATATTAGAGACACAGCTGACAGGGCTCCGGCAAGGATTCCCATGACGATTGGTATGAGACCGCTGCTACCCATAAGCCCGCCTCCGGCCTCCGCACTGCGCGTTGCGGCGTAAAGGCAGAACGATCCGTACAGCACGAGCAGGATCGATATTGGGATGAGCAGCTTGTGCGTCATTCGCAGGGCCGAGCGGAGTGAGCGATCAGGTCGGCAGAGGCGGAATCCCAGGACTGCCAGCCAGACCAGCCCGGGAATAATTACTGGAGCCGCAAACAATCCAGGAAACAGAGCAGAGGGAAGTAAAATGATGGCAACGAGAACATGCGCAATACCAAGTAAGCCCGGCAAAATGCGTGTACGTTGCATTACGGTCCTTCTGTTTTTTTGACCACGCGCTGAACAACCTGCACAGTATAACTGAAACCTGAACTGAAGAGCTGTGGCAGTTTCATTCATTTTGTTGGAAACCCTATCTCCTGGTTGCCTTGATAACTGCTGCAATCTCCTGTCCGTACGTCTCGGACTTCTTGCCCTGCGGGTCTATCCATTTGTCAATCAAGGGAATTGGATCAGCAACCTCACATCCCATCGAGCCAAGCACTTGAGTGTAGCGTTCCGGTGCCCATGGATACAGGGGGATCATCCAATCACCAAAATCGAACGTGTCGGATGCGTTGTCAATCGAAAGAACCAGATGTCCACCCGGACGGAGGCAAGTGACGATATTCTCAAGAGCCTTCACTTTGTCCTGAATATGCATGAATGTAAGAACACTGCATGTAATGTCGTAACTCGCAGTTGGCAGAACTCGGTAATATCGGCCAGGATAAGTTTTACATTTGAGAATTCACACAACTGAGATTCCGCAACTTCGATGGTCCTGGGGGAAATGTCCAGTCCGGTCAGACTACGGCAACCAAGCTTTAGCAGCTGGCGTGCAACGCGACCAGTGCCGATACCTATTTCAAGAATATCTTTCTCTCCAGTATCACCGATCGCGTTCCAAAACGGGGGGCCGTCCCATCGGGACATGTACTCCAGCATAGCCGGAGGATCGTTAAGATCATTACCCATCTCGGCAAGGCGATCATAATGTTCCTGAGCTGTAAGAATCGGTTTCATTTTTCTTTCCGACAATGATTATGCAGAGTTAATGCCAATACCCAAAATTTCTCGGACATTCCTTGAAACTGTACAATCTCATCGGTATAATTGTATGTCAAGCAGTGTTTCCCATGCAGCAGATTCCTGTAATCCTCTGCTTTTGCATCAGTTAACTGGGATTGAATTCTCATCGAGATTTAAGTAATATTGTCTCCAATCAATTTCTTCACAGGAAAGCGGAAACTTTCCGGCAAGGGTGTAAAGCATCCGGAATATGGGAGAGGTTGACCCGGCGGCTGACTGGTTGGAATACAACTGCCCCTGTGGTGTAATGGTACCTGGTGGTTACGAATACAACCTGTGCCGGGTTTCTCTTCTCTGAAAGGAATGAAATGAAATCAATTGTTATGCTCATGATTTTCATGGGTTTGGCTAACGGCCTGATACCTGATGCTCCTCTGGGTACCAGAGGTACTGTTCTTTTTCCGTGCGCAATGACAAGGTACTCCACACCGCTTAAACTGGGATTTGTGCTCGGTGCCTGCCTGAATCGTCCTGCAGGGTCCTTCTACCATGGTCCGTTCCTTCAGCTTGAGCCGGGTTTCGGCGGAGGCAAGATTAATCTGGGCTACAGATATGGTCAGTTTGATTTCTTTCCACTTTACAGCGTCGGCCTGTCTGGATCAATTCTCAGAACATGGGGAAATCCTCTGGGAAATGTGGAACCGGAGCAGACCTATGTCGGCGCGGAAGTCACTGTGGCATTGATGGTTCTGGCATTCAACGGAGGAGCTTTCCGGCACATTTACGGTGACGATACCAATCATGAGTGGATCATGTCTCTAGGAGTTGGAGGCGGTTTCTGAGGAGCTTTTCTAAAGCAGTTTGTCGTCCACCGAATCAAGCCAGTCTGAAACCGGTTTCATTATAAGCTTTATGGTTCCGTCGGCGAATGGGTTGTGCAGACCGGAAGCTTTTACCAGTTCAGTGAAAGGAAGACTGCCGCCAAGGTTGCAGAGTTTCAGATAATCCCTCCATGCACTGTCCCGGTCGGCCCTGCTTTTTCCCCAGAATTCGAAGGCGCAAACCTGCGCAAGCGTGTAGTCTATGTAGTAGAATGGATCCTCGAAGATATGACCCTGCCTGAACCAGAATCCACCGCCATCCAGAAATGCGTTGTCGCCGTAATCTCTCTGTGGCAGGTATTTACTTTCAATTCTCCTCCAGGCGGCTCTTCGCTGTTCAGGGGAGACATCAGGGTTCTCGTAGACCCAGTGCTGAAATTCGTCAACTGCAACCCCGTAAGGGATGAAAAGAACAGCCCCCGCCAGATGGCTGAAGAGGTATTTCTCAAGGTCACCCTGAAAGAACCTGTTCATCCATGGCCAGGCGAAGAACTCCATGGTCATGGAATGTATCTCACAGGCTTCAAGGGTGGGGAAATAGTACTCGGGAACCTGGAAGCTTCGTGATCGATAAACCTGAAAAGCATGCCCGGCCTCATGTGTCAGTACATCAACATCGCCTCTGGTGCCGTTGAAATTTGAATAAATGAAGGGAGCTTTTTCATCAGGTATGTAGCTGCAGTAGCCTCCTCCAGCTTTGCCTTTTCTGGCCACCAGGTCGGTCAGTCCTCTGTTCAGCATGTAATCGAAGAACTCTCTGGTCTCCGGAGACATCTCTGTGTACATCACCCTGCCGTTTTCCACGATCCATTCCGGGTCGCCCTTCGGTATTGCATTGCCCGAAAGGAATTCCAGACCCTCGTCACAGAACTGCAGATGAGTCAGCCCCAGTCTTGCCGCCTGCCTTTTCTGAAGTACTACAGTGATTGGTACAATGCTCTCGAATACCTGTTTTCTGTAGTTTGCCACCATCGATGCATCGTAGTCTGATCTGCCCAGCCTTGCATAGGCCAGAGGAACAAAGCTGTCAAAACCAAGTTTACCTGCGATGCTGTGCCGCAGTTTTACAAGCCTGTCGAAAATCGTATCGAACTCATTCCCGTTGGTTTCGTAGAATTCGCTTACTGCTGCAATTGCAGCTCTACGAATCTCTCTGTCGCATGACTGGGTGAAGGGGCTCATCTGGGGAAGATTGTACTCTTTGCCCTGGAACATGATTACAGCACCGGCCTTTAGCTTGACATACTGACTTGTGAGCCTGTTTTCCTCCTGCAGGTCGAGAAGAACCTCAGGACTGAATGTTCTCATCTGAAGCTCGGCAAGACGAAACAATTGCGAGCCCCATTTTTTCTCGAGCTCAGGCTTGAATTTAGAGCTGACCAGTGCTGCATAGAAATCGCTTTTCAGACCCTCGTACACCGGATCAAGCTTGTCGAGCTCATCGTTTTCCGTGTCGTAGAACTCATCCAGAGTGTTCATGTCGTGACGGATGTGGCCGATTGTAACCATGGACTCGAAGGTGTTTCGGGTGCTGTTTATCTCGGCCATTATACCGTTCTGTTCTTCTGCTGATTCTGCACTGGTGAATCTTGAAATCATATCTCTCATGCTTTGCTTGAGGCTTTCACCGTCGGGTCTTTTGTATGGAATACTGAGAAAATTGCTCATCGTATTCTCCATCTTGTAATTGGTTTGTTGCGGCCATTATAAGAGGATGCAGGGTAAAGTGGATACTGCTCGGAGCATTGTTTCTCAAATGGCATCAACTTTTTCATGCCTCAACCCGGGAAGATTATTGCATTCTGGCCAGCATGCTGGAGGCTTATTACAACATGGCAGCCTCAGATCGTGTTCCCGTGATTGACCGCTAGAAATTGAACACGGATAGTATGTGCATTGAAAGCCCATTAACTGTTTCTGGAGGAAATGTTATGAGACAACTTGTTTTTGCTGTACCGGTAATACTGCTCATCCTGGGATGCGGAACTGGCGGAGAAAGCTCAGACGCGCTGACCATGAACGGGCTTCAGTGGCTGGCCGGACCGGATATGGACACCAACTGGAGTGAAGCCGAAGAGTGGATGGGAACACAGGGAGAGGGCTGGAGGATGCCCACAGTGGAAGAGCTTAAAGAGCTTTACGGCAGCGGAGTAACCTCGTCTGAATGGTGGCCCTATCAGACCGATGATCTGCTGGTTTGGGCATCGGATCAGGCGGAAGAACAGCAGGCATGGTATCTTGAGTTCGGTACAGGCGAAAGCTACTGGTACTACCGCGACTTCGGAAGCAACAGAAGGGTTTTTGCGGTTCGCGAGCTCTAGAGACACAGTTCGAAGGCTGATTGCTTGAAGCGGTATTCATGGTAGAAATCAGGCTGATAAGTATTTCGCTCTCAATTTTTCTGAACAGACTGTGCCCGGCGTTTTCATATTACAATGCGCCGAGGATAATCAATGGATTGCTTGAAGAAGGTTGTGATTGAAATTCTGTTATGCGGTGCCTGCCATCTTTTTCATTGCGACAGCCTGGAAGGGCGATGCGGCTCTGTCTGAAATTGCTGCAAACGGAACGAACACAGTGTACTGTGAGAATGGCACTATTACACCCTTCGAAATCTACTGGCTTGGCCTGGAATAGGAGTGCCGTAGTTAATAACAGAGATTCAGCCCGACGATAAAATCAGACAGAAGGGTTCATCACCCTGCCCATGAAAACTATGGAGCCTGTCAGGTTGTTCTGTATTATGAAAACAAATGGCCTGTTTATGTTCATTTCAGCAGGTGGTGCCGGCATTCCCGTGGTTGCCATAGTTAATGCCGTTGCTGCAGCCGCTTCTGTACCCGTTTCGTCAACTTTCACATAAGCCTTGTGAAGAACTTCGGAGATGTACAGATCCCTGTTTCCTGTGATACCGCTGAAATCTGCACTGCTGTCGAATGCTGATTCCATCCCGAGAGAACGAAGTATCGTGCTCAGGGGCATGCTTCTGGTGAATTCAAACCTGGGCATGGAGAGGTGCAGATTCCGGGAAGACATCGAAGACCTGACTGCGGCAAGCAGCTCTGCATCAAATCCTTCCTGGAATTCACCCATGTCACCTGTGGGCATAATTACCAGCATCCCTGCATCTCCTCCTGCATAATCCAGTACAACTGCGCTCCAGTCATCGGAGGAAGCGTATCTGTAGCTATCTGTATTGGTCATCATCGGTACAACCACTTCAGATCCGTCTTCCAGAATGAACCGCCTGTCGGATGTTGCATTCAGATTGAAAGGATGGGTCCAGGAGGCTTTGAAGTAAACGGCGTTTGTAAGCACAACTCTTGTGTCAGTATCCAGTACTCCGAAGGGAATAAGGTTCAATATTTTATTCATGGTATTTCTGGCAACCCATGAGTTTATGGTTTCGCGCGAACCTTCGGTGTCACCTATGAAATCAAGGCTTTCAACCGAAGCACCGTAAAACTCCCTGACCGCTGAAACAAAATCGTCAAGAAGCTCATAATCCTGCTGCACCCAGAGGCCGTTGGAGATTGCCATGGTAAATGGATCTCCTGTTTCCAATTCAGAGGGTCTTCCAAAACTGATCGTTTTGGTCAATAACTGAAATCCGGTGTTCACTGCTTCAACAGGCAGATTGAAATGAAGCACTGAAGACATATCAAGTGCTGTGTTGCCTCTTGCTCCGCCGTAGACCATCCCCAGTGTCATGGAAACGCTGTAGGGAGAAAAGAAGATGTTGCCTTCCTCCTCCAGACCTGACACTTCACGGTACATGTCCAGCGCGAATTCGTTGGTTCCTGCAGCAATGACCCGGGCAGTCATCTCATCACTCAAAGGCATTTCAATAATTGCATAACTAGCAGAGGCAATACCGAGAATCACCGAACTGAGTAGAATCAGTTTCATAAGCTTCTCCATTCATGTTAAGTATTCTATGCTACAACAGAGAAGATGATAATATTCCCGCAAACGGTTATTGTCATGTCGGGCGGCTCAGGAATCAGGCTGTCGTTGCCGGGACATTTCTGGACCTGCGTCGGTTCCTTATGAACATGACCGCAGCTCCGATGACATCAACAAGAAAATCGGGCGGATTTTCGACGGGGAAGATGCGGAATTGATTCACTGAAGGGAATATGAAAAAGCCGGCTGCCGGAAAGGCAGCCGGCAATGAACAAAATGCTACTTCGAAAGATAGGTCATGGCCATGATAACTGCACCCTGGGGATCCTGCAGAACGCAGAAACGACCCACATCGGGAATATCAAAAGCAGGCCTGAGTACCTTGCCGCCCAGTGACACAACGCTGGAAACCGTTGTATCGACATCGTCGACGGTGATGTAAATATCCCACGATGGTGGCATGCCCTTGCACTCATCTGGCTGAGCCATGATGCCGGCAACGGCCTCTCCACCAACCTTTACTATGCTGTAGGGGGATCCGTCGCTCATGGGCATGGTGTCATACTCCCAGCCGAACAGTTCGGCGTAGAACTTCTTTGCCCCTTCAGTATCGGTTGTGAGCAATTCGAACCACCCGAAAGCTCCGTTCTTCATGCAGTCATCGTTCATTCTTTTCTCCTTTCACGGTTAAACAAACTGGGAACAGTGGTAAACATATGTATACAATTATTCTTGTCAAGAGCCCGAACAGGGCTGTCAGCGGTGATCTTTCTCCCTCTCCCTGTTACAGTCGAAAACAGATAGAAACAAAAGCGCTGTTTGCATGTTAAGCCTTCAAGCCCATTGTCACCAGGTCTGCTGGTTCCGGTCTGCTTTACAGAGAGCTGAATACAGATTATCATGCCGGAGAGGTGTTCGTAATGAATAAAGAAGTGTCAGAGACCAGCGGAGAAACCGAAAACGAGATTGCTCTTCTCTCCGGCAGAATCCTTTCTCTTAAACCCGGTGGGCCAGGCAAGGAACTGGGGAAGCTGCAACTTGAGCTTTACAAACTCCTTGTTGGTGCAAATCGGGTAAGTGAGGGTGAAAAATCCCTGCTTGATGCTGTCAGCAGCTTTGAAAGTGCCGGAGAAAATGAAACACTTTCAGAGTTTTCCTTTGCCCTCCACAGACTTGGCATTCTTTTTCGCAACAAGAGCAGGCATACAGAAGCGGGAAGTTTTCTGGATAGGGCATACAACGCGTATCTCAAAGCAGGCGCAACAGAGAACGCTTGCTCAGTGTTAAACGACGCCGCTATAAACCTGCAGATGAAAGGCGAGATAAAGAATGCTCTTTTGACTTATCGCCGAGGTTTAACTATTTCCAGACAATTCAGATACAATCTTCTTCAAATGAAATTTGTCTTTAACACAAGCGTACTGTTTTCCAGGTACCCATCTTTACATAAAGAAGCGCTTCGTTACAACGAGGAAGCGGCATACCTTTGCAGAAAACTCGATGATTTCAGAGGGCTGGGTTATGTTCTCACAAATACGGCTTTCCTTCTTGATAATGCAGGTAGCAGAAAGCAAGCCGAAGAGAATGCCAGGGAGGCTTTTGTTCTCAGGGAGAAGCATGGAACCTATTATGAAAAGGGCTTTGCCTGTCTCAATCTTGCAGGATATCTTGACATCAGTGAAGCGCAGGAGGAAAAGGAGAAGCTTTACATCAAAGCAAGAGAAATCATGCATGAAGCAATGTTTGCAGACAGAGAAATTGACAGCCTTCTTGGCCTTATTCAGATAGAGCTCTACCGAAACAATATAGAGAAAGCCAGAGCGTACTTTGTTGCTGCAGAGGAAATAGGTTCGAGCGTTGAGAACGACGATGCCATTCGACATAAACTACTTGAAGCGAAGTACGACCTGGAAAAGGCCAGCGGAAACTGGAATGCAGCTTTGTCTGCTCTGGAACAGGTGGAAAACCGGCGCAATTCCAGGAACAAAGAAGTTATAAGTAAGGAGCTGAAGGCTGTCTGTGCAAAGTGGGACGTAGATCTTATCAACGTGGAGAACACCCTGTTGCAGGCACGAAACAATGAGTTGAGGGAGCTTAACCGTAAGCTCAGCAGGTCTCTTGAGAAGGTAAGAAGGCTCAGCGGGCTTCTGCCCATGTGCAGCAGCTGCGGCAAAGTGAAAGACGATGAAGGGTACTGGCAGCAACTTGATGACTATGTGTCAACACATTACATGAACAGGATATCCCACAGTTTGTGTGAGGAATGCCGGGTAATTCTTTATCCCCAGACACTGGAGCATGAGGTATCGGAGAGGCAATGAATGCTCAGCTTTTGCAGAAATTCAACTCCTTTCTGGAAAATGTTTCTGATTCAGCCCATGATGAGGCATCAATCGAGAGTATCAGAAACTGGGTCCGGGAGAGCGGATTAACGGCCAATGAAACCTGGGAGAGTAATTCGGAATATTCCTTTAGCAGCAAAGACTTATCAATTCTCTCATCCATCGGAGAATCTCTTCTTAAGATTGCAACTTCTCACTTCAGAAATGAAGATTACAAAAAAACCCTCGAACTCCTTAGTATCGCTCTGCCTGTAGTTTCAGCTTCTGGAAAGGTACAGAAACAGATTCAGCTTCGGAACCTTGAAGCACTCGCCCATATGCATCTTGGTGACATACGTCAGACATTGAACATTTACGACCGGGCTCTCACCCTGGCCAGGGAGAACAGTGAAATTGAGGAAGAGGCAAGAATTCTCTTCAACATGGGGGACTTGCTTGAAACGAACGGCTCAGATGAATGCATGTCCTATCTTGAACAGGCCAGCAGCATACTGAAAAAGAACGGGAATAATGCTGGTCTGAGCTTCTGCTGCAATTCTTTTGCCAGTTATTACAGAAGCTGTGGTGAACCCGGGAAGGCACGGGAATACTCCCTGGAAGCTCTGAAGATTGTCAGTGACAGGGTGAGCCCGTTGGACCTGGCTTCTTTTCTCTGCAACCTTGCCCTTGCAGAGATAGACCTGGATGAATACTCAGATGCACAAGATCACATGGAGCAAGCCCTGAAGCTTACCGATACCTGTAAAGACAGCAGTTTTCGTAAAGGGCTGATTTCACATCTTGCCTGGATTCATCTCAATAAAGGATCAGCCCCAAAGGCTGAAGAGCTTCTTGACTCCATACAGAACACTATCGAAGACTGTTCAGCAGAAACCAGAGTAAAGTACTGGAAAGCCAGGTATGGATGCTTCAAACAGAGGAATCAGATGAAGCTTGCCCTTGAAGCCTTTGAGAATTCGGTAAAACTGAACAGGGACCTGCTGGAGGAGAAGCGCAGGCGACTGATAGACATGGCTATTGAGGAGAGGCAATTGCAGAGGGAAAAGCGGGAACGGGAATTCCTTGCTGAAACGAATCTTCAGCTTGTTAAAACAAACAGAAAGCTGATAGATGCAGCAGAAAGGGTAGATACACTTACCGGTCTTCTTCCCGTGTGCTGCAATTGCAGAAGAGTAAGAAATGACGAAGGTTACTGGAAGCAGCTCAAGGAATTCATGGTTGATAACAGCGATGTTCAGTTTTCTGAATGTCTGTGTGCTGAATGCGCCGGCGATGTTTCCTCACCAGCGAAGGAAATAAGAGAATGAAACTAAGATATGATGCATATTGCGGTCTTGACTGTGGAGCATGCCCTGTAGGGCTTGCAAATGAACTGAATGATGAGGCAGGCCTCCAGAAAATGGCAGAGGAATGGGGAGTAAAGAGGGAAGACGTTATCTGTTCAGGGTGCAAAACTGCTACTATCGCGCCATTCTGTGCCAGGTGTGAAATGCGTATCTGCGCCATGGAAAAAGGGCTGGAATTCTGTAGTCAATGTGATCTGTTTCCATGCAAAATCATTACAGACTTCAAAAATGACAAAGCACCACATCATTCTGCCATATTTGAAAACCTGAAGGAAATCGGTAAAATCGGTGTGGAAGCCTGGCTCGAAACCGAAAACAGAAGATGGGCTTGCGGCGGTTGCGGAACACGCTTTACATGGTACAGCGAAAAGTGCACCAGTTGCGGTGAAGAGCTTTTCAATGCAAATGATCAGGAAAAGGAGCTTCAGATCTGAACCTGGCATAAGGGTCATTCTGTATTGGTATCTGATCGCAAGGTAGTGGGGAGGAAAGACGGATGGTACAAAAAGGCATTCTTGCTGTCATGGTGTTGTTTTCGTTTGCCATTGCCGGTGACAATGAGCTTCTGAAACCGTGGGCGTTGGAAGTAAATCAGGAGATAACCGGTACCTATACGGGAACACTGTTCGCCGGCGGTTACGATATGCCGGTGGTGACCACGTTCTGCTGGCAGGGTGAAACACTCTGCGGCGAATACATTATGGACGAAGAAGGCACAATGACCCCCGGCCAGTTCACCGGCATAACGTTCACAGAGAGCCATACCATTGTATGCCGGTGGGCAGACATATACGGAACCGGTCCGGCTTCATTTACTTTTACCGATGATTTTTCGGGATTCGCCGGCTACTGGAGTTCAGACGGCACAGACGGATACAGCTGGTGGGGTTCGAAGGAACCGCTGGACGAATTACAGCAAACTACTCATAACGAATAAAGCGGGCAACCGCTGAGGAGACCGCAGGAGAAGGGAGGCGGATTTGCTTTGTTTTGCACTGATACTAACAGCATTCCAGGGTTCACCGGCGGATACACTTTGGACCGAAGAGACAGAGCACTATTCAATTACTGTAAGTTACCCTGAAATCGCCCTTGAAAACCCGGCAATTGGTGATCTGCTTGAGGAATACGCCCAGGGTCAGGTTGATAACTTCGTAAGGCAGTTCAAGGAATACGAGCTTTTCGACCCCTTGGCAAGCGAATGGTATCTGGAGCTTGACTTTGTTCTTCAGGAATCTCCAGACGGCATGATATGCATCCTTGCGTGGGTCTGGGACTACTCCGGGGGCGCCCACGGCAACTCCATGACCCAGTCTTTCAATTTCGATCTGAATACCGGTGAAACCATTGGAGTAGTGGAACTGCTGGGAGGGCAGAAGCAGTTCGAAGCCTTTGCTGCTGAAGTGATAAGCAGCCTGAAAGGCGATCAATTCTACGACCAGGGGTGGGTAGAAAGGGGGGCTTCATCCGACCTGCAGAATTACCATACCGTCTTTCCGGTTCCCGATGAAAACGGAGGCATATCGGGATACACCGTTCTGTTTCCGCCCTATCAGGTTGACTGTTACGCAAGCGGAACCATTGAGGTTTACATCCCAGCCGAATGAATCCCTGCCTGTTCGGGACCACAAATCTGCAACACCAACCTGGAACACCTTCACCCACAATTGTGAAATGAACTCATGGGAAAAAAAGCGCCACATTTGCAGGAAGGATAACAATAGCGGCATTTTCAATTTCGGATGATGTATGTGCCGTTCCATAAGGTCTTTTATCATCTGCTCTGTCCTACAATATATTATTCAAAGAAATTAGGAGAGCGTTCAGAGTCTGGGATATTGATAGTTAATCGGAGCATGAATAACGTATTGCCCCTGGATGAAAGCATGCTGACTGCAAACCATAGAAAGGGAGAGAAATGAATCGTAATGAAATCCTGGAATTTGTAACTCGCAATTCCACATCTTTCATGGCTACCACCGAAAATGGTAAACCGCGTATTCGCGCGATGGAAACGCCTTTTGTTGATAAGAATGGCCTTACTTTCTGCACAGGCACCGGCAAGGATGTTTGCAGACAGCTTCTGGCCGATCCCTCGGTGGAGCTCTGCTACTGGGGTGCTGAAGAGGGAATACAATTGAGAATCCGGGGCAAAATGGAGAAGCTTGATGACCAGGAGATTAAACAGCACATAGTTGAAACGAAATTTACTTTTCTGAAACCTGTGGTGGAGCAGTATGGCTGGGATTCGCTCACCCTGTTCAGAATTTCAGGGGGAGAAGTAAGAATTTGGTCTCCAGCAAATCCAGCAGAAAGAAATTCGGGAGTAAGCGAATTTTAAGCGGGGCAGACTGAAGTGAGGTCAGAGCAATTCGGGAGTGCGCAAAGGAGCAGTTTGCAGGGGGGCAGGGAAAATGAGCGCTGTCTTTTCCAACATTCTTAGAATTGCCGTAAACATCGTCAGGTTTATCATATTTTTCTTCGGACCGGGAATGGTCTACCACTTGCTGAAAAAAAGGGATACCTGGAAAAGACTGGAGCAGTACGCAAAGGAAAAGAATATCGAACATGTGCGAAGCGATTCATATGATGACTTCGGAGAGCTTCACTGGGAATCACATGGAAGACCTGTAGTGGTAAGGATTTGTTACGACAATCCTGATTTCGGGCCATGGATATCTGTGGGCTTGAAGCTGAACAGGGAAATTCTGAGTCTGCGCACCTCCAGACCGCTGACCCGCCCCCTTCCAGGGTGGGAAGAGTTCATATCCCCCAACCGTACGTTCAACCGTCTCTACAAGACAAGGCAGATCAGATCGAAATACGCAGAGAAACTCCTGCAGTCGGACATCTTTCAGGACATCGTAAAATTCTGCTCCGACTGGGCGCTGTACCTCTCAAGAGATATGGGTACCAACGGACTTGTGGTGAACGGCGAGGAAATCAGGTTCATTTTCGGTCCTCCGATAATTAAAAGCATTTTCCCCTACATAACCCCGGAAGAAATAGAAGCGGTTCTGCCGGACATGATTGAACTTGCCGATAACTTCGACCGGATTTTTCAAACCGGGTGAAAACGGTGCCCATGAAACACAGCCGTGGAATGTCACACAGCGTTCTGATCGGCCTCCTCGGAGAAAGTGCAGCCGAAGGTTTCCACAAGGTAATTATCCAGCTCCTCGGCTCTGCCGACAATGTCTATGATGTTCTTTTTAATAGTGTCAGAGAAACCTGTGTTGATATCACTGAGGTGTACCCTGTAGGAGATGTAAACAAGACCTCTGTCTACACCCAGGTAGAACGGCAGAACGGGGTTGCTGAGTATGTACCGGTAGAAGTCTGTAAGATTCTGCTCAGGCAGTTTGACCAGGGGGCTTGTTACGGTGAGGTAGTTGTTTCTGTAAACGAATATCCGCAGTAGAGCGCTTCCATAATGAAACTCCCAGAATTCACCGCCGCTTCTTGCCAGAACAGGGTCGGTTCCCATGGCTCCAAGCGTATCCTCAATGAACAGGGACAGGCTGCTGAGAGGAGCTTTGCCGAAGAGTTTTTTTACTTCCAGTTTTACCCCGCAGTTTTCGCAGTACTCGTCTTCAGCTTCCATGAGAAAGTTGCATGAAGGGCACTTTACTGAAAAGACCGATGGCATCCTGCTCTCCAGGCTTGCCAGTTCCGCCGCGAGAATCTCGGCTGGCAGCGAAAATCCCATATTTTCCGCATCTGACAGTTTGCATGTGGTTACTCCTACGAACCTGCCATCGGGAAGAACCATCGGTCCACCGCTGTTTCCGGGGTTGATGGCTGCGTCTGTCTGTATGTAGCGAATTCCGCCCATCAGCTGGCCCGTGCTGGAGATTATGCCTTCGGTCACATTGAACGGATTGCCGTAGGGGAACCCCAGTACCAGAACCTTTTCCGCAATTCTCAAATCCCCTGAATCTGCGAAAACAAGCTCGGGAGCATCAATCGGCAGAGAGGGCTTCAGGAAAGCAAGATCGTACTTCGGGGAAATCATCAGCACATCTGCTCTGAAGGGTTTACTTCCGGCATTTTCCACCGCAATTTCCCTCTCACCCTCCACCACATGATGATTGGTGACTATCACGCCGTGCTTAACAGAGAAGAAGCCGGTGCCGCTTCCCCTTGATGTTTTTACTTTGAACACCAGTTTGTATATGTCTTCCATATTATTCATGATTGTCTCCGATTGCTACTGCAGGTTCATAATGCTGGTTACAGTCTTAAAAAGCTCTTCCGAGGCGGTTTTCCAGTCTTTCCCCGAGGCATTTTTAAGCCCCTGGTTCAGCATTTCCTCCATATCTCTTGGAATGAAGAATCTGTACAGAAGGCTGAATATTCCGTACATAAGGAATATGACAGCACTCATGTCAGCGGATGATGCAAGATCTTTTTCAGCATTCTGATGGCAGCTTTTAAGCTGTTCTTTCACCGCGGGAAGATAGGCGTGTCGCCTTGGAGACATGAGAAACTCGCTTTTGTACATGGAGTCGGAAAATTTCTCAAGGGTTATTGATCCGAGGCTCTCGAAAAACTGAATCAGGCCGTCAAGCTTCTCTGTGGGGGAAATACCGGCACAGCAGTCGCTCCATGCCTTTTCAAGCTCGATTCGCAGAAATCCCTGGGGGGAAAAGGTGTAATCCATTTTCATTATTGAGATCATCCCCGATTCCACCCCGATATCAAACCATCTGTTCTTCCTGAAGTAGTTCAGGTAATCGATGCCTTCATTCACATGCACAATGAACCTGTCGAAGAATGTCTTCAGTTCACCGGAAGAATAGCGGGTAATCTTCGGTTCATTTATCCGAACAGCCTGGAATTTCTCTATGAAGAAGTCATCATAGTGATCGGCGTTCACGCAGATCTCGTAAAGTATGTCGTATAGCTTGTAGGGTTCACAGAGCGGCAGGGGAACTTTCACACGAAAGTTCAGCCTGTCGCCCTCCAGTACTATCTGTGAAAGAAACAGAACGCCGAAGTTGAGTTCAGTCACCTGCCGGAGCAGGGCATTCAGCCTCTTCTCGGGCACAATGAGAAACGGCGCATCAATTAACAGCTCCGTATCGGTTATCCGAAGATTGATAACAATAGATCCGTTGGGAATGTTGAATTCATCCACACCCGGTCCGGAGTATTTTACAAGAACATCGGTGTTCAGGTAGTTGAACAGGTTGAGAATCGTCTCGCGGTACTTCCCGTCTTTATGGGAATCCAGTGTAATCTTCCACCTGTCTGTGAAATCGGTTAATCCTACCAGCCCGCCGACAGGCTCGTCATAGATAAAAGAGTTGTTCATCCCACCTCCACACAATGATTAGGAAACGATAATCAGAAGCATTCTCCGAATATGACGGAAATGAAATGCAGAGCAAGTAACGGAAACTAAAGCTGAAGGGGTACTATGAAACAGTGTTTTTTCTTATTTTCACAAAGCACTCAAAACTATCTTCGGAGGAGATCGAATGAGCATCTACGACAAAAATTTCACCGGAACCGGCTACCTGATGAAGTATGAAACACCGAAGCTCAACACAGCCGAGAAAAGAATTGTTCTGCAGTTCAGAATAGAGCTCAACGAAATCGCCCCTGCAATCTGGCGAAGAATTCAGATCCCGCTGGACTGCAATTTCTGGGACCTTCATGTGGCAATACAGGATGCCATGGGATGGCAGGACTGCCATCTCCATCACTTTGAGATAAAGGGAAAAAGAAAAAGGAACGAAGTTCACATAGGAATCCCTGACTTTGACAGGTTCGGCGGAGCACAGGAAGTTTTCCCCGGTTGGGAAATACCGGTTACGGAGCACTTCAACGACCTTGGAGTAACTGCAAAGTATCTGTACGATTACGGAGATTACTGGTGCCACACTGTCGTACTCGAAGGCTACATACTGAAGGATGCAGGCGGAGAGTATCCCCGATGCCTGGACGGGGCCAGGGCGTGCCCTCACGAGGACTGTGGTGGAATCGGAGGCTATGAAGAGCTTATTAAAACCCTCTCCAACAGGAAACACGAAGAATACAAAGAAACAAGGCTGTGGGCCGGCGACTGGCACCAGGAGAGCTTCAACCCCGCTGAGATTAAGTTCGATTGCCCATATTCCAGGTGGTACGATGCGTTTCTGATGCCATGACGAGAAGAAGAATCTTCACCGCAGGCTATCAGGGCCTCACCGTTGACGAGTTCACAGAAAAGCTACTGCAGGCAAAAATTGACACCCTCATTGATGTAAGAAAAAACCCGTTCAGCCGCATGAAGGGTTTCGGCAGAACCGCCCTGAAGACTGAAATGAACAGAGCGGGAATAGATTACATTCACATGCCTGAACTGGGTGTGGAATCAGAATGGCGAACAAACCTGAAAACCCACGAAGACCACAAAGCCGTGCTGGAAAGATACAAAGCTGAAGTGCTGCCAGACAGAAAAACTGAACTCGGAGCCATCGCAGAATTGGTTAAGAGGGGAATGAACATTTGTCTGGTCTGCATGGAAAAAGACCCGGCAGCCTGCCACAGAACCATTGTTGCGAAAGCCATTTCAGAGCTTACAGGGGCGATGGCTTTAAATATCTGAAAAAAACGAGGGAAACTGTGCGTACTGATTTCCCGCTTGGATTTCCAGATAGTGCCCGGAAGTGGTTCTGGTCGAAATTGTTTTTCTGTAGTTTGCAGCTGAAGATTCGTTCCGCTATTGTTGCAGTGCAACACCCGCTTACATATGGAGACTTCATGAGGTTACTCATCAGTGCAATCCTGCTGTTTCTAATGACGGCGGGATGCGGTTCAACCGGTTCTCCTTCAGATATTGAATCGGGCTCCCGGGATATTATCCTTGGAGTTACTGACACAATCGGAGTTCTGCAGGGCAATGAAAGCCAGGTATTCGGAGATGTTTGCGATGTTTCATATTCCTCAACAGGGGATGTACTTGTTCTTGACGGAATGAGCAGCGTTGTATCGATCTTTTCTCCCGGTGGAGAATTCATCAGAAGCCTTGGGGGTGCCGGGGAAGCGCCATGGGAGTTCTCATGGGCAACCAGCATCGCTCCCATGTATAGCGGCGAACTTCTCGTAGGAGACTTTGCCGGCCGGAAGATAGTGGCATTCGACGATACTATGGGCTTTTCACACACAGTATCTGACTTCAGCAGAACGGCTCCTGCGGGTATTCAACCCCTTCCCGACGGAACTTACATAGGCATGGAAAGTGAATTGTGGCAGGATGATAGCGGTGAACTCAGCGGGGAGAACTCTGTAAGGAGATGGAATACAGAGTCCACCGAACCGCTGGCAACCTTCCTCGCTTCGCCGATGTTCATTACCATCCTTGACGATGGTCTGGATGTAAAACCCGCATCAATAGTTTTTGCTTCCTCGCCCGACGGTTCAGTGTACTGTGCTGTATCTTCCGATTCGATATTTCAGGTGTTCGGTTATGATTCCGACGGCAATTCCATCCTGGAGATATCGGAGCCCTGGGAGAAGGTGGCCAGAACACCGGAGGAAATAGAGGCTGAAAGCACGGCGACCGCAATGCAGACTGATGAAAGTGGTGGGCGTGTTCAGGTGAGAATCGATGTTGATCCTGAACCCTGGCACAATGCCGTGGAAAACCTGTGCTGCGACAGTCAGGGCAGAATATGGGTCAGACTGGGCAGTGAAGCCGTTCCCACATTCCGGGTTTACGACAGCAACGGTGAATTCCTTTTTACCGCTTCCTGTCCCGAACTTGAAAGCAACGGAAGGCAGATCAGATTCCAGATGACGCACGGCGGCATCGTGGCCTGGGACACCGCCCCGGAGGACTATCCGAAGGTTTATCTGCTGGAAATGGTTCAGTGATCACACCGGTGCAGCTCTCTTGATGAAGAAGTTTCAGAGCTGCCATCCTTAAGGAATTACCTACTTGCCATGGCCAGGAAACATTTCTATGATATGACATAAATGTCATGAAAAGGAAATGAAATGGCAAGATTCTCCGAATTTGCAGCACTGTCGGAAAGGCTTCCAGTGGTTTCACTGGCAGACCTGGTTACTGCCATGCCCGGGCTTCGCCGGGAAACCCTCTACAGGTGGCACAGAGCGGGGAAGATAATGATCGTGGCTCCAGGGTTCTACATTCTGTCAGGTTCGATTCAAAGCGAGCAGCACATGTTCGCGGTGGCGAACAGAATATACCGGCCCTCCTTCGTATCCCTTGAATCGGCGCTGGCATACCACGGCCTTATACCGGAGGTGGCACTTACCGTTACATCGGTTACCACGGGAAAGACCCGAACCGTTTCGTCGCCTGCAGGTGAATTCCTGTATAGAACCGTAAAGCCTGAACGATGGTTCGGCTACCGGGTGAACAGTGGAATGCGGCACAGCTTCCTGATGGCTTCACCGGAACGGGCTGTGGCAGACATGCTCTACCTGAGGAAGGATCTGGAAACACCCGAAGACTTCATGGAACTGAGGTTAGATCCGGACGCCTTCGAAAAGCTTGCGAAGAACCTGCCGGAAATGGCAGAAAAGTACCGCAGCAAAACTCTTATGCAGAGGTGCAATACACTGCTGGAGGCAATGAAAGATGCTTGAACCGGAACTGGTTTACCAGTGTTACACTGATGTACCGGGTTCGTTCAGAAGGGCCATTCTTACGGAATACCTTCAGTTCAAGACACTTGGCTACATTTTCAACTCCACTCTTTCCAGTGGTCTGGTGTTCATGGGAGGAACCGCCATCAGGGTTTTCTATGGAACAGGAAGGTTTTCGGAAGACCTTGACTTTGACAGCGGAGTACTCACCTCAGACACCCTGTTGGAAGTATCAAAACTGGTCACAAGGGGATTTCAGCTGGAGGGTGTGGAAATAGAAGCTGCAGTGAAGCGCAAGGGCGCTTTCTCAGCCGTATTCAGGTTTGAAAGCATTCTTCAGCAGTGGAATCTTACAGGGCACAGAGACGAGGTTCTGAAGCTCAAGTTCGACGCCTCTCCTCAGAATTACACATACGCTCACCAGACCAGGGTGCTGAACAGACTTGATGTAACCGCATCGGTACCGGTGGCTTCAGACAGCCTGATACTTGCACAGAAGCTCCACGCCATACTGCAGCGGAACAGGGTAATGGGCCGCGACCTCTACGATGCCGCCTGTCTCTTCGGCAGAACTACACCTGACATGAACTACCTGATGGAGAAGCAGGGAACAGGCAGTGAGAAAACAATAGCAGACATGGTACTTTCAAGGCTCCGCAACTGCAGAATGGATGATCTCGAAAAAGATGTAGCCCCTTTCCTGCCGCGCCTGCAGGAAGGAATGAAGGTGAAGCTGTTCCCGGAGATTATAGCTGACTGGGCCAAAGCATCGGAACAGGGTACATAAAACCCTGAAGGAATGATTGATCATGAAGCTTGATAACTGCTGGTGTTTCATGTACTATTGTCAGAGACAAAGTTGTTCTCAAAAACTGTGTGAACTGGACGAAGGCACTCCGTAAGAAAAAAGAACAGTATTTCTTACAGATACACAGTGCTTTGAAGTGTGAATTACAAAGACAGACACTGAAAGCACGCCCGGGTGCAGGTATCATCTTTTTGAAAGGAGAACAGTAAAATGGCTAAAGAGTATTCATACACAATTGACACAAAACCGGAGGAAGTCTTTGAAGTCCTTAAAGGCAGAATAGCAGATGCGGATGGAATTGAGTTGAAAGGCAATTCCAGCTCTGGTACTTTGAAAGGCAAGGGGTTTGAGGGAAGTTACACAATGCATATAGTGAATGGTAAAAATGAGGTCAGCTTGAAAATAGATAAGAAACCTTTCATTGTCCCATGGTCAATGATCGAATCCAGGATCGACAGCGAAGTTAAGAAGTGGTAAAACAAACAGTTCACTTCTGATTTGCTCAGGAAAGCGATTGAAATGAAGAATGAAACTATTGAGAAGATCATCAACCTTTTAATAGGAATTGATGACCCTCAATGCTCAACAGGATAGCAGTCTGGAATCCGTGAAAGGAATGGAAGGAGCACACTATGAACGAAAGCACACTGAACGCGATCAAGGGAGCGATACTGCTGGAAAAGCGGGGTCAGGTCCTCTACAGGAGCGTTGCGGAAAAGTCGGCAAGTGCCACCGTCCGGGAAGTATTCAACAAGATGGCCGAGGAGGAGGAAAAGCACGAGCAGACCCTGGCGATGCATTACTCCTCACTTGTCAGAAGTGGCAAACTTGCTGCCATCGGCAAGCTTGGTCAGGGCGCTGACCACACTGGTGAAATAGTCACGGACAAGCTCAGGAAAGAGATTAAGGCAGCAGGATACGAGGCTGCGGCAATTTCAGCTGCAATAGCCCTTGAGAAAGAGGCCGAACGGTTCTACCTGGAAAAGCGCGACAGTGCGGGATCCACCGTTGAGAAAGAGCTCTTCGACTGGCTTGCAACATGGGAACACGGTCACATGGAGCTTCTGGCTTCCATGGACAGAGTGCTGATGGAGGAAATCTGGTTCGAGAACGGCTTCTGGCCCGAGATCTGAGCATCTTGCCAGTCCTGCTCTGAGGACAATCAGCGAGCACCTGCCATTAAGCGGCACCGGGGCGGCCATCTGAATGATCACTGCAATGTTCCTTTATCACGCTGAACCCGTTCAATCAGCCGACGCGGGGTCGCAGCCGACATGTCCGCTTTGCCTTTTCCCTTCCTTCCCGCACGGAAGCGACCAGTTCTCGATCTGGTCGGCGGTATGCAATGGAACGGTATCGCACGGACGGTGCCGGGCTCCATGCTGCCCAGGAAGAAGTCCTCATCCTCCTGTCGAAGGTCATCCCGCATGTGAACCATATCGATCATTTTGACCCAGTCCGGGTTCAGAAGCTTCATAGCTCTCCAACGGTCAGAATATTCCTGAAATACCCCACGAACCCTCATGTGTCAAAATGAGAGAACAGACGGGAAGCCGCTATACAAGAAAGGAAGAGCCGTCATCACAGGCGCTGTTACGGAACACATCTGAGCCTTCAGCACTACCCAAAACTGGCTGATTGTAAATTCAAATGATAATCAGCCAGAATCTCCGTAACATTATGGCATGAAGACAATAAGAACAGCCAGGCCAATCAGTCTGTCTGGATACTGATCCCATACGATCCCAGAGCAAATGTAACCGGAAACCCGCAGACTGAGACAGCAGGAGAAGCTGGCCACAGACAGAGGAATAAGGCAATATCACATCCTGAGATTGATAATATCGCTTTCTAAGATTAAAATTGTCATATGTGGATAAGAAGGGAACTTACGGAGCCTCTGAAGAAACTTGCATTGCACTATCCGGTGCTTGTCCTTACCGGACCCAGGCAGGTTGGTAAAACATCACTTCTGGAAAGATCCTGTCCGAAGGCCGGTTATGTGACTCTTGATTTTGCCCAGGCCACTGAGCAGGCCAGAACCTCTCCCGCGGAGTTCCTGAGAGAAAATCCTCCTCCGGTGATCATAGACGAGATCCAGTACTCCCCGACCCTGCTGAAGCACTTAAAGGCAGTAGTGGACAAGCAGCCAGACATGAAAGGGGCCTACCTGCTCACAGGTTCCCAGTCCTTCCCGCTGATGCAGGCGGTAAGCGAAAGCCTTGCTGGAAGAGTGGCGGTTGTCAGCATGCTGAGTCTCGGGTTCGATGAGTGGCAGGCAGGTTCCGAAACGGTTCCCGGGGAAGACAGGCTTTCATTCCTTTTCAGGGGAGGTTTCCCGGCCCAATGGAACCAGCCCGAGGATCCTTTGGACAGGGTGAGGTGGTACCAGAGCTATTTAGCTACATACATTGAGCGAGATATCAGGAACATCCTGAACGTGGGCAGTCTGCGAGATTTCAACAGATTCATACACGCCTGCGCCATAATGAACGGCCAACTGCTGAACATGTCTGACATTGGACGGGATGTGGGCGTTTCGGCAACGACCGCAAGGAAGTGGCTGAGCGTTCTTCAAGCTTCAGGCACCATATACCTTCTCGAGCCCTATCACAGTTCCATGGGAAAAGGCTTGTGAAGACACCCAGGCTGTACTTCACCGACACGGGGCTCGCTGTATTCCTCTGCGGTTATTCTTCAGCTGAAGCGCTGCGCAACTCTCATCAGATCGGTGCTTTCCGGGAGAATCATGTGGTTACCCAGTGGCTCCGCTGGAAGAACAACCATCATCCTGAAGCAGCCCTCTGGTTCTGGCAGAACCGCATGAAGAACGAAGTGGACCTGCTGATAGAGAAGGATGGTCTCCTTCATCAGATAGAATGCAAATGGAAGGAGTTACCGGACAGAAGTGATCTGAAGGGTATCAGGCAGTTCAGGGAAACCTATCCTGATGAGCTGCTGGGAAACGCTATTATCGTCTGCAATACCATACAGCCCTTCGATATAGCACCTGGAGTGAAAGCAGTGGACAGATGGAGCCCGGGGAAGCTGATGTAGTTGAAGGCAAGTTCCGCGGGAAAAGTGCGAGATGAAACATGGAAACCCGAGTCACAACGGTTTTATCAACCCTGATGATCAGAACCGGTTGAGGTGAAAATGAACGACCATGATGTGCAGAGAGCCCTTACTGACTCCACGGATATAGATCCCGTTCCGGCGGCGTAGGAAACGACCAAAATAAGGGAAACAGACAAAGACCTTGAGCCGCCAGGTGCCCCCCGGGCCAGAAGCACGAAGATCGGACGCAACGCCACCTGCCCCTGCGGCAGCGGAAAGAAGCACTGAAGTACTTCGGCGGGTAGAAATCCCGAAACTGGAAAGACCGCATACTCCTCTCCAGTTAAATGGCTTTCCCGCTGCCGTCATCCTGAATAGACCTTGCACCGAAGATTACAGTCTCCAAGATAACTCTACGGGTTTTGAACGTAATGCCATCATATGAGGAACTCGCACAACTGAATGCAGGATTGCAGTTAGACTGCTTTAAGTATCCTGACCAATTGTCAATCTTCTGCTTATGCCGGGACAGCGAATTGGGGGAATGTGTACGGTTCTTGTTAAGTGGTTGTGATGATGCAATAGTAGGAATCGTTTTGAAAAGAGAGGTTCATTTTGCCAACCAACGGAATACTGTTCACTATTGCCTCAATTGTTCTCTTCGGCCAGTTAGCCCAGTGGATATTCAGAAAGACCGGTGTTCCTGATATCCTTCTGTTCCTTGTGGTTGGATTCATATTGGGGCCAAGTATTGCAAATCTTGCCAACCCTGCCGAGCTGACCCCTTTTGCCCCTGTATTCACCACTTTCACATTGCTGTTCATCATGTTCAACGGGGCGCTCTGCATTGATGTCAGATCTTTCATAAGGGAATTAGGTTCAGGTACAGGCCTCAGCCTCCTTAACTATTTCCTTGCGGCTGCTCTGTCCATCGGACTCTTCCTGCTGTGCGGGTTTCAAATGCAGATCGCAATATTCCTGGGAGTTGCTTTAGGAGGCATTTCTTCATCATTCGTCATTCCAATTCTCGCTGAGTTGAGGAACCAGGAGGGGGTACCGCCCCGCTATGAGTGTATGCTCACCCTGGAATCAGCTTTTACGGATGTTCTTGTCATAGTCGCTTCCCTGACCGTAATGGAGGTCTCCGAATCAGTTTTCAGCATTCAGTCCGTATTATCGCAGGTCGTTCGGCTTTTTGCTGTTGCCGGTGTCTTTGGGATTGCCGGTGGCTTTTTCTGGATATTCCTGGAAAAACATGTGATTGAACGGGATATGTACTACATGATGACCATTGCCTATGTGGTTTCGGTCTATCTGATAACGGAATACTTCGACGGTAACGGCGCAATAGCGGTTATGTTCATGGGAATTGTAATGGCAAACTCAACAACAATATTGCCTATTGCAAGGGCATTCAAATCACTTCGTAGATCATCCAAGTCTGAGAAGACGGAAGCGGATCAGATAGTTTCAACAAGGGAAAAAATGTTCTATGATGAGATATCGACCTTCTTGAAGACTTTTTTCTTTGTGTACATCGGGCTTCAGCTTCGTGTGGATAAGCCAAGTGTTCTGCTGATCGCTTCAGCGCTTGCCATCCTGTTCCTGATCGCAAGACACGCGGGTATTCTTTTTACCAGAGAAGGAACGAGGACTGATCGCATTCTGGTGTACGCAATGAGCGCAAGAGGACTTGCCCCGGCTGCTGTGGTTCTTCTAGCGAGGGAGAGGGGTTTCATAACTGAATCGTTTGCAAGCGATATCGTCTACTGGACAATTGCCACTACGATAGTTGCCAGTTCGATAATGGTCATCGTTTATAAGAGATCAAGGAAGAAGCTGACCGCAGCTTAAAAACCGGTGCTGAATGAGCGGGATCTACCCGGCGGCGCTGTCCATATTCCTCTGCCGGGCCAATGTCTGTGCCTGCAACACGGAAGGAAAGGTGAAGAATGAGAACTGCTGCTCTGTTTCTGCTGACTGCGCTGCTTCATGCCGAAGACTTTGAGGTGTATCCCGATGTGTTATGGGCCGATCTTACCGGCAATGGTTCTGAAGAACAGATACGGCTGGTGATGTACTCCATGAATGACAACGACCCTTTGGACGCCCAGTACAGGCTGTCGGTGCTTGCCGCCGACGGAAGCACCCTCTGGGAAGACACTGAAGCCGAATACCCATTCTACATAGGCCACTACGGAGTGGAGGACCTTCAGGCGGCGGTGGACATCAACGGCGACGGCACCATTGAGATAATTTCCCCAACGAGAATGTCCGATGTAAGCCCCTGCCTGTTCCGGGTGTTCACCTGGAGTCAGGGCCGTTTCGTTGAGACGGACGGCGGTTACCTCTACGGCGTTACTTCCATACCCGACCAGTTCCTCTGGGGAGGCGATGAATGGTCCGAGGACAACCGCGGCTGGGTGAGCAGGTTCATCGGCATGACCGACCAGGGTCTCCTGCATGCATCCGTGGTAAGCCTTACCCCGGGAAGAATAAGCTTCGGCGAAGCCCTGCTGAACCCATTCCCGGGGGGCATGGAAGTGGTCTCCTGGCCGGTTGCCCCCGGATCCCAGGAATAGTCTGAAGAAGCTGCATGATGTTCCAGTGTCGAATGGCGCAGAAGCGACTATGCATGGCCATCGTTCGACTTCCGCGGCAAAAAGCCAGCGAAAAGCAAAAAGAAAGGCGCAACGACCCCTGCCTCTGCGGCAGCGGAAAGAAGTACAAGAAGTGCTGCGGTGGTTAAACGGGAACACGAAGAAGTAACAGAAAATCTGCAAGAGGGCTGAATTGTAACAATACCGGACAGTTCCTGACGGTTTTCGAGATTTCTTTGGGTAGAAAACCGATCATGTGGACAAGTGATACTGCATATAGTATCATGAGTGAAGGACGGTAATGGGAAGCAGAGAGCAACCACTGGAGAGTATGCTCTCTGGCAGAAGTTCAGTAAGGTTCTTGAATTGGAGTAAGATGAAAGATCTCCCGCATTACCTTTCGCTTCATTACAGAATGCAGATAAAACAGGATGGGGATGCTTTCGTGGCATGGATCCCCGATCTTGACGGCTGCGTCACACAGGGCGACACCATGGTAGAAGCCCTCCAGATGCTCCAGGAAGCCAAAGAACTCTGGCTTGAAACAGCGCATTCATCAGGAACAGATATTCCTGAACCCCGTGACACTGAGAACTTCAGCGGCAGGATCCTTCTCAGAATGCCCAGGTATCTTCACGCCAGGCTCTCAGCTCAGGCAGACGATGAAGGTGTCAGTCTGAACCAGTACATTGTGTCTCTGTTGAGCGGTGAAGCCGCTCGAAGGGAGGATACCAGATAACTGCTGGCGGAATGACAACTGGATAGATTTGCTTCCAAATGATGCTTAATGCAAGCAAACGAGACGCAGAGAGTGAGAAGCAATGCTTGATTTCAAGAAAAGAAGCGACCGTCGCCTTTCAGGCAACAGAACCGAGATGAAGCGCATCACCCGGGTAATGGAGTTCTCACCTGTGAGCATCAACAGAGCGGAGATGGCGATCAACGACTGCCCATTCTCTTATCTCACCACAAAGGAACCGATGAGGTTCCACAATCCCTTGCGGTGGACTACTATGTGAAGGGCGAGATGCCCTGGCTTGGGTGACCGGAAAAACAGTCAATAGAGTTGCAAGCGGGGAAGAAGCCCATGAAACAGATGGCGCTGATCATATGTTATTTTTCACCTTCCTTCAGTGTAAGATAATCATACGTTGACATGAAAGAATATGTAACATAGTATTGGCATACACAAGAAAAAGCCACACGAAAGGGTTAGGAGAGAGCATGAACACCCTTCATGTAGGTAGTGAGATACGCAAACTCCGTGAAGCATCAGGTATGTCGCAGGAAGAGCTGGCCGGGTTGATTGGTGTATCAAGGCCATCCATGGTTAACATCGAAAGCGGGAAACGCAAGATCTCAGCACAGGAGCTTATTCAGTTCGCTGCAATCTTCGGTCTTACCCTTGATCAGCTTGTGAATCCGTCCCTGCGACCGGAGATAGGGGTAGAGGAGAGCACTGCAGCTGACTCTCCAAAGGAATCCATGAGAATAAGCATTCCCCGTGAGAACTACGACAAGTTCAGGGAAGTACTCCTCTACATCCTTGCAAAGATAGGAGCAAGGCCCAATGTGGGACAGACGGTCCTTTACAAGCTTCTCTACTTCATCGACTTCGATTTCTACGAGAAGTACGAAGAACAGCTCATGGGTGCCGTTTACATCAAGAACCGCTATGGACCCACTCCAACCCATTTCAAGAAACTCGTTGAAGAAATGGAAGCAGAAGGGTCTCTGGAAAGCGTTTCTTCAAAATACTTCAAGTACGCTCAAACGAAGTACCTTCCCAGAAGAATGCCGGACCTGTCACTTCTTTCAGCCCGTGAGCTGCAGCTGATCGATGAGGTCATAAACAGACTGGGGCACATGACAGCAGCCCAGCTCAGCGAGTATTCACATGGAGACACACCATGGCTGGGTGCGGAAGAGGATAGTAAAATAAACTATGAAATGGTTTTCTACAGAACTCCGGAATACTCTGTCAGAAGCTATCCCGACTGATGAGCAAAACAGCAGTCATCTTCGAAACCACGCCTGAGTTCGATAGAGATCTCAAGAAATACTCCAGAAAATACCGTTCCCTCTCCGATGACATCAAGGACCTCAAAACAGCCCTGATTGTGGCACACTTCACAAGCGGAATCTCAAGTGAGAGCATGGGCTTTTTCCCCATTTCTCATCCTGAAATACCAGATGGCTTCTTCATTGCAAAAAAGTTCGCATGCAAAGCCATCAAAGGCAGCGGAAGCAGGTCCGGTTTCAGGGTGGTTTACCATCTTCAGGGAAAGATCTTCAATATCTGCCTGCTGGAGCTGTTCCATAAGAATGACAAGGCAGTTGAGGACTTCCAGAGGATAAAGGATTACATATCCAGGTAACTTATAGTATTGCTACTGATTATATCATGAAGAATGGTTCTCGGAACGGTAATGTGGACCGCAGAGCGGATGTGGGAACGGAATTCAGCCGGGATCGCATGAAGGATCGTTATGCAGGAAAAACAGCTCACTGAAGAGCAGAGAGCGTCTATTCAAACCAATCTCAAAGCGGGAATGAGGATACTGACGGGGAAGACCATGGAGATGCTCCTGGAGGAGATCGTGCAGCCGCCCCGCTGCTGGTTCTGGACTCACCCAAAGAGATATGTTCCACTACCTTGCTGTGGCAGACATCAGCCGGTCAGCTGCAGCCCCTGGGCCTCCCTGCCGAAACCAGGGAGTGCTTCATATGCGAGTTCATGATCAAGTTGGAGGAACAGGTGGCTCCGAACTGCCTCGGGGATTGCAGATCCAGCCTGGACCCAAAAGACATGATCCATCGGGCAGCAGCTTTTTTATTCAAGGAAAGGGGCATACCCTATAGATGAGGCCTCTGGAAAGGCGCACATGCAGTGCCGTCTGACACGGATCTCAGAGAGTTCAGGTTACCATGTTTCCGGATACTGTCGGCTGATTTGAAATGTACACATGTTCTTTGAAAAGGGCACATCCCTGTTCACCCCATGGTCTTTTTGCGGTGTTTACAAAGCCGTCAATTCGTGATAAATTTCATGAAATTCTTATTCGGAGTGAGGGGCAATGATCGATAATCAGCTTAGCAAAGTGAGACTCAATACAAATGAAGCCTATTACCGTGTGGATGACACGGGATTGGTGGTGTCAGCCAACGGTAAGGCGGCGGAGATATTCGGCTTCGACTCCACGGAAGACATGATCGGAAACAGGTTTACCACCGGTTTCTTCCCGGACAGAGACACACGCCGTGAGTTCCTGAGACACATCAGCAGCAGTGACTCCATTCAGTTCCTTACCGCCATCCTCAGGAAAAAAGACGGTTCTCTTTTCAATGCGGAAACCCATGTGAGAAGGATAGGGAACTCCACGAACGGTTTCGAGGGGTTTGAGGGCTATCTGCGGGCAGTGGAATGCGGCAACGATGATTTCGAGCAGGCGGAACACCTTACCAACGCCCTGAAGGCCATAAGACAGGTTAACCACATCATCACCAAGGAAAAGAACCTGAGCAAGATGATTCAGGGGATCTGCGACGCGCTTATATCCACCAGAGGATATTCCTCCGCCTGGATAGCTCTTTTCGACCGCAAAGATTTCACCTCATGCAAAACCGCTTTTGCCGGGATCCCCACTGAGAACATGAGTGCACTCAGGTCCATGTTGGATTCCGGAGAACTGGTAAGCTGCGCCAAGCTTGCCATCGATGAATGCAGACTTGTAACGGTAAACGATGTGAAAAACCTTTGCGCCGGATGCCCGCTTCTAGGGCTGGACCCGGGTAGCAGACCCCTTACGGTGATGCTTATCGCCGATGGAGAGATGTACGGGGTGCTTTCAGCCGAGGTTCCCATCGAGATAGCCTCTTTGCCCGACGAGCAGTCGCTCTTCCAGGAAGTGGCAGACGATGTTGCCTACTCGGTGAGGAACATAGAGATGGAAGCCATAAGGATTGAGAATGAGAGGGCGGTGTACAAGGCCAGGGAAGATATGGAAGAAGCGCTTAAGGTCGCCGAGAAATCCGCCGAGTACGCCAGGGAGGCCAACAGGGCGAAAAGCGAGTTCCTGGCCAACATGAGCCATGAGATCAGAACCCCCCTGAACGGCGTTATCGGAATGACCAGTCTGCTTATTGGAACAGAGCTCTCCCCGGAGCAGCGGGAATACGCCGAAACAATCGATTCCAGTGGAGACGCCCTTCTGGCGCTGATAAACGACATTCTGGACCTGAGCAAGATAGAAGCCGGAAAATTGGAGATAGAGAAAACCGAGTTCAACATAAGAATGCTGGTTGAGGAAATCGGTGATCTCATGGGAATTAGAGCCCAACAGAAGGGACTTGAGTTCATTACCCTCATCGGTCCCAATATCCCATCGGTTGTAAGGGGAGATCCAGTCAGAATTCGGCAGATTCTTCTTAACCTTACCAGTAATTCGCTGAAGTTTACCCATGAGGGCGAGATCAGTGTGTCCGTTTCGGCTGATGAGGAAACTGCGGAATCAGCGAAGCTGAGATTCCAGGTAAAGGACACCGGCATCGGTATTCCGCCTGATAAAATGAAGATCATTTTCCAGTCCTTCACACAGGCGGACTCATCCACAACCCGGAAATATGGCGGAACCGGCCTTGGGCTCAGCATATGCAAAAGGCTTGTTGAACTCATGGGCGGCGAGATAGGGGTTTCCAGTGAAGAGGGAGAGGGTTCGGAGTTCACCTTTTCGCTTACCCTTGAGAAGCCCTACGACGCCAGTGTGCAGACAAGTGTCAGATCCCTGGAGAACATCAGGATACTGGCGGTGGATGACAACTCGACCAACCGCAGGCTGATTACACTGCTGCTGGAATCGTGGCGCAGCAGGTTTACTGTTGTCAGCAGCGGCAAACAGGCCTTGACTGAGCTGAGAAACGCATCCAGGGATGGGGACCCCTTCAAGATTGCCATTCTGGATATGCAGATGCCCGAGATGGACGGTGAGGAACTGGGCGGAAGAATACAGGCTGACCGATCCATAACGGACCTTGAACTGGTCATGATGTCTTCCGCGGGAACCAGGGGAGATTCTGAAAGGCTTTTAGAGAAAGGCTTTAAGGCCTATCTGACAAAACCCGTGAAGCAATCTCACCTCTTTGATTGCCTGGTAAACCTGTGCGGCCATGATCCCGCATCCAGCCTGGCACCTGCTGCCCGGCCTGAAGTACAGCCGCAAACTGAAGCCGACCTGAAACTGCTGATCGCGGAAGACAATGAAATCAACGAGCTGGTTGCGGTGAGGATACTGGAAAGACTCGGCTACAGAGCAGACACTGTTCACAACGGCCTTGAGGCAGTGGAAAGGATGAAGCAGGAGCGTTACGACATAATCCTGATGGACTGCCAGATGCCGGTGATGGACGGTTACGAAGCCACAAGGCAGATAAGAGCGAAGGAAACCGGTACACTGAATCCGGATATCGCAATAATAGCAATGACAGCTAATGCCCTGGCGGGTGACAGGGCCAAGTGTATCGCGACTGGAATGGACGACTATCTTCCGAAGCCGGTTACCCAGGAGTCGGTGTCTGAGATCTTGTCTATCTGGACCTCAAAGATTCTTGAACAGAAAAACTCCAAAGAAGACATGGTTGTTGACTTCTTCGACAGATCCAAGCTGATGGATAGTTTCGGCAACGATATTGCAGTAATTCGTGAGATGACCAAGCTGTTCTTCGCCGCATCCAGGAACAATATGACCTCTCTGTCTGCAGCAGTGGCTTCCAGGAACATTCCAAGGGTGAAGATCACCTCGCATGTTCTGAAAGGCTCCGCTGAGAGCATGGGAGCCCATACCCTGGCAGAGGCTTATGAAAGGATCGAGCGTCTGTGTTCCGGCAGTGATCTGGACAACGCCGACATACTCTTGAAGATCATAGACATAGAGTATTCAAGGCTGGAGGATTACCTTTCCACCATAGGCTGGGCATCACTGGGAACATTCATCTGACGGGCCAGTTCAAAGAACCACAACCGGAGGGCTCTCCGCAGAACAACGGGCATTCTGCGTACAGGCAACCGACCAGGTCACGATCAAGCGATTGATCAAGTCGCCGGTCAATTACCTGCAGGGAATGATCAGCGCAAAAAATAGTGACGGAAATCATAGCCAGAAATCAGGAACCAGCATACTGGTCAACCCTTAACCGGTAATATATATTGCCGGATAGAGGCTTAACTGGAAAGAAACATTACCGGATGGTGGGCGATGCTTGAAACAGTGAAGGAAATGATACTGGGTTTTCAGCAGTCGGAGCTGTTCACAGGTGTTCCCAGGCGTCTGAATTACACTGAACTGCCCGGCAAGGCAACCGTTTTCATAGGTGTCAGGCGCTGCGGCAAATCCACCTTTCTGAACCAGATCATGGAAAAGCTTATGAACCAGGGCGTTCAAAGAAGCAGTATGCTGTATCTTAACTTTTTCGATGACAGGCTGCGCAATCTTCAGCACATGGAGCCCGGCATAATTCAGGAGGCTTACTACTCTCTGTTCCCGGAAAAGAAGAACCGGGAAACCGTCTATTTCTTCTTCGATGAAATACAGGCAGTGCCGGGTTGGGAATCATTCGTAGACAGGGTAATGAGAACTGAAAGGTCTCAGGTGTTCATAACCGGCTCCTCATCGCAAATGCTCTCAAAGGACATAGCCACACAGATGCGGGGTAGAGCCCTCTCCTGGGAGGTGTTCCCCTTCAGCTTCAGGGAATACCTTGAATTCAAAGGGATACAGCCAAAGCGGAACATGGCCCAGGGAGAACGCCTGGCGGTTCAGAGTGCCTACGAGAGCTACTGGGAGTCCGGTGGCTTTCCGGAGGTTGCCGGGCTGAACAGAGCCCTGAGGATCAAGATCCATCAGGAGTATTTCAACGCCATTCTGTTCCGCGACCTTGTGGAGCGCCATGACATTTCCCACCCCAGAGCGGTGATAGACCTTGCCCACTTCCTTGTGGACCACACAGGGTCGCTCTACACAATCAACAGCCTCACGGGTTATCTCAAATCTCTTGGCCACAAGGTGCCCAAGCAAGCGGTTTCCGACTATCTGAACTGGTTTGAGGACGCCTTCGTACTATTCACCGTCCGTATATACGATTCTTCACTTTCAAGGGTGAACACCAACCCCAAGAAGATCTACTGTATCGACCATTCCCTGGTAACGTCGGTAAGCTCCGGCATTATGGTCAACTCCGGCCATCTGCTTGAAAATCTGGTCTTCACCGCACTCCGCAGAACCACCCAGAGCATCCATTACTACAAAACGAAAAGCGGCAAAGAGGTTGACTTCATTACTGGCACCCACGGTTCTCCCAGGATGCTTCTTCAGGCATCTGAAACACTCAGAAACCCTAAAACAAGAAACAGGGAAACTGCCTCATTAACCGAGGCCATGGCCGAGTTGCATATACCACAGTCAACAATAGTCACCCGGAACGAACAGGAGACCATCCACACCGAAAGCGGAACCATTGAGATAGTTCCCATCTGGCGGTTCCTGCTGCAGATGGACGAGCAAAACGAAAGTCTGTAGCAAAAACAGAAAAGTCCAACAAGAAGGCAAAGAATCATCCACAGCAGGAAAAGTGAAGCATTGCCCATGAAGGAAGTCCATCAGCTCAGAGCTGAGAACATGAAGCTGAAGGAACTCCTGGAACAGCATGGCATCCAGTGGCAGCTGGAACCTGAAGAAGCCCGGGCAGAGGTTTCCGAAAAACGGCTCACCTCAACAGAGAAGGTGAAGCTCTTCAAAAGCCTTTTCAGGGGAAGAAGCGATGTCTTCGCCCAAAGGTGGGAGTCGATGAGGGGAACTTCAGGGTATTCACCGGCCTGCGCCAACGAGTGGAAGCCGGGAGTCTGCCGGAAACCCGCAGTTAAGTGCGGTAAATGCAATGAAAGGGAACTGCTTCCATTAACTGATGAAGTGGTTTACGATCACCTTGCCGGGAAACACACAGTGGGGATCTATCCTCTTTTTCCCGATGACACATGCAGATTCCTGTCAGTGGACTTCGACGGAAGTGACTGGAAGAATGATTCCCGGGCATTCTGGAAAACATGCAAAGAGTTCGGTGCGCCTGCTTACATCGAGATATCCCGATCAGGCAGAGGCGCCCATGTGTGGGTGTTTTTCTCTGAGCCTGTTCCAGCCGTTTCAGCCCGTCGGCTGGGTACAGCCATTATCAGCAGAACCTGTCGGAGTTCATGCCAGTTGTCTTTGGAGAGTTACGACAGGCTCTTTCCCAATCAGAACACCATGCCCAGGGGCGGCTTCGGCAACCTGATAGCACTTCCTCTGCAGAAACAGCCAAGACAGAACAGCTGCAGCGTATTCGTGAACGACAGCTTCGAGCCCATTGCCGACCAGTGGAAGTATCTGGAAGCAGTTCAAAAGCTTTCACCGAATGAAGTGGAAAGCATAGCAGAAAAGGCAAGCGAAGGCAGGAACCCGCTTGATGTTTCTTTCATTCAGGATGATGAGGAAGCCGGTAAACCATGGGTGAGGAAAAAGCAGGCAACCGATGTCATTCCCGGTGAAAAGCCAGAGTACATCGACCTTGTTCAAGCTGACGGGCTATACATCAGGAAGGAAGGTATTCCAGGGCCACTGAGGAACAGGATCGTCAGGCTGGCTGCATTTCAGAACCCGGAGTTCTACAAGGCACAGGCGATGAGGTTACCTGTATGGAACAAGCCACGGCTGATAGGATGTGCGGAAAACTGCGGCGAGTATGTCCGCCTTCCCAGGGGATGCCATGCCGATCTGAAAGAATTACTGGAAAAGAACGGCATTGAGTTACGGTTAACCGATGAAAGAGTTTCCGGAAGCAGGATCAGGGTGAGGTTCGCGGGGAAACTGCGCAAAGATCAGAAAGCCGCTTTGAAAGAAATGCTGAACAATGAAACGGGAGTACTCAGCGCCCCAACCGCCTTTGGAAAGACCGTTGCCGCCGCCGCCCTTATCGCACGAAGGAAGGTAAGCACACTGATACTCGTGCACCGAACCGATCTCATGCGCCAGTGGGAGGAAAGGTTAAAGACATTCCTTGAAGGCCCGGATTCAGCACCCGGACTTCTTGGAGGCGGTAAAAGCAAACCAACGGGAAGGATAGACATCGCCGTTCTTCAATCCCTTACCCGTACCGATGAACTTGGCAGTTTTCTCGACTGTTACGGCCAGGTGATAGTTGATGAGTGCCATCACATATCTGCCTTCTCCTTCGAATCGGTGCTCAAAGAGTCGAAAGCCCGTTTCATCACCGGCCTTACCGCAACACCTGTAAGAAGAGATGGTCACCAGCCCATTGTTTTCATGCAGTGCGGTCCCGTTTGTCATGAAGCCAAACGGACAAAACCCGTTACCGGAAAAATGGAGGTTTGGCCCAGAACAGGCTTTGCCGGGGCAATCCCTCCGGACACCCCTGTTCAGGAGGTGTTCAGAATACTGATAAACAATCAGGAGAGAAACCGCAGAATAGCAGATGATGTGCTGGAAGCTTATGAACAGGGTAGAAAGATACTCGTTCTCACCGAGCGCACCGACCACCTGCAAACCCTGAATGAACTCCTTAAAAACAAAACAGAGAATCTGTTCATCCTCCACGGCCGCTTATCTGCAAAGCAGCGGAGAACCGTTATCGAAAGCCTGCACCAGCTCGAAGAAACCGCCCCCAGGATAATCCTCGCCACGGGCAGGCTGATAGGAGAGGGATTCGACCATCCAGCACTGGATACCCTTGTACTGGCAATGCCCATTTCCTGGAAAGGCACCCTTCAACAGTATGCCGGCCGTCTCCACAGAGACCACGCCGACAAGGAATCGATACGCATCTACGACTACACCGAAAACAATCAGCCAATGCTCAGAAGAATGTGGGAGAAACGCCTGAATGGCTACAAGGCAATCGGATACAGCATCAGAGGTGCATCAGAACTGTTTGATGATGATTAGGACCTCACTAAACGGTAGAAGCCGGCATCAGACAGCATCAATCAAGAAAAGTTGGGAGACACTTAAAGATGTTCGAACCAGCCAGAATTCCAGCAATTCCAAGAGATACGGCTCTTCTGTCAGCTGCCATGTTTCACCTTCTTTCAAATGATAGATAATGGAACATTTGAAAGTATGGTCTTTTTCATTGCCAAAAAGTTTGCATGCAGATCCATCAAAGGCAGTGGCAGCAGATCCGGCTTCAGGGTGGTTTACCATCTTCAGGGAGCAATCTTCAGAATCTGCCTGCTGGAGCTGTTCCACAAGAATGAGAAGGCAGTTGAAGACTTTCAGAGGATTAAGAACTATCAGTTCAGATAACTGCTAATCACTCTACGTGTTATCGTTCAGGAGCAATAGCATGTTGAATAACTCTCCATCAGGTCCGGGAGTTGCTTAACACCACTTCTCCTTCTTATTGTTCCCATCAATGACAGGCAGCATGGGAAGTGGAGTAAATGAGAAGTAATGCTTGATTTCACCAGAAAAAGCGCACAGATTTTTAATCTTCAGTGGAAGGACCTTGTCGGGAGGAAGGGAGACCACTGGAAGATAGATATCGAGATGTTCGGCAGGGTTCCCATGCTTCTCATCGTTCATGAGCAAACCCTCTTTACCATTGTTCGAAGGAAATCCGAGTTCAGGAATCCTAATATGGTTGCCGATGAAATCAGGCTGTGCTGCAATTGGTACAGGCAAACCGGAGAAACCGGCTTCGGAAGAAACAGCGACAGACGCCTGTCAGGCAGCATTAACGAGATGAAACGGATAACCCGCATCATGGATTTCTCTCCAGAAGGCATCAACAAAGCGGAAATGGCAATCAACGGCTGCCTGTTCACATATCTCGGTTCGAAGGGCGGAGGAACGATGTGTACTCCATTTGAGGCTGTGAATGGTTATCAGAAAGGCGAGATGCCCTGGCTGAGGTGACAGGGCCACGGAAAGCATTACAGGAAGTATCTGAATGAGCATCAAAGGACCAGGGAGAACAATGCGAATAGCCGAGGTAAGAGAGCTTTTAGCGAAATACTCACCGGAGCAGCTGCAGGTGATAATTGCGGAGATTTACAAATCCATACCGCAAGCTGTCAAGCTCGATAAAGATATAGACGGAATCATAAAAGATCCCGACTGCACTCAGGTTTCAGGAAGAAGGAAGAAAACCGAGAAAAAGCCCCAGGACCTCAGCGTGATGAAGATGGAGATACAGACCTTCGCCGAAAACGCCAAGGCATTTTACTACACTTCTCCTAATTCCGTTGTTCCAAAATGCGAACGCTCCAAATGGCGTTTCAAGGTGAAGAGGTGGTACAAAGACCTGCAGTCTGCCGCTGCGAACAGAGATAACACTGCACAGGCGGGTGCACTGCTTGAGCAGCTTTATGATCTGCTGTGCTATGCGTGCGACTATATCATCTTCACCACCGAAGATCCGTTTCAGTCGGCTGGTATCCCGCAGGCTGAGTTCTTCCGCACCATACTGGCTGTCAAACGCCGGGTTCAAGACACAAAAACCTTTGTACAGCAAGCGATTTCCCTGATGATGCAGAACAGTCTTAACCACTACTCTCTCCGGGAAGAACTGATGCTGGTTGCCCTGGAATTTATTGAGACCCCGGATGCAATACATCTGGCGATTCAGAGCTGTGAAACGGGAATCGAAGAGGAAGTCGCAAATCCCACCGCTCCCCGGGACGGCTGGTCAGACAGCGGATACAGATCGAAAAAGATCATCAATGATTATGTGAGGATGGCATTTCTCTGTTACAACGCTCTTCATGATATAGATAAGGGTATAGAATTGTTTAACCTGCAGTACAGAGAGACCAACCCTGAAATAAGGCTCTTTGTTCTTACCCATATTCTTGCCGGATGCAATCAGCCCGAAGTCTTCCAGCGTGAATTCGGCAAGGCAAGAAAAACCGGAGTAAAACCCAGAAAAGAACTAATGAAAATCTACAGAGCGGTAAAGGAGAACGGAGAGTTTTAACTGAATTACTTCATCCACGATTTTCTCTGCCTTCGCTTGTGAACTTGAATTGATTCGGGCAGAGAAGGAAAAGTTATCGGTATCTGAAACTCAGTGCAGGAATTCCACTCATTGACTGAACACAGATATTCAAGGCGGAGAATCTTCGTCTGACAAAGCTTCTTCCTGAACTGCATGGTATTCAGCCACGGATGCCTGCGCAGAGACCACTCCGACAAGAAGTGGAATAACTGAGTGTACTGCTATTGCTTATTCCAGGAAACCAGAAAATCAGCCCGTTAAATGGGTATTCATAAACCACTGGACATTCATCCCGGTTTTCTTCAGTTTCCCTGAGATCATACATGCACACACTATCAGGAAAGCGGCTTCATGAAAACACTGATCATTATTCTACTTGCATTAACAGTAATTTCCTCAGCAGAAGAACTCAGTCGCCATTCTATTTCTGCTTCCCTTATTCCCATATTCCCTGTAATTATCTATCCTGACATAGGTTATGAGTACGCAATTACAAGCAGGGATGCTATTGGATTTTCAACAGTACTAACCGTTATAAACCGGGTCACCTATAGCAGAAAGATGGGCAACTTCTGCTTATCGGGCAGCCTTGGCTTTGCAGCAGCATCCCTTGATATCGATAAGGCAACAACATTTGCAACAGTAGCAGGCGAACACCGGCTAAGTCTGGGCGACCACTTCTACACCCGTGCAATCGCTGGAGTACTGTTTGCAGGCGACCTCCCTGAAAACATGCCATGTGTTCCCCTGCTTCAGATAGGCTTGGGCTACACCTTCTAGAACCGGATAACAAAACAAGCGAAGAAAACTGAAAGCAACAGCTTCTTCACGCAGTATTACATTCCGCATCCTACTCAACTGCCTTTTGCAGACATCAGCAATCACGCAGAGCTGCAAGCTTTTGCACAGGGTTCGTGCAATCGGCATGTACCTGGCTTTGAAAGCGGATAAACCCGGCAGTTTTATGAAAAAACCCCTTGCCTTAGCCGAGAATATGAACAATAATGTTCCCTCAACATAACGCAATAAAATGCCCGGAATTATCATTGCAGGGGGATGTATGGATGCCTTCCGGTTGCGGGAAGAAGCAATAGGGGTTAGCAGAGTATGATCGTTTACTCCGCTACCAGGAAAGAATTTTCCAGCGATGTTAATGCTAATCTCATAGAAGAAAAAGTGCTCAAGGCATTTAAAAAAAGATTAGGTTCATCCACCAGTGAGAGTGAAATTCGTTCCTGGAAGAACTCCTTCCAATACATGAACAACATCCTGAACATTGCAGACACTCCAGCTAATGCAGGTGTCTCAATAGAATACAGAATACCCCAGTCATCCAAACGCATTGATTTCATTCTTACAGGTAAAGACACTGAAAGAAAAGACACCGCAATCATAGTTGAGCTGAAGCAGTGGGAAGATGTGGAGCTTACCGATAAAGATGGAGTGGTAAGAACCTTCCTGAATAACGGTACCAGAGAAGTAAGTCACCCGTCTTACCAGGCCTGGAGTTATGCAGCACTTCTTCAGGACTTCAATGAAACGGTAAGGGATGAAGACATTCAGCTGAAGCCCTGTGCCTACCTGCACAACTGCAGAAGCAATCACGTACTCAACCATTCCATGTACAGGGAACACACCGAGAAGGCACCGGCTTTCCTCAAAACAGATACTCAACGGCTGGCGAACTTCGTCAGGCAATTTGTGAAGTACGGCGACTCATCAATAATGTACCGTATTGAACACAGCCGAATATCTCCTTCAAAACACCTTGCAGACAGCCTTGAATCAATGCTTCAAGGCAACACTGAATTCATAATGATTGATGATCAGAAGCTTGTCTATGAAACTGCGCTAAATCTCTCAAAAAGAGAAGAGAAGAGTGTGCTTATCGTTGAAGGAGGTCCTGGCACCGGCAAGTCTGTTGTCGCCATCAATCTTCTTGTTGAGCTTACAAGAAGAAAACAAATGGTGCAGTATGTAACTAAGAACTCTGCTCCAAGAGCTGTATACGAGTCAAAACTCACTGGAAGTTTCAAAAAGAGCCATATCACAAACATGTTCAAAGGTTCCGGTGTCTACACTGAATGTGAAGAAAATACCTTAAACGCCCTTATCGTTGATGAAGCCCACAGGCTTAACGAGAAATCCGGCATGTTCCAGAACAAAGGCGAGAATCAGATAAAGGAGATCATTCACGCCGCCAGAACAAGCATTTTCTTCATTGATGAGGATCAGCGCGTAACTTTCAAGGACATTGGGGAAATAGAGGAAATCAGGAAGTGGGCCAGAAGAGCCGGGGCAAACATCCATGAAATGCAGCTCCAGTCCCAGTTCCGCTGCAACGGGTCCGACGGTTACCTCGCCTGGCTTGATAATGCCCTCCAGATAAAACCCACAGCGAATATAGACATAGGGAATCTGAACTACGAGATCGAGGTGCTAGACGACTCCAATCAGCTTAGAGACCTTATTTTCAGGAAGAACAGAAAAGACAACAAAGCAAGGCTTGTCGCCGGTTATTGCTGGGACTGGGTATCAAAGAAGAACAAAGAAGAAAAGGACATCACTTTCCCGGAATATGACTTTGCAATGAAGTGGAACCTGGACACAGACGGAAGTTTATGGATACTCAAGGAATCAGCAGTGAATGAGATTGGATGCATACACACCTGCCAGGGACTTGAGCTTGATTATGTGGGAGTGATAATCGGCCCCGACCTCATCTACCGGAACAACAGGCTCCAGACAGTGCCAAACGCCAGAGCAAAAACAGACAAATCCCTATCAGGCTACCAGAAACTCAGAAAAACGAATAAAGAAGAAGCCGACGACAAGGCAGATCTCTTAATAAGGAATACCTACAGAACCCTCATGAGCAGAGGCCAGAAGGGCTGTTACATCTACTGCACAGACCAGGAAACGGCACAGTACTTCAAAGACATTCTCAAAAGTGATGAGGAACTTCCCGAGCCCGAGAAGGAAAAGTACCCAGGCCTTAACCTGGAAGTAAAACAAAGGCAAGAGGTAGAACCATACAGGAACGCCGTTCCCATCTACAATCTCCATGCAGCAGCAGGCAAATTCAGTGAAGAACAAACCGTAGAGGAAGATGATTGCGACTGGGTTGTACTTCCCGACCACATTAGAATCAGTGAAGGCATGTTCGTCATTCAGGTGGTGGGGGAGTCCATGAACAGAAGGATCCCCAACGGTTCGTGGTGCCTGTTCAGAAAACCAACAGGAGGAACAAGGGAAGGCAAGATAGTTCTCGTACAGCACAGAGACATCTATGACGAAGACCACGGGGGCAGATACACTATCAAGAAGTACCACAGCGAGAAGGTTTTCTCAGAGGATGGGCAGTGGAGGCATGAGAGAATTGTGCTGAAGCCAGAGACGAGTGCAGTAGGGTTCAATACCATTGAGATTATCAACAATGCAGACGGTCAGTTTGAGATACTGGGTCTATTCATAGGAAGTATATAGTTTGTCAAGACATTTTTTGCTAATCCTTGAGGATGAAAATGGTCAAGGCTTTTATTGGAGTAACTGATAAAGATTGGTTTGATCTTCTTAAATCACAGACAAACCTCAGTGAAGTGAACTTCTGGCAGCCTTCCGGGAAGAATCAATTCAGAGCCCTTCAAAGTGGAGAGTTCTTTCTGTTCAAACTGCACAGTCCTTTGAACTATATTGTTGGTGGTGGTGTTTTTGTACATTCAAGTCTGCTTCCAATCAGCCTTGCTTGGGAAGCCTTCGGTGTTGGCAACGGAGCCTTGAGCATATGTGAGATGCGCAGCCGAGTAGCGAAGTATCGTCGTGTTCAGGAATCACCCTTTGAAGACTACACTCTAGGTTGTATTGTGCTTGAACAGCCATTTTTCTTTGAGGAAGAGGATTGGATTCCGGTTCCAATGGATTGGAGTTCAAATATTGTTCAGGGAAAAACCTATGAATTGACGACTGAACCCGGAAGATCCCTCTGGAGGGAGGTGGGAATTCGGCGTGCCGGGCAGCAGATTGCAACCGCAGCCTTGGATGTGCCTCAGTATGGAGAACCTGTCCTTGTAAAACCGAGATTAGGCCAGGGAGCATTCAGGGTTCTTGTCACAGATGGATATGAACGAAGATGTGCCTTTTCTGGAGAAAGAACTCTACCGGCGCTTGATGCTGCTCATATCAAACCATTTGCCCTTGAGCAGACACATAGAGTGAGCAATGGTATTCTTTTGCGTAAGGACATTCATGCACTTTTCGATGCTGGTTATTTGACTGTTTCACCTGAATTTCGCATTGAAGTAAGCAGAAGAATAAAAGAAGAATTCGAAAACGGTAGGGACTACTACAAGTTCCATGGAACTGAGATGCGAATGCCCAGGATACCAGACATGAAACCGGACGCTTTTGCCCTGTTATGGCATAATGAAGAGGTGTTCAGAGGATGAAATGTGTTTTGGCAATAATGAGAGTGAATATCTATGGATAGCATCTGGATCCGTAATGAGCAAATAAGCCCAGTTCGAGATGAAGCTCGACTGGTTATAGGGCTTAAATTTTATTTCCTGCACGACTTTACACTTGCTTTCTCTTGATCCTGAATGGATCTGTTGCTTACCGAAGAGCGGTATACCTGGCCTGCACGTACCGTTGTGTCGGGAGGGAGTGGCTTAGGAGCTGTCTCCTGCCAGATTCACTTGGAAGGAATCGAGTTAACCTACCTGCCCGGTAGTTCCGTGCCGCAGTTCATTATCTCGATATAGCCCGCATAGCTGAACAGACGGTTGCGCTTCCGGGCGGTCAGTTCCTTCACGATACCAAGCTGCTCCAGGTGACTGAGCGCCTTGTTGACCGTTGCCGGGGTGATGCCGGTCTTCTCCACCAGCGAGCCCGAAGTGGCGATGGGGTGTTCCATAAGAGCCCGATGGACCTGCAGGGAGGATGCCGCCGCCCGTCCGAGACTGCTGATCTTGTGGCGGTCCTGGTTCGACAGGTGCAGGAGCTGCTGCGCTGTCTCGACCGCCTTGGTGGCGGTTACGATGACCGCCTCGGCAAAGAAATCGAGCCAGGCTTCCCAGTCGCCGGTCATACGCACGTTGTCAAGCAACTCGTAGTAATACTGACGATGCGTTTTGAAATAAAGGCTGAGGTAGAGCATCGGCTCTCGGAGCACTTTCTGCTCGCATAACAGCAGTGCGATCAGCAGGCGTCCCAAACGGCCATTACCGTCCAGAAACGGGTGTATCGTCTCGAACTGCACATGGGCCAACGCCGCCTTGAGTAATACCGGAGTAGGCTCCGGCTGGTCATGGAGGAACAGCTCCAGCTTGCTCATGCACAAAAGTACCTCCTCCGCCGGAGGCGGAACGAAGGCCGCGTTGCCCGGCCGGGTACCGCCGATCCAGTTCTGGCTACGCCGGAACTCACCCGGTGTCTGATTGCTGCCCCGGTCCCTGGCTAGTAGCACGCCATGGATCTGCCTGACGAAGCGCAGCGAAAGAGGCAGCCCTTCTTGAAGCAGACGCATACCATAGTTGAGGGCAGCGACATAGTTGCTTACCTCCCGCACATCATCCAGCGGGACGCCTGGCAGCTGATCCAACTCGAACAGCAGCAGGTCGGACAGCGACGACTGGGTCCCCTCGATCATGGAGGAGAGCACTGCTTCCTTGCGAACGTACATGCAGAGGAACAGCGAGGTGTCCGGCAGAAGGGTAGTGACGCTATCCAACCGCCCCAGCGCCAGCAGCGCCTGGTCGAACTTGCTGCGCAGCTCCGGTGTCCAGTTGATGGGCGGACGCGGCGGTAGCGAGGCAGGCACGAAGGCCTGCGCCTTTTCACCAACCATCGATATGGTCACGTATCTGCCCTGGAGTTCTCTCTTCATCCTGCCTGCCTTGAACCTGAAACAAGGTTTGTAGTTATTTTATCTTTACCAGATATCCTAAAATAAAGAGTCGGTGAGGAAAAATCAATAGATTGTTTAAAACGGTTCCAAAATAACACCAATGATTGCTGTGGCAGGGGAATGATGAAGGGTTTTTGATAACCGGATTCAGGGTATTCGGGCTATAATGATGAAAAAAATAATTTTCATTGTATAGTGCTGTTCCCTGGGAAGAATACCAGTCTTGATACTTCTTCCGGGGGCACTGCCTCAGAGACCGAATCCGGCTCCCAGCGATGTGATCCATTCATGTTCGGTGTCTTCCCCTGCCATGTGGCGATAAACACCGACAGTGGCTGTGACAAGCCGCATTCCAATCCGGAGTTCAAGCCCTCCGTAGGTCTGGTTGCTCTCTATTCCGCCCCATGGATCATTCCAGGTCCGAAGAATAGCGGCAGTGACATCCGCCGAGGCAACAGGCATCAGTATAAGGCTGAGTGCGGATCTGAAACCTATATGAAGTTTGCCCCCGGAAAGACCCGGTTCAGCTCTTACCAGAAATCCCGAATGGGTTCCGAAAACTCGTCCCCAGTCAACGCCGGTGAGCCCCAGCGAAAAGCTGTAGCGCTGTGGTGTGGTTACCTGAATGCTAACGGTGGGCGCCAATGCCAGGGCGTTAACAAAGACTGAAGAAAACAGCAGCAGAATTCCAATATGCCCTTTCAAACGCACTCCTTCCGAATTGCCCTTACAGGAGACGAACACCGATACCTGACCATGCCCTGAATACCTTTGAGTTCTCTCTTGAATTTGAAGTTTAAGAAGCTTTCACGAATAACGCATTCGCCGGGCATTGTCCAGATACAATTAGAGTTCCCGGTAATCGGAGCATCTATGCCGGCGCCGCTTTATTCATGGTGCTTTCCGGTGTGTTTTGTCGACCTTCTTAGCTGGAGGAGGGGAGAAGACCGGTCGAAGAAGGATTACCAGCACTTCGACAAACCCCTTGAAGATATGGAATGCGATTGTGCTAATCATCATATTGGATGGCTCTCTTGGAGGATGTTGAAATCTGGTGCAATCCCCTGTAAGTAAGACCTGAATTCCTGACACGATAGGTTTTATCCGGTCAAGTTACGGCCTATACTCATTCAGCGTTGCCTTCCATGAGCCTGGAAGCAACAGTGTACCCAACACCATTCCAGCGTCTTAACTCAGCGGTTTGCAGCAGTCAGTGTCAATTTGAGATCTGAAGAATTCTTCTTCATCATCGGTTAGCGGTGTTTGCCATTTTTCTGAATTCAGAAGCTCATTTAAGGCAGAGACTAATTCATTTTCAGATGGCATGCTGTAATTTTCAATCCTCCAGGTGCAGTTAAGCTCGCAATATTCCAGGTAGTCTATTGCACGCTCCGGCAATCCTCCCAAATAGTATCCAGAAGCGATGAGAAAGGGAATGTTCTTTACTATTTCAATTGGTTCCGAGGGCCAGTCAGTGTAGGTTGTATTTCCCTGGAATACAGCCCCGCCAATAAGAGGGCGGCGCATTTCACCTTCGCTTTCATAAAGCATACGGCAGAGAATTATTACCCTGTTCTGATTTTCTTCATTTTCGCAGCATTCCCTTAGAACTGAGATTGCTGATTCTCTGCCCATGTTCTGCAATTGTATTGCAGCGCTGATATATGGATAAACAGTATACTGCTGGTATTGGAAATCAGGGCATTTTTCTATTGCTGCATCGAAGTTCTGACCGTGAGCTGCACAAGTTATCAAAACGGATATGTAAGCGAGTATCAGATGCTTCATTCTACTCATATTCTTTCCTGACTTTCAGTTTAAGGTTCCATGTCGGTGGTACATGAACAAAGCTGCCGATATTCCTTTTCCCTAACTCTGAAGTGGGTAATGTGGGGTGTTACCTCGAGATCAATAGTGGTCAGCTGAGGGAATTGATGATCTCCCGGTACAAGGCTATGGGAGTGCTTTCGTAAACCGCAGTGTAGGCTTTCAGGGCCATTAGCCTGTGGGTGTCGTTTCCTGTTATCTCAAAACTGGTAAGCCATGCTGCCGCCTCTCCTTCGGTACCGGGGAAGCGTTCTGCGGTGTCCGCGGCAATTTCAAGGGCTTTTTCAGGGTTCCCTGAGGCTTTTTCTGCCCACATTCTGATAACAGGAAGAAGCCAGAGGGTTCCAGGGGCCACCCGTGATTCCGGAATGTCTTCCATGCTCTTCGCCAGTTCCTGAAGCCCGTCTGCATTCTCACTGCTTCGGATGATCCTGGCCAGGGCGAACATGAATTCCCAGGCACTCTGGAGGTCGTCGGCATTGGTTGAAAATCTTATCGCTTCTCTGAGACGCTCAGTTGCCCCGCTGGTGTCGCCCTTCATCATGAGCATCTGCCCAGTTTTGCCAAGCACACTGCCAATGGCTCTTTCATCTCCCAGCTCTTCGGCAATCTCAACCGCTCTTGTGAGCGACTCTCCGGAGCCAGTGTAGTCGCCCAGGAATGATTTTATCTCGCCGATGCTCTGATTGAGAAGACGCATTCCCTTCCTGTCATTCATTCTTCGGGCAAGATTGAGAGCTCCTGTGAACATGTCCAGAGCCTCGGTGAATTCGCCCCTGGCGGAGTGGATGGCGGCGATGTTGTTCATGAGAACCCGGGCTACATGTCTGTCTCCCATCTGGCCGGCTATCTCCATTGCATCCCGGTAAATAGCTTCAGCTTCGTTAACTTTGCCCTGGAGATATTTAACATTACCCAGGTTGAGCAGGGCGATGTTCCTTCTCCTGTTAAGGGGTTCACCGGCTTCAATGCTTCTTCTGAAATAGCCTGCAGCCTTATCCAGATGGTTCATCCTCTGGTAGATCAGCCCCAGGTTGCTGCAGATGAACATCGCAATCTCCCGGGACTCCTCGTCGTCTTTCTGGCTGTGTGCAAGGGCACTCTCGAGTACCGATATGGCTTCATCGTAGTTGTTAAGGTCTATGTACACTATGCCGATGTTGTTCCGTACACGGGCCAGTCCGTTCTCGTCCTCAAGTTCGGTGAAGGCTTCCTCTGCCAGAGAAAGGCATTCCAGGGCGCGGGCGTTTTCGGCCAATCTGTGCGTTATGAATCCTTTTCTGCAAAGGGCTTCAGCCAGATACGGCTTATCTGCTTCTTCCTTTGAAGAGCTGATTATCTGGTCGAACAGGCTCAGGGCTGCCTGCCAGTCTGCTGTCAGCTCGTATATCCCTGCGAGCTTAAGCTTGGCCTCCTTCAACTTTAAGGGGTCCGGCTGATTCGCGATGTACTTCTCGTACATTTCAACCGCTTCGCGGTTCCTGAAGTTATCCCCGGCGTAGGCAGCAGCCTTGAGGGTGTATTCCAGCATCGAAGCTTTTCGTCCGCTTTTCTCGAAGTGGTAAGACAGGTCGGTGAACATCCTCTCGTCACCTCCATAGAGCTCCTCTATTATCTCACCGGCCAGCAGGTGCAGCTTCGAGAGCTGGCCCTCCATCTGCATTCCGTAAACTGCTTCTCTTATCAGTCCGTGGCTGAAGATGTATTGAAGCTCTGAAAGCCTGTTCCATAGCCCGGCCTCCAAGGCTGAGCAAAGGTGGCCTTCTATTTGAATGCCTCTCAGCATTCTTGACAAAACCCTGATGTTAAAACTTCTGCCCAGAACCGAAGCCCTTTTCACCGTTTGTCTTATCTCCTCTTCGAGGGAGTCAACGCGGGATATGATTACTTCGATTATGCTTCCGGGAAGCTCCACTGCTTGTGAGGTGAGTTCCGCCATATCACCGGAGAAGTCCAGAAGCTTGCTGTCAATCAGGTATTTCAGCATCTGTTCTATGAAGAAAGGGTTTCCCTCAGCCTTCTCTGCAATGGTACGGCGCAGAGTATCCGAGGGAGGGCGGGGCAGAGAGTTGTCCATAAGATCCATCTGATCCTGTTTCTCCATGGGCGGAAGAATGATGGTCAGTTCTGAAGCGGCAGGGGAAACCGCGTCTTCAGCCCTGTGACCCCTGGAGGGTCTGTACAGAAGGGCAATCAGCGGGTGGTCCATATCCATCTGCGTGAAAACATCTTTCAGCGCGGAAAGGGTGTCCGGGTCTACCCACTGGAAGTCGTCGACCACTATGAAGGGTCTTCTGTTCCAGGTGATGAGACCCGCCAGGTGGATGAACGAGAGAATTGTGTTGTCGAATCTGGATTTTCCATCAAGGATCGCATACTCGGGAGATTCATGGATGCCCATGAAACCCTTTACAACATGTTTGAGCTTTTTCAGTTTTTCCCCGTGGTATCCGGGGGTACCCGTCAGCGAACTGAAACTCTGTTCGAAGGCTGCTTCTGATACATCCGGGTCTTCCAGGCCGGAGGTTCCGAAAACATCCTCGAAGAAGGTTTCGATCGGGTTAAGGCTTTTTGCCAGTATTTCATCGCACTTAAGGTAGATAAGGGCGGTGTTCTCCAAAAGTTGCCGGGCTTCCCAGAGAAGTCTTGTTTTGCCCATTCCCGCTTCTGCCTCCACCAATAGAACACCGGTGCGGTTTTCAGAACGGGTTTTTTCCGCGAAACTCACAATTGACTCGAGTTCGTCCTTCCTGCCGATGAATTCTCCACTGAACAGGGGAGTCCCTGACTGGGCAGCTCTGCCTATCACGGAGTAGCATGGTTGAGTCAGGAGTACTCTCCTTTCCGGAGGTCCGGGAAACCTCTCCAGCTGAAAAAGATTGCCTGCGGATCTGCCCATTCCTCCTGAGATGCGGATTTCTCCCGGGGGACATATCTCCATGAGCCTGGCTGCGGTGTTTACCTTGTCACCTATTACAGTGTAATGACCACGGACCCCTTCTGAACCGATGAAACCTGCGAAGACCCTGCCGTATGTGATACCGCTTCTGGTTTTTACTCCATACCGTTCCCTGAGATCCAATGCGAAATTAACGCTTCTCCTGGCATTTTTTCCGGAAGAGAGCGGGGCACCGAATATGGTGAGGACAATTTTTCCTTTGTCTCCACAGTCCAGAAGGTTGAAATACCCGCCGTAGTCCTGGGCGGTTCTTATTATTGTGTCTGTGAATCCATCCATATCATCTATTTCGTCGAAGCTGGTGAACACCGAAGCCACATCCCTGAATTCGGGCGAATCGGCCTCGGCGATGAAATCCTTGTGAACGAAGAGTTTCGTCAAGCTACCGCATGGTGGGCTGGAAGGGGAAGGTATTCTGGGTTTTCCAGGCTCACGGACCCCGGAAGCCATGGCTATTTCCCCTGTTTCAGCGGAGGCCTGGGAGAAAGCTGCTCTTTGTACTGCCTGTCCTGAAAACAGGTATGTGAACGGACCTGAGCCGTAAATGTTCCATTGGATGTCTCCGGTGTCTATCCCGGAGGTAATCCCCGTTATGTGATTCTTTTCTTTGCCTGAAACAAGGTTCCGAATCTCCTGTGATGAGCTATAGGCTCCCGAACCATCGTCTCCGGGGAATACTGCAGTGAAGGCGTCTCCCGCAAAGCTGGCCACGAAACCTCCATGTCTGTGAACAGCTTCTATCATTCCTGCGAAAAGTCCGTTGAGTATGTGCGAAAGCCGCTCTGCCCCATGCTTTTGCAGGCCGAACAGGGATTCGGTAAGGCCGGTGAAACCGCTTATGTCACTTACAAGTACCGAGCCCTCGATAACACCCTCCCGCAGGCCCATGCGGTGCTGCCTGCAGATGAAGCCGGGAACGAATTCAGTGTTTTCGTGCTTTTGCATTTTTTCTTTTCCAGTCAGGATGAACGGATTCAGCAAGGCACAATAATACTCTTTGCAGCCCTCTTCCCAAAGCCGCCTTTCACAGCCCTCTGCTAGCTTGACCTGGTGGAAAGAATAGTCCCGCCGGAGCATCATCTTTCAAAGTACGGATTTTGCAGCTGCAGTGCACTTGAATTTCACGGAGAAGACACAAAGAGGGGAAAAGCATTCAGGATTCAGTATGGTACAGTACTCTGACAATGTATGTGCCATCGTCCAGAGACAGTTAGAACACAATTTCTTAAAATAGTGAAATTGTCTGCTGTTTTCGGGTATACAGATAGAACACCGTAAAAATGTTTTTTATCAACCACGGCACGATATGTCCTAAAGCGTTAAAAAGCAAATGGGTATGTCAGTATCAAGCTGAAATAGTCTGAATGAGAATGAAAGCTCAATCAATGTTAAATTTACAGGTTGTTGTACGGTATTCACCGAGTAATATTTCAAGAGTGGATTAATGAAGTGGATTTCATATTTAATAAACGATTGTTGGGAGGTAGTTTCATGTTCAAGTACTTTCTGGTGCTGATACTTGTGCTTGTTTCCTCTTCACTGGCTGGGTCAATAAGCGGGCATGTTTGCGATATAAATGGCAATTCTCTTGTGGGAGCTACTGTTATGGTATTGGGCACTTCCTTCGGTGCAATGACAAATCCCAGTGGAGAATACCTCATCGAGAACCTTGAACCCGGGAGTTATTCTCTTCTGGCTCGAATGGTTGGAATGGGTGAAAGAACAGTTGAAGGAATAACGGTAACTGACAATCAAGTGACGGTTTATGATTTCGGCGGACCGGAGATGTACGGGTGTTTCCTGCAGACTGTAATCATTGATGAAGAGCCCATGTGCGGGAGGATACTGGTGCACAGGGAAGATCTTACTGTAACAGACCTTCCACTGGAGCACACCAGTGCCTCTGTATCAGTTTGCGGGAATTTGCAGCAGGCAGTGGTAAGACAGGTTTATGGAAACCCTTTTGAAGTTCCCATTGATGTCACATATGTATTTCCTCTACCAAATGACGGTGCTGTTGATAGAATGAGCGTATACATCGGAGACACGCTTATTGAGGGGCATGTGTATGAAAAAGAGACTGCCTCTGAAATTTATTCGGAGGCAGTGGAAGAGGGAAGAACGGCAGGTCTTCTTGTGCAGGAGCGCCCCAATGTTTTCACTCAGGAGCTGGGGAACATTCTTCCGGGAGACAGCATTACTGTTGAGATAAGCTATGTGGCGCCCCTTGGAATGTATGAGAATGAATTTGAGATTGTGTTTCCAATGGTTGTTCCTCCTAAATACATTCCAGGTAATCCCATTGGTCAGGGCGCTATGGGATGGAGCGATCCCACGGATCAGGTACCTGATGCGGACAGGATAAATCCTTCGGTGTATCCCGAAGGAATGAGAAGCGGGTATGACGTTGACCTTTCAGTGATTATTAACGCCGGTATCCCCGTGCATGACATCAACTCGGTGAACCATGAAATACTCATTGGTGAAGATGATGATGTGGTAAGCATCACTCTTGCAGGTAAAGATGTTATTCCCAACAGGGATTTTGTTCTCCGGTACAATGTTGATACGAGTGATCGGGAATCCGGTATTCTGGCAACACATGGAGATAATGGCGGACACTTCATGCTGGTTCTGAAGCCGGAGGCAGACCTTTCAGTTGAAAACTCTTCACCCAGGGAGTATGTGTTCGTGGTTGACTGTTCCGGTTCAATGGGAGGTCAGCCCATTGCTGTTGCCAAAGAAACCATGAGAAACTTCCTGAGGAATATGAGTACAGAAGATACCTTTCAGATTGTTAAATTCAGCAATGAAGCTTCATCTTTTTCAGAAGCACCTATTGAGGCGACTAGAAGGAATGTGAATCTCGGGCTTGCCTATGTCGAACTGATGAGCGGTGAAGGAGGCACCGAGATGATGAACGGCGTCAGGGTTGCTCTGGGCTATCCGGAGGATTCTGAGCGTGACAGGTATGTGATCTTTCTCACCGACGGACAGATTGGTAATGAAACAACGGTTTTAGGCGAGGTCAGAGATATCATAGGAGCCAGGACACTTCTCTGGAGCGTGGGTGTCGGTTCCGCTCCAAACCGTTTTCTGCTGGATGGTCTTGCGGAAGAAGGCGGCGGACGGTCATTTTATGTGGCCCTTCAGGAAGATCCGGGCATAGCGGCATCCAGAGTCAGGGATCAGATGAACGGCGCCTTTATACGGGATGTGTCATTCAACTGGGGTGATCTTGCCGTCTCAGATGTGTTTCCTGAAGAAATCCCCAATCTTTATCCCGGCGAGCCTTTGTTTGCTGTGGGCAGGTATTCAGGAGGAGGTTCCGCCAGGGTGGAGATCTCCGGATACATAGGTGAAGACAGGTGGACAGAACGACTCAGGGTGGAACTGCCTTATCATGAAGAAGAAAATCGGGCAATCGCTTCGTTCTGGGCCAGGCAGAAAATACATCAGCTGGAGCGATACCTGCTTGACTCTGATGATGACGAAATGCAGAACGATCTGATCAGTCAGATAACAGAGACAGCGCTGGCATACCAGCTGCTAAGTGATTACACTTCGTTTGTCGCTGTAAGTGAAGATGTAAGGACTGATGAACAGGGAAACAGCATCAATATTGAAATCCCCGTGAACATGCCGGAGGGCATGAGCTATAGCAGCACATTTGGAAGCAGTACCGGCGGCCTTGCGCCCCAGGTAGCGGGATCTACAGTAATCACTGTTACAGACCAGAGGGGAATGATTCTCCGGGATGTCACATCTTCGGTATCTGTGGTATCCAGAGATGAAGTAAGAACAATGCCGGTGCAAAGTTCATCCACATCTGAAACTTTTATATCTCAGGAAAGAGATCAGGTGGTAACACTCGACTCAGGGGCTACTGTGGCCATGCTTTCCTTCGCCATTTCATCTCCTGTGCTTGATGAAACACAGCAGAACCAGCTTGTTTCACAGCTGTTGAGCACGGCTGCGGATGTTTTCGGGGTGCAGGATGCGGTACAGGATGGAATGCTCATTGTTCGTCTCGTCTTTCCGGCAGGCAATGGAGACTTTTATGTTGAACTGGTGCAGAACTTCACAGGAAGCAATGAGTTCGCGGATGAAGTTTGTCAGGCGATAGAGGAACTTCAATTGAATGATATCGCATTCAGAGGATTGACTGTTGAGATTTCACTAGAATTCGCTTCTTCCTGATATTCAAGGAGGCAAGGTTGAGGGTTCAACGGTGTCAGATGTGTCCTCTCTGAGAGAGGGCATTACTGATTAGCCCGGGCATCTGGCTCAGAAGCGTCTTAATGTTCATTCTTTTCGGCAGGTGCAGGGTTCTTGACTCATAGTCATGAATGTATAATATGTATATACAATATTACTGAACAATCGGAGGAGCGAAGTGACCACGCAGATGATAGTCAGGGTTGATGATGAACTTAAGAACAGAGCGGCAAAATTCGCCCGGGTGGAAGGCAAGAACCTCAGTGAGCTTGTGAGAGAATTGCTTGAAAAATACACCCGGGAAAGAGACATGAGCCTTTATGTTGATGATCTCTGGAGCAGGATAGGAAAGAAGATTTCCCTTTCAGACGAATCCGTGGAAGATGCAATAGCACGAGTAAGATCAGAAAATGTGTAAAGTTGTTATTGATACAAATGTATTCGTATCGTCCTTTTTCGGGGGTATTCCTCGTGAAATCCTTGATCTGTGGAAGCACGGGGAGATTAAGATCTGCCTTTCGCAGCCCATTGTAGAAGAATACATTCGGGTACTGAAGAGAATGGGGCTTCAGAGCGGAAAGGAACTTGAAGAGCTTACAGCTTTGTTTGCCGGAGGGTTCAACTCGATATTTACAGCGGATACACCGGTACTGGAAATAGTTAATGATCCGGACGACAACAAATTTCTTGAATGCGCCGTGGCGCTTGGCTGTAAGGTCATTATTTCCGGAGACAGGCATCTGCTGGGGTTATCAAGGTACTTCGATATATCCATCGTTACACCCAGGCAGTACATTGAACAGAGATGAACTTCTGTTTTCATGTGTTCTCACAGTTTTCCCGCAGTAATCCAACTGCAGATTTCAAAAATCAGACCGAGAAAGAGAAGACAGGTGCTTTTTTGTCATCTGGCTTTTAACTTGCTTCTACAATTTCAGCAGTTTTCCCGAGGAGATGATTCCCCGGGTAGGTCCCGCTACGGAGAAAAGATACATTCCACTGTGAATGTGTGTAGTGCTCCAGACCGAGGTGCCCCGTGAGTTTTCAAGTTCGGCTATCAGGCGGCCTGCCATGTTGAAGATTCGAACAGTTGAAGCGGGGGGGATGCCGTTGAAAATAAAACAACCGGAACTGCGGATAACCTCCACGGGATTCCCCGGGGATTCGGTTTCTCCGCCAATTCCCTCAGGGTACATCTCGTAGCAGCCCAGGTCGTAGGCAGGGCCCTGGGGTCTGAGTACACCCTCGATGTCATGGGTTACAATTGACTGCACATCGCTTGTTCCCATGTCGAGTGCCTGGGAGTTCGGTTCGTGGTGATAGTCGTCGCTCGCCCAGTCGATGAAGGTGCTCTCCCAGCTCGTGCACACATGGCTGCTTGTGCCGTAACCCAGGGCCTGCCACTGGGCAAGGGTTATTACCGTGTCTCCTCCGTCGGTGCTAAGCCGGTCTTCCACAAGATTGTAACTGCTCTCGAAACCTTCAAGTGATTCCTGGTCGATACTGATGCTTCCCCTGTAAGAATGGGCGCTTAGAACAATGTTGTTCAGAAGGGTGGCATGGGTGGAGCCGGTGTTGATATTGATGCCCCATCTGCCGTCATTCGGCTGAACTATAACGTTGTTGTAAACCTGCACATCGTGAGAGCCCGTAGCGCCGTCTATCATGTAAAGACTTATGCCGTTTGCGTGATTCATGTAAAGCAGGTTGTTGAATATTCTTGATTCCACCACTCCGTCGCAGTTGATGCCGGACCCTCCGGCATTGCCGTTCTCATAAATGATGTTGCCGTAGACATCGGCGTCTGAGATGATGCCGTCGCTGCCCGAACTGAGGTCTCCGTTCATGTGTATCCCACAGCCGTTGTTGTTGTGACAGATGTTGTACCGTATTACAGGATGGTCACCGCTGTTTGAGTGGTAGATTCCGTGTTCGTCTATGCTGCCGGAGCATTCATTGAATTCTATGGTGACCCAGTCTGCGAAGCCGGTGAATATGCCCCTTTCGTAACAGTTCTCGCAGTAGCAGTTTCTGACCGTTACATGATCTGAAAGAACCACTCTGATGCCATTACGGGGAAGGCCTGTAAGATTGAAGCCGTCTATCACCACCCAGTCGGCTCCCTCAAGGTTGATGCCATCGGGGGTGACGGGATTCTGCTGGTTTATCCATACATCGTCGCCTGTGGTGGTGAAAACGATGGGCTCACTCTCGGAGCCGCCTTCTCTGAGATCGAAACCTGCATACGTTCCGTTCATGGCAAGAACACTGTCACCGGGAGAGCAGATGTCTGCAGCGTGCTGAAGGGTCGCAAAGGCCGAATCGGGAGAGGTTCCGGGCCATGAATCGCTGCCCGAGTTGGATACATAAAAAGTGCCGGCGTTTGCCACTGTGAACAGGGTAAGCAGAATAAACGTGTTGCGGAAAAAGGCTTCAGCGATGTGCCAGTCGTTTTGGCGGTTTGTGTAATGGTTCATATGACCATTCCTTCGTTTATTTAAGTTAATCATATCCTCCATTTTAAATGCGGTCAATTGTAAACCGCAGGTTTGCCGAAGTGCTTAAGACTATCCCGGAGGTCACCACCGTCTCTGCTTTGTAACAGAAAATCAGGGGGGAGGTGAATTTCTAATGATTTCACATGTTTTCTAACAGTTTTCAACAGCTTCTGGTCACTTTGAAGTAATTTTATAAAAAAACTCCTCTGTGTTCAGGGAAATGTATTGCTTTGCCCAGATGGATGAGTATTTGCCATATTTGCTTGTGACCGGCTCTTGTTGCCTGGAGGATGACATGCGCATATGTCTGTTTGTTTTTGCATCAGTGTTTGCCGGTGAAGTTCTTGGTTGCACAAGTTTTTCCTGGTTCGGAGACGGAGGCCCCCTTTACGCAATGAACTTCGACTGGTATTCAGAGTCGGAGATTAGTTTTTCCCTTTCACAGGGTAACAATGGCTCTACCGTTTTCACAATGTCATTCCTGGATGAAAGCTCAGATCCTGTACCCATCGTGGGTATTAACTCCTTTGGAGTGTTCTCTTCCATGCAGGTTATCGATGAGACCGTGGGGATCCATGAACCCGGACCCGAAGAGAAAATGGTATGGGCGCCCTTCTACTTCGGTCTTTGGGAAGCAGTTGGATTTGATGAGATATGCCGGTTCGTGAAATCCGTTCCCCTTGTTCAATACGAGGAAATCCCCCTCCACCTGCATATTGCCAGTCTTCCTGGCTCTGCGATGATTGTTGAGGTGGGGGAGCAGAGTAACAGGGTGGTGGAAATCGGAAACGATGGATTCCTGGTGATGACAAACTTCAGCAACAGCTCGTTTGCGGGCAGCGCTCCCGAAGACGTTACCGGAGGTGGAGCCGATCGCTACAGGGTGGTATATGAAATGCTTTCCGGTGCATCAACAATGGATGTTATGGGTGGTTTCAGCGTGCTGGGAGCTGCTCTGAACAGGGGTTCAGGTATCTCCACCAGGGCATCCATGGTGTTCGACCCTGTGGCCGGGGAGGTGTACATCGCTCTGGAGGGTGAGATAAAGACCATTTGGAAGGTGTCCCTTGAGGCCGCCATGGTGGAAGGGGTGCTCGGGCTTCCTGAGGGTCTTTCATACCCATTACCCGAAAGAGGTATTACTGCTGAAGAACTGGTTCAAAGATTTGAAGGATAAGTGCTCTTTGCTGTTCTGGTTCATCAGTATCGATCCATTTGCACGCTGAAGTGAGTTGTGTGGAGGAAAATCAGCGTGTAGATGTAGTTTGCTGCATAAAATTAAACATACTTAACTATTGCTTCTGGACTTCCGAGTTGAGACGAAATGGAGACGATATTCGGGAGTATCCCCGGGTAGTCCATGGCAAGGTTGATTATTCAATTCGGGTTCGAATTGCACCACTTCAGTTTTGGGGAGTAATATCAATGATTAAAGTGGAAATTATCACTGTTGCTCTGCTGGCTATTTTCCCGGCATACGGGAACAGTGATTCGGATGCCGTTTGTCAAAGTGAAGCAGAAGCTTCATCATCCCTTGATGCGTTTCTAGACGAGAACGCAGCGAACGATGAGGAACTCTTCACACTGGATATCTCCAGAGTAGGTCTATTCAGAGTAGGGATCAATGAGAGCGGTATTCCTGAGATTGCGGCAGCCTACGGTAACGTAACTCTTGAAGAGGTTGACCTGATGCTTGAGGGAATGTCTTCTCCTGCAATAGAGGTAACTTTCCCGGGAGACCTGTCGACAGGAATTATTCTGGAGACAGGGAACGATTATCCTGTGAACGTTTACAGCATCAAAGTTCTCTCTGACAGGTTTAGAAACAGTGATGGAATTGGGGTTTCATCCACAGTTGCAGATATCCGAGAGTTTTATGATTTCCAGGGAGAAGACTGTTCTGAGAGTGGAGATCCATTCATCTTCATCGAAGAGATGGAAGCCTCCATCATTCTGGTTCCAGGAGACTGGTGGGTAAGGAGTGAACTACAGGGGGAGCTGCCTCCGGAAACGGAAGTTAAAGCGATACTCATCCTGTAACTTCCAATCTTGTTAGTGTTCAAGGGCTGTTACTCAGAGGTTCGCAGTGTGAGCAGATCCAGAATCAGATTTTGGATGTACGAGCAGGATTATGAACAGAGCTTTTGTGCCATTGCCTGTGTTCATTGCATCCGCTGCCTGGCCACAGCCGCTTGGCGTATCCATTGGAGGTTCATATGAAAGCATTTCTTCCCGCTATTATCTGGTTTGTGGTTTGTGCCGATCGAGCAGCACTTTGCAATACGGATAACAAAACCTATTCCATACAGAACGGGATAATGCATGAAGGGATAAAGAACGTGGAAAACCCTCCTGAGGAGGCCGGGTCGGATTCCAGCCTGTCTTTCATCGCTCCGATGATAATTGAAGCAGATCGTCTGATGCCCGTTAGTGTTGAGCTTGAGCATCGTTTCCGTGGTCCGGATGACTCGACCTATGTGACGGAGTACATCACCATAACTCTTCTTTCAAGGCATTACGGGTATGAAATGAGGGGAATGGCCGGTGCGGATATCCCATGGCAGGCACCGATTCCGATGACGCTGGATCAGGCGATCGCTCTTATTCCCGGAGCCATGGAAATGGAATCACAGAACCAAAGGTGGGTTCTCGGCATCCTCGACGACGGTGAATGTTCCATATCGTACTATTTTGATCAGCAGGGTCGAACTATTGAAGTTGATCTTGACCCCGTGGCCGATTCAAGCACCTACAGATTCATTTACAGTTACGCTGACAGTCCCGATTCCCTGGTTGACCACAGGCCTCAATGGATTGATGATCTTAGCATTGAAAACTGAGCAGTGTCAGGTGTTTCTTGAATTGCCGGTTTGATTTAATCAGCTGAAGGGGCTTGTACAAGATACGTTTCCGACGCATGATCGATGGGAACTTTCAACCGGGGAATGGCATACATCATCAGGAGGTAAAAATGAAGAAGTTTGCAGTAACTCTCCTATTGGGAATTGTCACGACAGCTTCTGCTTTTCAGAGCAGCGATGTCTACAAGCACAATACCGGCAGAGACTTTCATTCTCCGCTGGTGCACAGGAATGGCGCGAACACCATCATAGTCAACACCCGAGACACCTGCCCGGTGGAATGGGTGTACGGCATACCGCATGGCAACAGGGCAATGCGACAGCTGTGGGACAGCATGTGCAGCGAGGAAGCCCATTTTACCGTGAGAGCAGGGCAGGAGTTCCTTGTCTATGGTGCACACACATTGGTCTATACCAACGGTGAGCAAAGAAGTAATGTCATGATCTACCCGGAAGAGCTGTGGTCAGTAATGAACCAGTGCTACAAACCTCTGTCTCCGGTGACGGGGGAGATATCCATGGAGGTCTGGTTTCCCTCCATGGAAGAACCGACGGCTACCTTCATCACTGCTGGCGACCCTGCCATGTCTGTAATACAGGTACTCCTGGAGAGAGGCAGAGAAGCGGGACTGTGACTGCCTGAATGACTGGTAACGAGACGCTGTAGCAGAAAACGGTTCACCCGCATTTCATATCAGGTTCTCTGAGTTACATTTAGTCGACAATTGGAATTTCCCATTTTACGGAAAAGAACCTGCAGAGGTGATGAGACATTCATCAAAGGAGTAAAGCAGACTGTGGGGTTTGAAAGAGAATGGGCCCGGTTAAGCGGGCCTCTATTCCTCTTCAACGGTGCAGACTACCCCGCCTATATGCCGGACAGAAGCCTGTCTGCGGGATACTCCACAAGATATGTAACGGGGAGCTCCCTTTTTTCGGCAGGGGCCAGCTTCAAGCACCAGGTAATCTTTGATTCGTCATTAATGCTGATGTCTTTCCTGTCTTTGCCTGTTTCAGGGCTGACGGGCTTAACTTCCAGCTCTTTGTCCTGACTTATGGGGAACTGATCGAAGATTTCAAGTTCGGCTTCCCTACCAGTGTTGTTCTCAAGATTAATACAGTACTCGAACTGCATGCTGATACGCTTGTTGATCAAACCCTCGTTCTTCCTGAATTTCTTTATGAACCTGTATTCCACCTTGATCCCCTCGTGGACACCAAGGGACACATCGCTTTTCTGGTCAGGCATTATCAGTTCGAAAGCAGAGCTGGAAACCATGGATCCATCCGAATAGATGTTTGCGCTACCTGGAAGAATGGGGAACGGGGAGCTGTTGGTAAAACGGGCAATCCTGTAGGCGAACTGGCTCAGTTTTGGAACTGAACGGTAGAAGTAGTCTGCCGGAAGCTCTATCCGGGAGATCCCTACCTGTGTTTCACTGTTGTTTCCAGTGATTCCCGTTACTCCGGCAACCCGGAAAAGAACAGAGGCACCGGCCTGCTCCACAGAGGCTTCCTGTATTGCAGCATCAATAAGGAATTCTTCTTTGGCTTCGGCACAGGGTGCAGGAGAACCCATCAATTCATTGGAAGGCTTGCCAGCTTTCTTCATCAGCATAGCAGATCTGACAGGCATGGAAACAGGAGGCTGATAAAAGTTGATCCTCCATGGATCCAGATCGGGCAGAACTCCGGAAACGCCTATCCGTGCAGTCGAAAGCTTCAGTTCAACGTCTTTCCAGTCTTCACCGGTTGATTGTGAGACCAGGGCATCATATTCAAAAAGGAGTGTGTCTGAATCACTTGAAAACCTCAGGTTGTAGACAGGTTTCCATGTGGGACCCGGTACAGCATATGAAAGAGCAAGGATAACTTCCCCTTCTGTCTTCTTATGGATGTTAACCCTGATAATGTCCCTGGAACGCGCTTTTCTATGCCCCAGGTTTTGAAGCTCTGCAGTGAGTTTCTTGACCTCCTTCTCTATCTCACGCTTCTTTATGTCTATCTCAAGTTTTTCAGAGTCAACTGAAGAGTGGCGTTCTCTGTAGAATCCGGTGAAGTCCTCCCAGAGAGAAACTTTCAGGTAGTCAGGGGGGGAGTTCGTTACTTTTCCTCTGTCTGATTCAACCTGCTGTGGAGTGGTAACACAGGTGGCTATCTTTTCAATGAAAGCTTTTTCACCATCCAGACGTTTAAGCTTAAGTTCCAGAACTGCGAGGTGATCGGAGAGATCCTGCTGTCGCTTAAGCATAGCCGATGCCCGCTCGTTTACATCGTCTGTGAAGAATTCTGTTTCGAACTTGCACCCGCCCAGAATCACATCGGCACTGCTTCTGACCTGGAGACTGCTCCTGTCAAGATTGGCTGGAAGCCCCGGGAAAACAAGAGAGTGCTCTCCCGACTTCAAAGACAGTTTAACTTCTCTGGTGATCAGTGCTCTGTCCCGGTAAACAGTTACCGCAGACACCTGCGAAGCAACTTCAGTTCCGATCATGGTTTTCAACTCCTTCAGTGGTTAGATGAGGAATACTATAAATCTTTACTTCCCGTGGAGAAAGACTCATGAGGCGAGAAAATGGTAATCATATGCATTATACTGATTATCTGCTGTGTGCATTACTTTAGAACAACGATTCAGAGCAAATGGATGTGAATCGTTACCTTTCCGGTACAACCACGGTTTTATTCATTTCCTGCGATTAGGCCATCCCATAAATGATTAAAAGCAATGGCACATAGGCATTATTCATTATTCTCACTCCTGTTGTAAATTGTTCCCATATTCGAGATGGGAATTGTGACATTTGTATTGACAAATATAGGCTATCAATGTGAAAAATTAGGGAAGAAGGCATCTTATGTGCAAGGTTTTCACGGGGCGTGACCGTGCTTATGGAAGCCCTTATCCTTACAACTTCTGCCTAAGCGGTGACCACCTTTGAATGTACTTGCCGAGGCACATCTTTTGCTTGTGGCTTTTCTGTTCAGGAGACTCGGGATGGAGGCTTCACCATCACTGAACAGAATTTTTAGCGGTATTATCGCAGGCAGGAAAGGGATAGGAGATAACGGTATTTCAAACCCTGTCAGGAGTTTTATGCGAGTGTTCATAATGCCGGTTCTCATTCTGGTTCAATGGGTTTCTGCAGCAGATCTCACAATGCTCGGTGTTTCAAGGGGAAATCTTGTTAACGGAGAGGGAGAGGAAATCGTTCTCAGAGGTATGAATATGGATCTGTACTATGGCAGAGTAGAGAATGATCCCGAAGCTCCATTCCTTTATGCCTCCGAGGAGGACATTGAATACCTGGCGGAACTGGGGTGTAATTCCCTGCGACTCTGTCTTCACTGGAAGCTATTCGAAACCGGCAGAGGATTCGATCTTGTGGATACTTATCTGTCGTGGTGCCAACCTCGTGGAATCTACCTCATACTTGACATGCACAGGGTTCCTCCGGAAAACGGTTCAGGGAGCAGCGGTATCTGGAATTCCTCCGAAGCGCAGGATGCGCTCTGTGACATGTGGGCTTCCATCGCGGCAAGGTATGCCAACAACCCGGGAATTGCAGGTTATGACATTTTCAATGAACCGTCACCGGATACTCCGGATCTCTGGTGGAACCTGGCGCAGAGGGTAGCCGATACCATAAGGGTGGAAGACGAAAACCACATTCTGTTCATAGAGACACCTGGAGGACGGTGCTCAGACCTCCGCCTAATTGATGATACCAATACTGCCTATTCCATCCATTGCTACGATCCGTTCACCATTTCTCACGCTGGAGCGGAGTGGCCCGGAGACTCACCGGTTCCCTGCAACAGCACCTATCCTGGTGATGTCCTTACAGGCGTGGAATGGGTAGGGTGGTCGTCAGGAACCGCCAGGCTCACTGAGCGCGCCCCGAACTGGATGCGCTGGAACAGCGGAGCAATAGTGATTCCCGAAGGAGTGGAACTGGTTTCTTTGAAGGCATATTTAACCGGGAATACCGGACCCGTTCAATTCGACGAATTCGAAGTAAGCCTGAACGGCAGGGATCTCACTGTGCTCAACGGCGGCATCGAAGACTTCTCCAGCAGACGCCCCGGGCAACCGGCCAGCTGGGTATTCTATACCGACGGCGATTTCAACGGCACCGCTGAAGGTAACGCATTCCGGGGGAGCAGCTGCCTTGGGGCCGACGGCTCCAGGGGAACAGCAAGCTGGATACAGACAAGGTCATACTACACAGCACCTCTTTTCCCCGTTCAACCAGGCGACAGCATACAGGTGACGGGGATGATACGGGCTCCAATGAACCGGGGTGAGATAGCCCTGGGTCTCGACTACCTTGTTGAAAAGAGGGAAGACTGGAGCAGAAGCACATTGAGGGAGAGGCTCCAATATGCGGTTCAGTGGGCGGAGAGCAATGAGGTACCTCTTTACGTGGGTGAATTCGGTTCTCTTCCCGGAGCCGGGTATCGCAGCAGGAACAACCTCATTTCTGACTGGATCAGTGTTCTGAACCAGGAGAAACTGCACTGGGCTTTCTGGACTTACCGCAACCCGGGAGATCAGGCTTTCGGACTCTTCTACAACAATTCTCAGCCTGATGAAACACTATCAGAAATACTTTTACAGGGTTATTCAGGTAACTGACAGCATTCAACATAGCCAAAGTTGCAAACACCATGAGGTTGTATTGCCTGCAGAGAGCAAACTCATATCACAGGGAAAGATAGTCTTCCCTGACCGGCGAGAATACCTCAACTACAACTGTGTCTTCAAGAGCTTCCGCACCGTGCGGGAGCCCGCCGGGCAGGTTCCAGCTGTCGCCGGGGTGAGCAACCGCCTCCTTCTCTCCACTGAAGAAACGCAGGCATCCCGAAATCAGATAGCCTGTCTGTTCATGGGGGTGCCGGTGTTCAGGAATAAGAGCTCCCTTTTTAAGAATGACCTTTGTGAGATGCGTCTGAGCGCCGTTCACAAGGGTTTTCAGAAGAACTCCCGGCACAACTTCTTTGTATCCTTCAGAATCTGCTTTAGAAATCATTGCACCCTTCCAATCACTCTAGGCCGTTATCCGTCAGCTGTCTTTGTTTGTGCCAGATGGCTTTACAATGAAATTTAATATTATTTTCATTCCAGTCAATGTCATCAGAGTAGTAACGGTTTTCTCTTTTGAGCGCGCTCATTATAGTTTGTATCTGACAGCACAGGAAGGAGCGCCATGCGCAGCATTGTTTGTTTCTGTACCGTACTGCTCTGTAGTTCTGCCGTAGCAGCTGACCACTTCTCCCTTGAAATACTTCACATGAACGACACCCACTCGAACTTTGACGAGACGGGCTTGAAAGTAAGCATCGGTGGAGAGTCTTTCACCATACCTGCAGGCTCAGTGGCCCGTACCGCAGCCGCAATTGACAGGATAAGGGATGAAGAGGAAAATGTGATTTTTCTTCTCGCAGGCGATCTGGTGCAGGGAACCCTTTTCTATACTGTCTACGGAGGCAGCGCGGATGCCTCGGTTTACAATGTTTTGTGTCCCGATGCCATGAGCCTTGGAAATCACGAGTTTGACAGGGGCAGCCAGGGGCTTTCATTTCTTGTTGATATGCTAGAGTTCCCGGTGCTGTGTGCCGACATAGATGTTTCAGGTGACTCGCTGCTTGCAGGGAAGCTCCTGCCCTTCACTGTTCTGGAAAGAGGTGGAGAAAGCATCGGTGTTATCGGGGTTGTCACCGAAGAAATTGCGGAAGTATCCAGCCCTTCTTCAGAAACTCTGATGCTTCCCCTGGTTGAAACAGTTCAGCAGTATGTTGATACACTGCGGTCACTGGGTATCAACAAGATCATTCTTCTATCCCACATCGGCTACGCCAATGATCTTCAGCTTGCTTCCAGGCTTTCTTCCGTGGATGTCATTGCAGGTGGGCATTCCCATACTCTTCTTGGAAACTTTGATGACATGGGCATCTCTTCGGGTGGAGAGTACCCCACTGTGGTTACCGGCCTGGACGGAGGCACAGTACTGGTGGTTCAGGCGTGGTGCTACGGCCGCGTGCTGGGAGATCTTCATGTTAACTTCGACAGTGAAGGAAGGGTTACAGATTACGCAGGGAAACCTGTCATTCTCACAGGCGAGCCATATATGAACAGTTCCGGAGAACCCCTGACCGGTGGTGATCTTGAAGCTTTTATCGATCTGCTGATGGAAGACAGCCGTATTTCTGTTTCAGACGAGGATGAATTTGTAACCGGGCTGGTGGAAACCTATGGAGAGGCTATCTCCGAGTTTGAACAGACGTTTGTTGCTGAGGCATCGGTGGACCTTCCCCATATTCGTGTTCCCGGAGGTGCTTTGCCGGGTGGAAGCCTGATTGCCCCTATTGTGTGCGATGCCATGTTGTGGAAAGTTGACGCGCTTGGTATTGGAGCGGATTTCGCCCTGCAGAACGCAGGTGGAGTAAGGATTGATATTCCAGAGGGAGAGATCACTGTTGGAACCGTGTACAGACTGCTGCCCTTCGGTAATACGCTTTCGGTGCTTGATGTTACCGGATCCGAGGTTCGCGGACTCCTGGAAGGGGCTCTTTCGGGTATTTTCGACAACGGGTTGTCTGATGGTGCTTTTCCCTATGTTGCGGGTCTGAAGTACACTGCGGTAAGGAATGCTCCAGAGGGTCAAAGGGTGACGGATATCGAAATAGCAGACTCAGAAGGTGTTTACACAGCCATTGACCCGGGTTCCACATACAGAATGGTTACCAATGCCTTTGTGGCTAAAGGTGAGGATGGCTATGCTATTCTTGCAGGTAAGCCGTTCACTGATACCGGATTCACCGATTCAGAAGTATTTCTGGAATATCTTGAGATGCTGGGAACAGTGAGTCCTGACGAGCAGAGGGTGTTCCTGGTGGTTAATGACTGACAGCTCAAGCGTCTCCGCAGAAGCAATCACCAGACATCTTTTAGTATACAGGACAGGGAAAGCAGGGCTTTTTCAGTTTCAACAGCGCATTTCAAAGAAAAACCAACTGGGGCTGGTAAATCAGCTCTGCTGAAAGTTCGCTGACATCCTTAACCCGACTGAAGGAATCGTGGAGTACACCTGGCTCAATGCGAAAGACCCGGCGAGAGCCGGGATTTCATAGGAGTACATGAGATATACGCCGAATCCACTCCTCAGTATGCTGCATTATTCTTAATCTCACTGACCGGGGAACAATGAACGGAGGAATACATGGATAACTCTTTTGAAATGCAGAAACGATACTTCACTTCCCAGATGAAACAGTTCGCCACGAAGCCGAAACTTAACAGATACAGGATAATGGATTGTGAATGTTATCTTGAAATGATGGAAGAAGCCGGTTCTTCCGCCGAGTTCAAGAAAAAGATTCAGCAGACGGGGAATATGGTTTCAACTGCAAAAGCGGAAGCTATCGACAGGTATGATAACAGGGCGTTTATCTACGAAATGCTTGGGCAGAAGAGAAAGGCTGAAGCGGACAGGCTCCGTATTGAAATAATCGAGTCAGCGGGAACCCACAGTGAACTCAGTGAAAAGCTTGAGCGTTTCGAAGTTCAGAATAAGCTGGCACTTGATGAGAACAAAGCCATAAACTCCCTCGGCTCGGTCATGAATGCTCTTTTCCATCTGAACACTGATGGCCCTGGTTCAGGTGATGAAGAGCGCTCACTTATCAAATTCCGGGCATACTGGAAAATGATGAGTGAAGCAGATCCCGAAGTTTCATGGGAGAAGATCATCACATACAGACCATACAGAGACCGCATCATTTTCACCGATAAGCAGATGGAAGTACTCGGCAGAAAGTTCAAGGAGGTGCTGGATGGATGCAACAGTTAAGCAGATACTGAACAGTTTTCGCTTTTCAGTGAACAACTATAAATCCAGTCTCGGCCCTGATAACGAAAAGTTGAAAAGATCAGAGGAACTCGTTGAATCTCTTTACGCAAAAGCTGAAGAAGGCGCGGACATGATTGTCATCAGCATGGACCCGGAGTTCGGAGAAGTCGCCGCTCTCATTGGGGAACTTGCCGCCGAACCGGCATTGCCTCCTGTGGAGAATACTTCTATGAGTACTGCCGGAAACAGCTCTTCTGATGCTGCTGTTCCTTCCGCTTGTATTGCAGCCGCCGGTTACCACATGGCTTACGATTCTCTGGATACTGCAGCCAGGGAAAAGCAGAGCAGGTATTACCTCAGGATATTTGAACTTGAAGAACAGGCAGATGATGCGGTTCATTTCAACACACTGCTGGTTGAAGACGGTGTGCTTTTCGAGATGAGCAGAGAACCGCTTATTGAGGCTGCTAAACAGACACTGAAGCAGGCTGAGGAAATTCATTCACCTGCGGTTGGCTATCAGCAGAAGCTTGCAGTGAAAACTTATGAAGAGGTAAAAACAATTGCCGAACTTGAATATCAGGGCACTCTTATGGCTGAGCTATCTAATGCAGAGCACGAATGGGATTCGCTTTTCATCGAGGTTATGGGTCTTCTTCCGGCCTGTGCTCAGGCGATAGAGGCGTTCGGACCCACTGATGACAATGTGGCTAAACTCAGGAACAGTCACAGGTTCATGCCGGAATTCATGGGTGTTACTTGGGATGAAGTTTTTGCCGACCCCAGATACCTTCTATTCTGGAACAAAGTATTCTGGCCGAAAGTGCCTGCCGCAAAAAGAGAGAGGTACAAGGTAAGCAGCGCCGAAGGCTGGCGGAATCTATTGAAGGAAAATTTCTACGATCCATTCGTGAAGGATGAACCTGTTCCGAAGCCGGATTCGACGCAGGCCTTTATCAGGCTATGGGGACAGGAATACTTTGCTCATGAAGCCCTTGACCTTCTAAATAGCCCCCCAAGACCCGATATGGAAAGGAATTGACAGGGCAACAGGCTTCTGCTGCTGAGCTTTCTACTGTTTCCAGGCAACTTTGTGAGCTTCTGAAAAGTAGTATTCGGCAGCTCGGCAGCAGTTTCCTCTAGCAGACAGGGGTTGATAATTTCTACTGGTTGTATATATTGTCAAAAGTGACTCTTTACTGCTTACTCTTCGTCTACGCCACTTCATAGTCTTCAAACTGGATGGGGCCTGACATGGTAAGACTGGTTTCTTCAGGAAGAATAATACGGGGCGTATCGCTCCTTACTTTCGTTCTGTTCTTTTCGTTCGATATCTGTTTCGCCGAAAACACCGTGGTGGTGGGTATATATGAGAACTCTCCCAAGGTTTTCATCGACGAAAACGGAGAACCTGCAGGCATTTTCGTAGATATCATTCAGGAGATCGCTTCAGAAGAGGGATGGGAGCTTGAATACATGCCCGGCTCCTGGAGTGAAGGGCTTGAAAGGCTGGAGAGCGGAGAGATAGACCTGATGCCGGATGTGGCCTACAGCATTACCAGGGATGACATTTTCGATTTCCATTCAGAACCTGTTCTTTCCGACTGGTTCCATGTATATGCCCGTAAAGGCAGCGGAATCAGATCGGTTATAGACCTGCAGAACAAGCGGATAGCGGTTCTGGAGCGGTCGGTTCAACAGGAGTCATTCATGCTGCTTGCCGATGAATTCGGCCTGCAGACGGAAATGGTGCCCATGCCCGATTACGGCAGCATCTTCCAGGTAGTGGCAGATGGAGAGGTAGACGCGGCAATAACCAACCGATTCTACGGAATAGCTCATGCGGATGAATACCGTCTTGAAGATACAGCGGTGATATTCAATCCCACCGAACTGTTTTTTGCCAGTGCTCAGGGTGCTAATGCGGAGCTTCTGGAAGCCATAGACAGAAACCTTATTGTCATGAAGCAGAATCCCGGTTCAGTTTACTACACATCACTTCAGAAGTGGACCTCCGATGAGTACAGTTTTCAGTTTGCCGGCTGGGTAAGGAATACAATCTTCATTCTTGGCGGAGTGCTTGTTTTTAGCCTTATGGGAAGCTACCTGCTTAAGAAACAGGTCAATTCTAGAACAACAGAACTGCTGAAGATAAACAGAGAAATGGAGTCAAGAATTCAGGATCGAACGGTGGAACTTGCCGGGGCCATGGAGGCTGCAAAGTCTGCCGACCGTCTTAAGTCGGCATTCCTTGCAGCGATGAGCCATGAGCTGAGAACTCCCCTGAATTCTATCATAGGATTTACCGGAATACTTGTTCAGGAACTGCCGGGTCCCGTGAACCCGGAGCAGAGAAAACAGCTGAAAATGGTTCAGAACAGTGCAAGACACCTGCTTGCATTGATTAACGATGTTCTTGACATCTCTAAAATAGAGGCCGGTGAGCTTGACCTTTCCTACACATCATTTGACCTGGCTTCATCAGTACGGGAAATGGTTGACCTTATCAGACCCATGGCGGAAAAGAAGAATCTTGCAGTTGCCATTCACCTTCCGGAAGAACCGGTTCTGGTTAACATGGATAAGCGAAGGTTAGAACAGATAGTGCTGAATCTGGTGAACAACGCGGTGAAATTCACAGAAAAGGGCAGCGTGGGTGTTTCATTGGTTTGCAGCGGTGAGAATTGCAGTCTTTCTGTTGAAGACACCGGAATAGGAATACCGCCTGAAAGCATCAATCTGTTGTTCAAGCCGTTCCAGCAGCTGGATTCCGGCCTTAACAGAAAACACGAGGGAACAGGGCTTGGGCTTTCTATCTGCAGGAAGCTCATCGAAATGATGAACGGCACCATCGGAGTGGAAAGCACTCCGGGCTCGGGCAGTGTTTTTACCATTTGTTTTTGTAAGAATCCGGAAGTTCCATGGAAATGAGAACACTGCTGATAATAGAAGACAACGAGCAGAACTTTTACATGATGAAGTATCTTCTTGAGAACCACGGGTTCAATGTAATAGGTTCGGAAACCGGAGTTGAAGGCATAGAAATGGCTGCAAGGCACATGCCCGACGGCATTCTACTTGACATCCAGCTGCCTGAAATGGATGGCTACGAAGTGGCTGAAAAACTGAAGTCATCAGAAACTCTTTCAGAAATACCCGTTATCGCTGTTACATCCTACGCCATGGCAGGGGATAGAGAGAGAATACTGGCGGCAGGCGCAGACGGATACCTGGAGAAACCAATCGATCCGGAAACTTTCGTGGGCAGTATCCTTGGTTTCCTTCGTGAAAGGATTGATACAGGAGAAAAATAATGCCTATAAAAATACTGATTGTTGATGATCAACCTGACAACATTTACTTGCTGGAGTCTCTGCTCAGAGGGAACGGTTATGAAACAGTAACTGCCTTAAACGGGGAAGAGGCTCTGAACATACTCAGAGTAGAAAAGGCTGACTTTGTTATAAGCGATATACTTATGCCTGTGATGGACGGTTTCCAGCTTTGCAGGAAAATGAAAACTGATACCGAACTGGGTGCTATTCCTTTCATTATCTATACAGCAACCTATACCGGTCCTCAGGACGAAGCATTTGCAATGAAGATAGGCGCAGACAGATTTCTTGTTAAGCCCTGCGAGCCTGAAGTTATTCTTCAGGCGGTGGTGGAGGTGCTGGAAAAATTGAACATACCAGGCAGGTCCCAGGAACGGGATGCGCTTGAGGAAGAGGAGGTTCTGCGGCTCTACAGCGAGAGGCTGGTGCGCAAGCTTGAGCAGAAAATGCTTGAAGCTGAACGGGAGCTTAAAGCTCGTATGAAGGCTGAAGAAGCTCTTCGCATTAGTCATGAGAGACTTGTTGAAGCCCAGCGGATAGCCGGGATGGGCTCATTCATCTGGAATGTGAACACAGGAAAAGTGGCGTGGACCGAGGCTATGTATGAACTCCTTGGTTATGATAAAAATGATAAGAACATCGATCTTGAAAGAGTAACCAGAAACATATACCACCCCTGCGATCTTGAGAGGGTTACCGGATGGCTTCAGAATTCCACGGCATCTACAGCGAGCAAGGCTGGTCCCGAAGAGTGCAGAATCACAAGAAGCGACGGAACGGTGCTTACTGTTCAGACTTTCCTTTCGATAAAGCGTGATGAAAGTGGCAGTGCGGAAGAGGTGTTCGGAACAGTACAGAACGTAAGCGACAGAAAAGCAGCAGAAGAGGAGAGGGAGAAACTTCAAAGCCAGCTTGCCCTGGCCCAGAGGCTGGAGTCGGTGGGAAGGCTTGCCAACAGCATTGCCCACGACTTCAACAACTTCCTCACAGTCATCATGGGCAGGGGTGAGAACCTGCTTCTGCAGATGGACGAAAACGATCACATGAGGAATGACGTGGAGGAGATAGTGGAAGCTTCTATTAAGTCCGCTGCCCTCACGCGCCAGTTGCTTACTTTCAGCAGGAAACAGAAGCTTATGCTGGAAGATATTGACCTTAATTCTGTTCTGAAGAGCATTGAGGGGATGCTTAAAAGGCTTGTTGGAAATGATGTAACAATTGAAACGAGAATGGCCGCTTCTCTCCCGCTAATATCTTCAGATCTGGTTCATCTGGAACAGGTGCTGATGAACCTGACGGTAAATTCAAGAGACGCCATGTCGGGCCAGGGAAAATTACTGATAGAAACAGCTGAGTGCGAGTTGGACAGTGGGTTCACCAGAGCTTATCCCGGCATTAAGCCCGGCAGATTTGTCATGCTGAGGATATCTGATACCGGTCATGGAATTCCAGATGAAGTTCTGCCGTATATATTCGATCCCTTCTTCACAACAAGGGAAAACGAGAAGGGCACTGGGCTCGGACTCTCCACTGTTTATGGAATCGTGAAACGGTCAGGTGGTGTGATTACTGTTGACTCCATTGTTGGAGAGGGGGCAGTATTCACTGTTTATCTGCCTGCGGTCAGCAATCCTGAGCGTTCTGATGTTAACCTCTGAATAATCTTTCTGCCACTATTTTTTCGAAACTGTACTGCTTGTCTGTGGCTAGAGTTTGCTCAAAAGGGCAAGTCCCTTTGAAATCACATCATCCTGTCTGCCTGAGAGTATTCCGTCCGGTGTAATCTGATTTATCAGTTCGGGCAGCACGGCCGCTATGATGGAACCTGCTTTTCCGGGGGCAACTCCCAGTTTTGCTGCAACACTGTTCACCACGGAACTGCCGAGCACCTGTTCTACCTGAGCTGGTTCCAGCTCCTCGTTGGGGTTTGTGCTCACCCAGGATTCGGGCTTGGAGGCAAGACCATTCTGCTTGAATTGCTCAAGCACAGTTCCTACTCCGCCCTGCTGCTGTATTGCCGACATTATAATGTTTAGAATGTTAGTTTCACTCTGACCGCTGGTTCCTGCAAGGCTGGCGAGTATCTGCCCCAGGGAATTGTCGCTGCCGCTGATTGCCTTGCCGGCAAGGGTACTCAGGATACTTACCAGATTCATAATAAAATATCTCCTTATTACCGCTTGAGAAAATACACTTGCAGAGGCATTCCTGAATCCCCCTGATGGCTGCTTCCTGTTTTGTACTATACTAAACCGGGAACGATTATACCCGAGCCAGGTAACGGCAGACCTGTGTTGATCTGCAGAGAAGCCTGTTGTAATGACTTTTACCTGTTCAGCTTCTGATTTGAAACAATGCCTCGTAATGACCAGGCATGGCAATGAGTCCAGAAATAGAACAGGCTATATTTCCCTGAAGTTTATCATTAGCAATTGCTTTGGACTTCCCGGCGGAAGTTGAGGCTGAAAGATATGACCGCCTCCTCGAATGTGGTACCTTCCCTTGCAGGATTTGAGTCTTTTTCCGATTTTATTCAATGGGTAGATACCACAGGGCGGGAAGCGGCCTTCCCGGAATTTGAATTCCGGGTGTTCGTCGATACACTCACATGCAGCGTTTCCAGTATTCAAAGGGTGACCGCGGGAATCGCAAGTGAATGATCGGTTTTCCCTCTGCTGAATGTCTTCGGAATTTCTGATGAATTCTTCCTTGTACCTTCCTGTCAGGCTTAATCGGCATTGCTCGGACGGGTCTGGTACAGTATGGTCATTTAGAGTATCGGAATAGTATTACTGCTTTGATGGAGGGGCTTCATGGCTAGAATACTGCTTGTGTTGTCGTTTTTTGCGGGATGTGTTTCCGGCAGCAGCTTTTCGCGATTATTCCCGGTTCCCAACTCATGGAGTTACTATTCCATGGATGTCTGTCAGCTTGCGAGCGGATCGTTTGCCCTTACCCAGGCCGAACCGATGGAGGATGCTGTGTTGTTCCTGTTTGACCCGGACGGAGAGCTTGTTTTCGAACAAACGAATCTCCGGGTTCCCGGCAGAGCTCTTGAAAGCGGAGGGTGGATACAGCCTGTTGCCGACGGAGGCTGCTATGTGTGTGCATACAGTGAACCCCGGGCTACTGGTATGAATTCCGACATTGCTCTGTTCAAATTGTCCGCCAGCGGCGAAATTGAATGGAGCGTTATGGTGGGCAAAGATAGTGATGCGCCTTACTTCGGTATCGGAGTTGCAGCAACTGATAACGGCGGGTGTGCCTTACTGGGTGCATCGAGCCACGGGTATGGGGGGGCATTCTTGAGAAAGTACTCTTCCCTCGGCTCTATAGAGTGGGATATCAATTTCCTGGAGTTTGAGAATTACTATGCTATTGCTGTGTATTCCGCAGGCGATGGATTTCTTGTATTTCTGGGCCATGAGTGGGAAGAAACAGCGCTGGTTCTCCGGCTGGATTCGAACGGAGACATTGAATGGTCCGCAGAGATACCATATGACTGTGGTTTCGGTCCATCGGCGTTTGCAGAAATTCCCGGCGGTTACAGGGTGTATTTATCCTACAGGGAAAGCAGAAACACAGGCGTCTCCGCTTCGATAGGGTTTGACGGAAATCTTCTTGAAGCTGTTCAGTTCATCCACGGCGTTGATGTCTACGAGGCGCTTGTAACAGATGAGGGTTCAATTGTTCTTGCAGGAAGCAGGAACATAAACGGGGAAGAACTGGCGGTAGTTGAGGCATATGATGTGCTTGGTGAGCCCCTCTGGAGCAGAAGAATGGATAGCACCAGGAGCGGCTTCACCGGTGTCTGCCTCTGTTCCGATGGCGGTTACGGTCTTTCAGGCCATTATTATCCGGCGAGTAGTGCCAGTCCCCTGGGTACAGTTTTCGTGAAGACCGGCCCCGATGGAATATTTGAAAATTCAGCCGATCCGGATGTGATTCCCATGCCTGTGGATGAAATTGAAGTTGCCAGTTTTTGCATGGGCTGGGTTCTGGCGTGCGGCGTTTACCAGACAGAAAATGAAGCATTCGAAAGAGCGCTTGCTGTCAGTGATGAAATTGAAGCAGGTCTGCCCGGTGCCCTATGGATACCCCACTGGGGGTCACTTTCCGGATATCAGGGCTGGCTTTCCGGTATCATCTCTCTGCCCGCAGAAGGGCTTTCCAGTGAACAGATTGGAAAAGCGATTGCAATCTGCCCTGACAGCTATATGGTATGGGTGGGGATGAGTTCGGTTTCAGGTAGAAGAATGTCTCTGACTGATTACACTGATTCGCTCTGAAAAGTTATTCTGCGCAAACAGTATAGAGTTCAGACGTCATATAGAAGCATTCTCACATCTCTAACCAATTAAATTGTACCCGAAAGCTTCAACGGCAGATACCTGAAGCAGAAGGATTTCAGGAAAGGAAGTGAATGTGCACGGTGGAAACAACATCCTGCATAATGGATGTGGTACTACGGAAAGCTATGTCACCAACTCATTCAATCACAACGAAATACCTTGATGATGTGAAGTTTTGCGAGGTCATCTGTACCATGTAAACTCCGTTGGTAAGGTTGCTTACCGTTTCTTCATGCACTCCCTGTGTGTATTGACCGCACACGGAATAGACAGTTCGCCCGGTGAGGTCATACACAGTAAGTTCGGCCAGAGAAGCCATAGGGAGTTCAAAAACCAGTGATGCTGAGCTCTGTGATGGGTTGGGCATGGCTCCGTAGAGGGTGAAGGCTTTCGGGCCTGCTCCGTCGTCTATTCCGGTGTAATTCCATCCGAATGTTACATCGTGCAGCACTGGGGTCTGCTGAGGATCCACACTGAATAGAATGGTCGTATACTGAATGTAGCGGGTTTCTGCGGGTACTATTCCAACAATGCTTCCGGGAGCTGTCAGGATGCTGGACCATGAACCCATGCTGTAGGGATTGTCTGAAGCCCTTACCTGGAAAGAAACGCTGGTTCCTGTGGGCACGGAACTTGTCCAGCCTATTGTCTGCCAGTCTGCATTGTTTTCCACATCCAGAACGCTGGACACAAGAGAACCGCTGGTTGGGTAAGCACCCCTAAGGTTCCACCAGGCTATCTGCTGTTCAGTAACCGCTGCGCCCAGCACATCCAGATAGCTGTCACCGTTCACATCTGCCGAGCAAACCGAAATGGCTCCCTGGAAGTCATCGGCAATCTTATGCTCTGTCCAGCTTGTACCGGAACCATCTGCATTCTCCCACCAGGTAATGTCGTTCAAATTTACTGATGAGCCCAACACATCCATGCTGCCATCACCGTTCAGGTCTGCTGCCTTCACGCAAAAAGCTTCGATAAAATCCCCGTCTAGAGTATGCTTTGTCCACGCAGTACCTGAGCCGTCAGTGTTTTCCCACCAGCAGATATCATTTGCCTCAGACGCCGCGCCCAGTATATCCATGCGGTTGTCGCCGTTCACATCCGCTGTACAAACCGATGCGGCACCAAAATATTCGCTATCGACACTGCGTTCGACCCATGATGTGCCTGTACCGTCTGTGTTCTGCCACCAGCTGACATGATCCAGTGAGCCAATGGCTGCACCAATAACATCCACAAAATTGTCGCCGTTTATGTCTGCAGCATGTACGCAATAGGCGGCAGAGAAGCTAGGGTCTATTGTATGCTCGGTCCAAACTGTTCCGGTACCGTCGGTGTTCTCCCACCAAGTTATATCGAAAGCCAGCATTGCTGCGCCAAGAACATCCATGAAGCCGTCTCCATTAACATCCTCTGCAAAAACTGAAGCGGCATAATTGAAAGCACCGTCGACAATATGTTCAGTCCATGCTGTACCAGTTCCATCCGTATTTTCCCACCATGTTATGCGGTCAGCGTCTTTCGCTGCCCCCAGAACATCCATGAAACCGTCGCCGTTTACATCCTCTGCATAAACAGAATTTGCGCCGCCGAAAGTGCTACTGACTGTATGTTCAATCCAGCTGGAGCCTGTTCCGTCGGTGTTCTCCCACCAGGTAATCTCATTGGTATTCCTGGCTGCTCCGAGAACATCTATGAAACCGTCTCCGTTCACATCCGCAGCATGCACCGAAATGGCCATATCGAATCCGGTGCCCACCGTATGCTCGATGGGTGTTGTCAGCAGCGGTTTTTCAAGTGAGATGTTTGAAGGCGCAAAGAAATAGTTGACACCGGTACTCTCGTAGAACTGGTTACTCCAGCCCACTGTAGGCCCCCAGGCTCCTCCTCCGCCTAACCAGTCTGTCTGGGTTGCCGAGTCGGCCCTTGCTGATGCAGATACAAGCATGATAAACAGGAAAACACCAATCATTTGAGTACTCATAAGCCCCTCCGTTTACTGCGAACCGAATTCGATTTAATCAGAACAATAATGAATGATTGCTGTTAATGTTGTCAATACATTTCTGAAGGGGATTGAACTGTTTCTGGGTTTGAAAAACGACTGGTTATGCGGGATTTGCCTATGGGATGTTGAGGGATGTTTTACGAATATTGTTTATGAAAAATGGAAGTCTGTGGCCGACTTTTGTTCATCCTGATCAAACGGAAGAGATTCTTAAACGGAGGAAAGGCGCTATCGCTCAGGTTAGGTCATATTATTGAAGGAAGTAGAATACGGAATAGGGAGGAAATACAAAATGACAGCGACTATTCTGTTTGTATCTCTGTGTTTGTTATTTATGGCAGGGATACCTTCTCTTATAATTATATTTGCAGCGGAGGAACAGTGGATGGTCGGTAGAGAGTGCCAGGTTGATTAAACCTTCCAGCAGGGTGATTCCGGGTGCGGTTAGCATGGACATGATCCTGTATGCTCCGAATCTCACAGATTCTGTATTCCTTCTCTACCCGATCAATCCGAGTCAATTGCCAGCTTGCTTCGGATATGCTCTCCAGCTATGCACCGGAAGTGATGCCCCTGGTTGTTTACTATCCCTCTGCCCAAACCATCACGCGGCTTTCTACTCTTCTATTGAGATTGCCTGGCAAGCGCAAATGAGACATGGGAGGGTACAATCCAAACTACTGCACGCAGTTTAATGTCCTGGATTACTATCCTCCCAATTTCCCATGTGGCACAAATCTGACCAGAGCGGCCATTGGTCTTCTTGCCATGCTGGCGAAGCCCACCGGGATGAATATTGAAGAGAATCCCGATGGCGTTGCCAATGCTATAAGTATTCGTTCTTGTCCATCCTTGGGTGTGCCTGGGCTTCTATTCCTGTAACTGGTGGAGGGAGCTCATTCCGTGTATTCAGCATAGCTGACAGAATAGTGGCGGATTGCAGGGGGAAAACCAGTACCATACTTATCTGAAGTACTGAGCAACGGAATATACGCCATCGGTTTTACCGGTATTCCGAGCCAGGCTATATTTAGGTTTGTTCTGGCGCTTGGCGTTGCTGTTGACAGTGAAAGAACATATCCTTCTTTCTTCAGTGTCACACTATGGAAGTGTCTGCTTTTCTCTTGAATTTGATCTAAAATCCAAATATTATTGAGACAATCTGAAAGGGGTGCGTTATGCCGATAGGTTTCATTCTGATCATGGGAGTGTATGGCCTTGCTATGATTGTGTTTGCTTTTGTTAAACCTCCTTCGTTTCTCGAGAATATTTTCAGAGTACCGGCAATCTTCGTATTCCTGCCCGACAAGCTGGTGCTGCCGGTGGGAAGGATTTTCGTGGGTATCTGCTGTTTTGGCGTTCTTTTCTTTTTAAACAACGCCATCAAGGGATGAGAGCGTTGCCCGGCCATTTAAAAGGAATTATGGAAAGACTATTCAAAACAATCGAACTGAGAATTGTGTTCCTGAAGAATACCGGGTTCCAGACGGGAGGGATATGAGAGCGGGTACATGTGTTCTGTTTGTTTCATCGATGATATTCTGTGCGTTCTGCTGGATGTCTGAGGCGAACATTTTTTCAAAGTACGGAGACCGTGCATTCCGACCCGAATCAGCAATTCTCTGCATCGTGAGTACAGAGGGCGATACCGTTGTATTCAGAGACAGCGGAAAGTTTGAGTCTCCCGAAGAATTCTTCAGATACCAGCTGATTGACTTTCTGCCGGATCAGAACTACTGGGTGGTCGAAACCGGCGGGTACGAGTGGATTGAATGGTGCCTTGTAAACGGAGAGAACGGTGCGATGCAAACCACTATTGCCTCTGCTGTTCCCAGTCCTGACGGTTCAAGGTTTCTGTGCGCGCAGGAGGACATCGTTGCAGGGTTCATTTACAACGGCATTCAGGTCTGGAGGCTGGAAGCAGGCAGACTGGTGCTTGAATTCGAAGATGTCGATGTGCCATGGGGGCCGGTAGATGCCGTGTGGCAGGATGATTCTACAATAGTTTTCCAGAAGCATTCATACGACTGGGATACATGGGATGAAACATTCCGGCCTGGAACCCTCGTTCTGACCGCTGACGGAGAATGGGTTCCCGACAGCCCGAAAGACTGGATGTTTCCAGATTGAGCCTTGATGCTATTGCACAATCACCACCCTAGCAGATGTCTGTTGTGCTCCGTCTGAGGCATTGATCAGATAGATACCAGTCGGAATGCCCGCGAGATCCATCGAGGTTTGGGTTCCATTTACTGTTTGCCCGAGAATTATTCTTCCTCCAAGATCGTAAAGCTCAACCTGCACCGGACCGTTCAGCCCGGAAAAAGTCACGCTCATGCTCTGCGAAGCCGGTGACGGGCTGACGGAAACGATCGGGAGATATGCTTCTTCCGAACCACCATCGGCTGAACTCAGAGAGACGGGTACAGCAAGGGAGGCCAGAGTTGCTGCAGAGGCTCTTGCAATATTGGTTCCAAAGGGGAAAGAATCCATGCAGTTCGCAAGAAGGTCTTCGGAGGTGTGGTACCAAGGCGAAAAGATGAACTCCTGGCCACCAATTGCGGTGAATCCGTACTGCCAGAATGAAACATGATCGCTTCCCCCGTATGTTGTGTAGTTCAGTGCTGTTTCGAGTTCAGGAACATAGATTTCAGCAGCACCGGCAAAATACTCGGCCAGATCCTGTGAAAAGTCGTTGTAGTTCAGAACCATTATGGCATAACTGCTGGGACCTATGACAGGGCCGTAAAGAATCATGTCCAGATTAAGAACAGCAAGCAGAGAATCTTCGTTAAGTGCAGCCTGAGCAGCGTAGTACTCACTGCCCACAAGGCCAGCCTCTTCTGCTCCCCAGAGGCACAGGACTACCGTATTCTCAAAACGGTATTTTACCATTGCTCTTGCGGCTTCCATCACTGCTGCAGAGCCGCTGGCGTTGTCATCTGCGCCGGGGAACATCTCGTAGGCGTTGTGCCCGCTGTCGAGATGCGCTCCAAAAAGATAGTATATCTCGGGGTTTACCGTGCCGGGGAACACCATAATGATGTTCTGTGATGAATCGCCACCCACAGGAAAATTCTGGATTTCAACAGGGCAGCCTTCCCTTACCAGCCAGTTCACTGCCCAGTCTCTTGCCTGCGGGAAGGAATCTGTACTCCAGTATCTTGTTTCGAACTGCTCAAGGCGTCCTATTATTGAGATAATGCTGTCCTGGTTTACTGAAGCGACGATATCCGACACATAGTCGTCGAGCCCGGATTCGGGGAAATCAGTGTTTTCCATTCGCGGCGGGTGTACTTCCCTCAGCGCTCTTGCGGCTGCACAGGGTCTTGCCTGCGAATCTGAGCCCGGCCTGGTTATCACTGCATACCCGTCTTCAAAGACAACTTCGCCGTAATCAGCAAGGCTCCAGCCCGGTGGAAGAAGCTCAGGAACAACAATGAAATAGTCTTCAGGAAAAGCACCTTCTGTGTCCAGAATCTGATATTCATCTGTATAGGCACCCAAACAGAGTATAACTTCAGTGCCTCTATATACCTGTATGTCCCCGGTGAGTCTCGTGTAGTCAATATCCCGAGGCACAGCATATAGACTGCTCTGAATGATTGATAAGAAAACTGATGAAACCAGCGCTGCAAGCATTTCTATCTTCCTCCCGTCACAATCAGCTTCTCTGTGAAAAATTCACCTGAGGCTTCCAGTTTGATTAAGTAGAGTCCCGGAGGGTAGTTCCCCAGCATTACCTGATGAATGCCCGGGGAATACTCTGCAGATGGTATTCGTTGAACTACCCTTCCTGTAATGTCGTAGCAGATCACCGACAAAGGCCCGCTATCAGTCAGCAGAACTGAAAGAGAAGCAGAGCCGGAGCAGGGATTGGGAGAAACGGACACTCTTACAAGCTGAGGCGAATTGGATTCTGTTCCCAAAGGTTCACCTGTCAGCGAAATTTCGTAGGCGAACGCCGGTGTTAACTGATCCAGAGAATAGAGTGTTATGAGGTACTGGCAGTAAGTGTCTCCGGGACTGATCAGGTTTGTAACATCAAGCACCGGACCCACTACTGCGCCAGACCATGCTCCCATGGAAGCGGGATTGTCAGAAGACCTGAACCGAAGCAGAACATATCCCATCATGTCAACCTCAAGGAATAGACTGCCCGAGGTGGACAGTGAATCACAATGCAGTATGGAGGAGGTAAGCGTGGAAACCGTTGGATATGTTATTGCAGTGGAGCCCTGACACCAGGCAGACATGTCGCCGAAATATGAAGCCCCTGCCAGATCATTTATCATATCTCCGTTTATGTCTGCAATTGAAATATCTGTGAATGCGGTAGCTCCTATCTCACAGTTGTAAGATTGCCATCCCTGGCCAGATCCGCTGTTTAGCGAAACGCGTACAAAATTGTTTTCAAAGCTGGATGACACAATATCAATGTCACCATCTCCGTCAACGTCAGAGGGTTTTATAGTAACACCGCTTTGATTGCCGATCTGGATTGCTTCCCACGCTTCACCGAAAACTCCAGGGTTTTTATACCACTTTGTTTCGTGCGATGTTAGTGCAATTGCTGCAATGTCTGTTAATCCGTCTCCATTGAAATCTGCAATCTCAATGTCTTCAATAACTCCTGTGCTGTCGGCTATCTGGTATTCCTGCCAACCGGGAGCAAGAAAAAGACTTATTGAGCCAAGTGCTCCGCCGGATGCGATAACATCTGCGTTCCCGTCGTTGTCAACATCCGCAAAGGCAACATGCCTGCCCTGCTGAAAGTTGGGATCAATGGGGTTGTGCGCCCAGGAGAGCCCTGCTCCATCCTGGTTTTCCAACCAGAACACTCCGTCTCCCGAGAAAGAAGTGCCCAGAATATCCCAGTCGCCGTCCAGATCAGGATCCCAGGGAAGACAGCTGTATGGATTGGAGAAACCCGGAACAATGTGTACAACCCAGACCGTATCTTCGGGAAGACTGTTCTCATACCACACAATCTCGCCCTGTTCATAAAGGCAGGTTAGAATGTCTGGCTTTCCGTCTCCGTTGAAGTCTGCAGAAGTCAGGAATGTTGAAGTTGAAGCACTGTTGTCAACGGATGAAGCTGTCCATTCCTCGCCGTAATCAGCATTCAGGCTTACAACTATCGAGCCGGTGTAGGAACCAGTTGCAATGTCCTGGTCTCCGTCGCCGTCAAAGTCAGCGGTACAAACAGAAAACGCCTGCTCGAGATTCTGAACAACCGGAATGTAAGGCAAAAAACTTGGAACTTCACCGTCAGGAACCATGGCGATAGTGCCGGGAACCGTGTAATCGATCTTGCTTTCCTGGTTGAAGAAAACAGACCACTGTTCGACAGGGCCTGTGTAACCAGGGCCTCCACTCCAGTCGGTTTGGGTGCCGATCACGCCACCCTGAATAGAGTTTAGTGCCAGAAGATACATGCAAAAAACCATATTGGCTCCAATCGCTTGTTCCAATAAACAGTGCAGAAAAAACAGCCCGCACCAGTAACACAATAAAAAGTATGCTTCATGCGATCTCTATAAAGCCCGAACCTTGCATTCACTATTGCTTCGCTGCAAAACCATACTGCCGCCCATATATTATGTCAATCAGCTGTTATATAATTATTACAAGCGTTTACTACTGATTCAAACAAAGAAAATTCATGACCCTTCCTCTTCAATTGCAAACAGGAAATATCCCAAAAGCTTCTCCTTTTCGGCTTTACCCGGCTGGTCCGGCTCTGATTTCCGGTACAGGGTTAATGGGCTCTTAAGCATACCTGGAATTTCCTCTGCATTATCGATATTATCAGGAAACGGGTGTTAGAAAGAGGTGTGTATGCCAATTCATTTATATCTATTCCCGGAGTCTGCGTTTCGTGGCAGCGCTGCATTTCTGCCGAAAGTGCCTGGAGTAATGAAGCGCCCTACAGCTTCAGAACAGGAAAAACAATGAGAAAATGTGCGATTCTGTCAGTTCTGTTTATCGTAAGCATTTCCGCCGGTGCTGTTTTTTTTCAGAGCAGCTGGTCTTTGCCTGGAGGTGTTCTGCCAGTAAGAACTCTTGCTGAAGAATTCCAGAGCGCCGAAGGTGTTAACTGGTGGACAAGCCCCGGTGATCTGGTGCTGGATTATTCTCCTCTGAGGCATGGGGTAGATGCGCTGCCGGGGGGAATATCATCCATTCTCTGCCAGGATATGAATTCCGACGGCCTGATGGATATCGTTGCCTGTGAGTTCCGCAGGAGTATTGTTATCTACGAGAATACAGGAACCGGAACGGGTTTTGTGATTCATCCTGTTCTTAACACCGATGGATCAGGCCCTGAAACGCTTGTATGCGCCGACTTTGACGGTGACGGTGATCCCGATCTTGCAGGCACATCCACCGGGAATGAATCAGTCTGCTGGTGGGAGAACACCGGCTATTCAGAGTGGATATCTCACCCGCTGGAAGCCGCCGGGGGAATACCGTTCGATGCGGGAGACATGGATACTGATGGAGACCCTGATCTTCTGCTGGGTATTGCTCATCCGGGAGGACTTATCTGGCTTGAGAATCGGGATGGTGGCGCCAGTTGGGTTCGGCATGAGATAGACGGCGATCTTCAGTCGCCATGTGCGGCGGAGATATTGGCAGACGGTAACGGTCTTGTTGCGGCATCCTTCAGCGATTCATGCTTTTACCGGTATCGCTTGGACGGCGATGCATGGCAGAAGGAAGCCATAGCCGAAGCAAGAGGTCCCTTTTGTCTTGAATCCGCTGATATGGACAGCGATGGCAGAGCTGATCTTATTATGGGCTCATCATGGGATGACAGACTGTTCTGGCAGCAGATGGGCGGCAATGGTGCGGAAACGATTACTGTTTCTGAAGAAATGATAGCTCCTGTATCGTTATCAGCCGCTGATGTGGACGGCGATGGAGACATTGACGTGCTGGCGGTTTCTGAGGCAGCAGGGGAGCTTCTATGGTGGGAAAACACCGATGACGGCAGAACATTCTTCGCGCATTACGTAGGCAGCATTTCCGGGATTTCCTGCTGTGCGGTGGCGGATATGGATGGCGACGGAGTTCCAGACCTTTCTGCCGGATCTCTGCTGGATGGTTCGATCTCATGGTTTACGCTTGGGGAATACCGCAGCCGTGGAAGTCTTACTTCATCAATTCTTTACATTGGTCCGGATGCCGATGGCATGGCCGTAGGGTGGGAAGGGGAATCACCTTCCGGAACTTTCGTTAATCTCCAGGTGAGGGTTTCCGCAGACAGAACCAGAATGGGGGACTGGACCGATGTTGAAGGAAATCCGGGAGAAGTCGGGTTTCTTCTGAAACCTGACAGCAGATTCATTCAGTACAGAATTCTGCTTGCAACCGACAACACAAAAACAACCCCCAGGGTGAGCGGGGTAACACTTGAAGTGTTTCCAGCGTTCATGCTGTAGCAGTTGCAACAGCACCATCTTTGCAGCAGCGCGGGGCTAAGTGGTTATAACTGTGTTGAAAAATCATAGAACAACTTTACTGGTGTACTTATTGTTCATCAGTCTTATCAGAGCAGAGTATGTCATTCGAAATCTTATAAAATCTCCCACACTCAATCTGGAATCAGCAGCGCCTACATTTAGAACAGTCAAATCGCTGCTTGCTCCCGCAATCTGATACTCGCTGTTTTCCGGAGTCAGTCCCGATATGTCTGTATCAAGCTCGCCGATGGTCACTATGGCTCTGAAACCTCTTTCACCCGGAGAGTACTGCTTCTGATCAGGGGCAGAGTTGAAGGGGTGCAGGTCTTCGTGTATTTCTCCGCTGGGGGCGAGATTTTTCTTTTTAATCTCAACCACACCTGCTTCAAGTATGAATCCGTCATCCCTCAGTCCTGCAAGGGTACCACCCTGAATGAGATCGGAACCAAGAAGGATCGATTCGCCGACCCTGAAATGGTTAACCTGTTTCGGTACAAGCCCCTGAAGCAGGAAAGGCAGGCTTGCGCTGGAACCAGCTGAAAGAAGTTTGATGTTTCTTCGGAATTTCAGTTCAAGAAGCTCTTTGTAAAGAACCAGCTGCATAAGCTGGTCCATTCCCGGTACGGTGCCGGAAAGACAACCGAGATTAGTTCCTATACCAATAATTGAAATGTTCTTCATATTGAAGATATCATTGTAGGTTTCCACAAGAGTTCCCGGCAGAATACCTTCTCGAAGATCTCCAAGCTCAATCATAAGAACAATTTTATGAACAACTTCGGCTTTCTTTGCCACGCTGTTTATAAGCTTTACCACACTAAGTTCAGTGTTCAGGGATACATCAGAATACTTTACTACATCCGAAAGTTCATCTGTATGAGGAGGCTTGATGTACCATCTTTCGGCTTCCAGCCCGTTTTCGGTTATCTCACGAAGATTTTCAAGGCGGGAATCTGCTATGGATTGAATTCCACCCGTAACGAGAGCCTTGATTGCGGGCGTATAACCGCAGAGAGCTTTGGTAACCATGCTGAGGGTGCTGTTGTGCATACCCACAAGCCTTCTGACAAAGTCGTAGTTGTGAAGTATTGCCTCTGTGTTGATCAGTATTCTATTCAATGCTGTATCTCATCTCTGCATACTTTGACACGAAACCGATTCTCTCGTAAAGCTTCATTGCTGGATTGTCATGCTCCACATGTAGTTTTACCTTGCCTTTGCACAGACTGAAGGCCCTGGTTATCAATTGAGTTCCAAGACCCCTTCCACGGAAGCTCTCATGAACAGCGACATAGAGCAGAAGGTTTTCCGGAATGTACCCTTTCATATTAGTTTTGAGCATGACAAGAGCACCAACTATGTTTTTATCATTTAGGGCAATCAGAACAAAGCCGCCCAGACCGCCGCTGTTGTTCAGGGCGTATTCAATGCCGCTTGTTATGTCGGCAATACTGTCTTCAAAGGGAATGAGCATTTCATGAAGTCGCGTTCCAAGGGATGCAATGCTGGTGATCGCTTCCAATTCTGTAAGGCTGGTTACTGTTGAAATATTCGTCAATGTAAGCACCTTTCAAATTGGTTTACTGATAATTCAAATATGCAATAATAATATAATATGTCAATGGGCAGACGAACATACCAATTATAAATTTATGAATAATGAGATTATAAAAATATATATATTATCATAAATAACAGCTAATACGTCGTGCAAGTGTCATTACAATTGCATATGGCCCGTTTCTTTCTGGCATTATGGTGAAAAGCATCGGGGGGATGCCGTATCTCAGTTCTGCCCTTAATGGAGTGAATCTGTTCAGGTTCCAGCTTAATCCGAGAATGATTCACTTATGGGTGAAGTGCAATCGAAATGTTTTCCGGTTTTGTACTTGTTTTTCCTCTTCCGCCGTACAATAAAAGCATAGCGCATACAGAACAGCACTCAAAGTGTTTACCAGCGGAAAGGGGAGTTGCCTGCGTGAGGTTGAGAGAGCGTCGCAGAGACCGTGCTCAGATACCGATTGAAGCCGTGAAGAAGCAGTTGGAAAGCATTGCCCGTGGCGGCAGATTCAAGGCTGTTCTGCTGGCAACTGAAGAGGGTTTTGATGTGGTGGAGACCAAATCCGATCTTGATGCAGGTTCTCTCGCTGCTCTTGCCGGCATGGTGTGGGATATGAACAACAATACCCGGGATATAACATCGGCATATCAGATTGATCACATTGTGATGAGCGGAAAAACCGGGGATTCTGTTATCTGCCAGTTCTTCGAACTTCTGGACCAGCCTGTTGCTCTGATAGTTGTCTCTGAGAACGCATCTGTCCATAGAGATCTGACAGACAGGGCAGTGGAAGGAATAAAGAGAATTCTTGAATAGATTCCTATATCGGCAATGGTGCTTATTATCAGCAGGCTTGGCCTGCAGTGTATGCAATTGCTGCAATCCGAATCTGTTTGCTGAATGAAGATGATCATGAGCAAAACATTCGCTATAGTAAGTACCTGACTTATTTGCTTTAATCGATTTACTGCATTTTTATTAAAAGAAGCCGGTATGACATCCCCGCGTCACTCCGAAAACCTGGAGGGAAACTTGTATTCAGTATCTCATTCAGCATTGCATGCCGTAAGTAACAACCGGAGCATGTTCGATGCGGCGCTTTTCGGAGTTGTGCTTTTGCTTCTGGTTCCGTCAGTTGCCTTTGGCTCTTCCGGTGGATGGGCTGCTCACCCGGCGCTTCAGTCTTTCGAGCTGAGAGGGGAGGAGCTCCCTGATGTCGTTTACCTTGTGCGTACCAGTGGTTCCTTGCCTGCGATCGACGGAGTGGAAGTTCATGGTTCAAGGGGTGGTGTTTTCATCGTTTCGGGTGAAGAGACTCTGGTAATTGGCATGGCAGAGCTTGGCTGCGGTGTTTTCCCGCTGGAAAAGCCTGTCGATTCACGCGATGAGACTGTTTTTGCCCCTTCGCGTACGTGGGTCGATGTTACAAGCGCAGATCCAGACATAGAAGCGATGGTTGCACAGGTTAACTGGCCTGGAATCAGCACAAAAATCCAGTGGCTTGTTGATTTTGGAACTCGCTACAGTTTTGCTTCCAATCACATCGCCGTGGCCGGCGCATTGGCTGATGTATTCGTCGGTTATGGCTTTGCACCGGTCATGTATTCATATCAGTGCGATGGTACAACCTTGTGGAATGTGGAGGCAACCCAGACGGGAACAGTATACCCCGACTCATTCATCGTTATCTGCAGTCACTTCGACTCAGTCAGCGGTAATCCCTACGTGTCGGCACCCGGCGCGGATGACAACGCTACGGGCACAGTTGCGGTTTTAACTGCTTCGGAAATTCTTTCACAGTACAATTTCGAATATTCCATCCGCTACATCTGTTTCAGCGGCGAAGAGCAGGGTCTCCGCGGCAGTCAGGCCTATGCAGATTGGGCAGCGGCAAACAACATTGGAATAGTTGGTGTTCTGAATTTCGATATGCTGGGTTACTGGGAACCAGGTGTTGAGGCTGATCTTGAGATAGAAACGAACAACGCCTCCCAGTGGTTTGCTCAGGCTGTAACAAATGCTGCAGATTTGTATACCGATGCAGCCTACGAACTTCATGTTGATGACGGAGCCTGGTGGGGCGATCATGCCTCTTTCTGGTCAGAAGGTTTTGCCGGAGTAAACCATGAGGAAGCCTGGGACTGGGGCGACCCCGATTTCAGCCCCTACTATCACAGCACAGATGACCTGCTTCAATACATTGGTGAAGATTTCATGGTTGGAAATGTCAGGATTGCCGTTGCTGCCCTTGCCACACTGGCAATTCTCGATTCCGGCGGCTCCGGTACTGATACGGGCAGCCTTGAACCTCTGCCCTCGATAATACTCAGTGCACAACCGAATCCGTTCAGAGAGCAGATAGAGTTTTCTGTGACATGCCCCAACCTGGATGCAGCAAGAGTTGTTATCTATGATGTTCTTGGGCGCCAGGTGGAAGCGTTGACCGTGAGCCTGTCCGGGGGGCAGGGAACTGCATGCTGGACAGCTGGTTCAGGTCTTGCTAACGATATCGGAAGCGCAGTGTACTTTGCGAGAATCGAAAACACTTCAGTTTCAAATACGCTGAGACTTATTCATATTGAGTAGGCGGAAACGGTATTGATCCGTTCTCGGTCTGGAAGCAAACAGGGAGTTCGTTGATAAGGTATCGCCTCAGATGAAGATATTTGTGGATGCTGATGCATGTCCGGTTAAAGAGGAAGTGTACAGAGTTGCCAAGCGCTACGGTCTCAAGGTAGTTCTTGTGTCGAATTCCTGGATGCGCGTCCCCGATTCCAGCTGGCTGCAGTTGACAGTGGTCGATAAGGGGCCCGATGTAGCTGACGACTGGATAACAGACCAGGTGACCTGCGATGATATCGTTATAACGGGAGATATTCCCCTGGCTTCCCGCTGCCTGAAGCAGGGAGCAATGGCGCTTGGGAACACGGGCCGCCCCTTCACCCCCGACAATATAGGAGATGTTCTGTCGCTCCGGGATCTGCTTCACGAGCTAAGGGAACAGGGAATGATAACCGGTGGTCCTGCGCCGTTCTCGAAGAAAGACCGTTCAAGGTTTTTGCAGGAACTTGATAAAATGATCGTTCAGGTCCATCGCAGGAACGGCATCAACCTGAATTAGCCCTGATCAGTCTTCGCCACAGGTATCATCAGACTTAATGCGGTGCGGATTCTTTGGAACACATTGCTGAAAGGCCGACCCGGAGGTCGGCCTTTGCATTCCAATGCATTGTTGGCTAGGGAGCCTCTACGCAGAAGCTTCCGCTCCAGGCTCCGTAATTGGAGCTTGTAACGCTGTTCTGCGTGCTGCCGGTGTAGGATGCTTCACCTGGAAGAATGGTAACCAGCACAACGCCCGACTCTCCGGGGGAAAGCACGCCTGAGTGCACGGCTGCCGTTGCAAGAGAAGAGTCATCGGTGTAAATGTCGGTACCCCAGATACTGCCGTTACTGCTTCCTGTTACCTGGAAGAGAAAGGAATTTCCTGTCTGACCCCGGTAGGAAACAAGGCTGCCCGGGTCTGCAATAGGAGCCAGCTCAACATCCTCGGATGCTGCCTCGACCTGGTAGCTTCCGCTCCAGTCACCGTAGTCCATGCTTGTAACACCATTCCTGGATCCGCCTGTATAACTATCTTCTCCCGGAAGAATGGTAACTTTCACTACACCGAACTCTCCGGGGGAAAGCACGCCTGCATGAACTGCTGCAGTTGCAAGGTAAGAGTCATCTGTGTAGATGCCGTCGCCCCATACACTGCCGTCAGCGCTTCCCGTAACCTGGAAATAGAAAACCTGCCCGTTTTCTCCGCGATAGGAAACAAGGTTTCCGGGGTCTAAATCAGCTGTAATCGACACTACTTCTTGAATATCTTCACCCTGATCTTCGGTAGATGCGGGCTCTGTCTCATTGTCAGCACTAACCTGAGGTTTTTCTCCGCAGCCCATAAGAACAAACAGAGCCATAACCAGAAGAATTGCCAGAAATCTCATCATTTTGTTTTCCCTTGCTTTTCTGGAGGAGTTACTTTTCCTCCAACCCCTTGCGAATGGGTCAAGTGTTCTCTTTTGACGACTCTTGAACGCATTGCCGCTTGTGTATCCGTATGATTCTGAAGGAAAATGATAATACCTCAAGAAAAAACTGCAGTCAACAGTACTGAGCCATTGCAGAGGCCACAGAGTACACAGAGAGGAGTTCCGGCAACATCCGAAGGCAGTTTGCAGGGTATGTGCAAACAGAGAATGAGTTCGAGTGTACCACACAATGCCGGATTAGTTAGATTCAGCCTGCGATTTCAGGATTATCCAAGCCGCAAAGCTACCGCATGTTCATCAAATTCCTTGAAGAGAGAAAGTAAACCCGAAAAAGCGCTAACCCGCTTCATATATAAGGAGAAAACTGTGTCTATATCAAAAAACGGAATTCATATTACTAATCTTGCTGAATGGCATGAATATGCAGGCTCTAAAAGAAGCGGCCAGTGGGGCGGGGAAGGAAGCGCTATTGAGGTAGCCAAGGCCTGGCTTGCAGCCGGCCCCGGTATTCTGCCTCATGAAGTTTCAACCCTTCTTGAAATAAGCGATTCCTTCGGCCCAGTACTGAGCTGGGAGGCAGAGCCTGAGGTGAAGCTGCCATTTGATCAGTTTGGCGGAGAGCCTAGAAATACCGATCTTCTAGTGAAAGCTTCAGATTCTCACGGCCCGTTTTTGATTGGTGTTGAGGCCAAGTCCGATGAGACATTTGCCGATACCGTAAGCAAAACCCTTTGCAACGCACTCGAACGAAAGCTTAAAAGCCCCGGCTCCAGAGGAATTGAAAGAGTTGAACAACTTGCTCAGTCTCTGTTCGGGAGCCGCCGGAAGGGTGAAAGCTCAGTGGGCGGTGTGCGCTACCAGCTGTTGACCGCCTGCGGCGGACTGCTGTGCGAAGGCGAAAGACAGAATTGCGACAGGGTGCTGATGCTAGTTCATGAGTTCGCAACCCCAAAGACCAGGAATGAAAAGCTCGAAAGAAACTCGAAGGACTTAAACAGATTCCTTGCCCGGCTTTCCCACGGGAAAGTAACTGATTTAAACGCGGGGAAAATTGTCGGTCCTTTTGAAGTACCGGGGGCGCCTCTGATATCTGCCAAAGTGAAGCTGTACATCGGCAAGGTAACAAGTGACCTGCGAAGGCAGCAGAACTGAGGAATCCGGATAGTTCTGACGACCGGGCAGGATGTAAAAAAAAACCGCTTGACTTGAAAAAACCTGGCGAAAATCCGATAAGTAGTGCTGCAATCCCGGTCAGGACTCAGACAGAGGAGGGTAGTGCTCTTTCAGGCAGGCGGGGCATACAGAGTGCGAGAAGTCGGCTTCAGAGTGTACTGTAATGTAGTGCTCAATTTGCTCCCAGTAGCCTTCATCGTTTCTTATCTTTTTGCAGTGAGAGCAGATAGGCAGCATGCCGCTTAAAGTTTTAATTCTATCAAGGGCTTCCCTGAGCTTGATGTTGGCATCTTCAAGTTTCCTTTTCTGCTCCTGAAGAATGATTCTTGCATCTTCGCTTCGCTGGTAATCAGCTCTCAGCTTCATCCTGTCTATGTCGTTCTCTTTTTCCATAGTCATAAGAAGAGCATCAAGTCTTGTTTTCTCACGAAGTGCCGCCAGAGCTTCATTGAGTTTGTTCTGCTTCTCGTACAGGCTGGTGAGGATTCCATAGGCCTTTGCTTTTTCCTGAATATCCTCTGCCGTTTCGTCAAGAACATCGATAAGGTCTTTCAGTATTTCCTCGATGCCATCTGTCTGACCCAGGCGCATTCGAATTGTGGCCAGCTGAGACCGGGCAACTGCTGTAAACTTTGCTACTCCGGTTTTTTCAGCGACAAGAACAACTTCTTCACGAATTGTCACGGCCTCTTCCAGGCGATTCTGAGACTCAAGAAGTTCACCGAGGAAGAAAAGAGAATAGATCAGGCTTCTGCTGCTCTCAAGTTTTCTCCATATTCCAATTGCCTCTTTTGTGTAGCTTTCGGCTTTTTTGAAATTGTCCACCGCAGCGCTCAGTCTGCCAAGATCGTCGAGGCACTGTGCTACACCGGTTTGCTTCTTATTGCGCCGGTTTATTCTTAAACTCTTCTGAAGAAAGCTTTCTGCATCGTGGGGCTTGAGATGACTGGAAGGCAGCCCTGCAAGGTTTTTCATGGCAGAGGCTCTATAGAGATCGAGTTCCGGTGAAGATGCTGCGTCAATGGCTTCCCAGAATGAATTGTACGCGTCATCGTACAATCCCAGTACGGCGTAGGTAGAACCCATACTGCTAAGTACGGATGAGATACCTTCTGCATGACCATTTGCTCTGTATATTTCAAGTGCGCTTTTGTAACTGGTCATTGCCTCTGCTGGTTCCCGGCATTTGCGCAGGCAGTTTCCCGTGTTGTTCAGTGCTCTGGCCAGAGTGCAGGTTTCCCGGAGTTCGCTTACCAGGGATACTGCTTCTCTGGAAGCTTCCAGCCCGTCGTTTAACCGCTCTGTAATCATTAAAACACGGGATAACAGAATGAGAGCATCGGATAGCTCTTCAATACTGCCATTCAGCCTTGCCAGCTTAACAGCCTTTGACGCAGCTTCGCCCGCTTTGGCGGGTTCACTTCCAATAAGCCCGTTGCCCTTTGAAATCAGCTTCCTGATTTTAGCGCTTTCCGAGTATTTAATCATCAGGTAAAACGCGCTCCTCCGGTGAAGCATTTCCGTATTATCAGTGATTTGATAATACGCCGGGCCACTGACTCCGGTCAATGTGAGAGAATCAGGTGGGCCGATCACAGGAATGTAATTGACCGGCAGCAATTGCTTTGTGACGTGACTCAAGCAATGTTCCTCTCTGGGGAGGCAGACGGAGCCGATTTGATAAGGCTCGCTGTATGGTTGGTTCGTTGAAAAGAGGTTTCTCATTCGTAGTGAATACAGTCGGTAAACGGGTTTCAAGCTTGTGAAAGACTGTTCGAAGGGGGGATGGATATGATAACTATTCTTGCATTTGTGCTGTGCGCTGCAGATCCCGAGTTTTATCTTGATTTTTCTGCTCTGGCCAGGCCGATTTCTTCAGCAGCGTTCTTCGAAGAGTTCGATCATCCGGCGAACACTGTGGATATTCTTCATTACGATATCACCCTTGAGGTATTTCGAGAACTATCTCAGATAGAGGGTGTAACCGCGATAGAGATGACATCGTCGGCTTCTTCCATTACCAATATCAGGCTTGATCTGAAACAGCTCACAGCTGATTCCGTATGGGATGAAACCGGTGCGTTGAGTTTCTACCAGCAGGGCGACTCCATTTTCATTGCTCTTGGGCAGACTCTTTCCCCCGGAGATACTACAGAGGTTTTCATTTCTTATGGAGGAACTCCATACCACGAGGACTGGGGCGGGTTCTGGTTCGCTAACTATGCTGCTTATCACATTGGCGTTGGCATTTACACCGAAGGCCAGGCGATGGGGAAATGCATGTTCCCCTGCTGGGACCATCAGAACGACAAGGCAACGTTCGATTTCAATATTACGTGTGACGAGGCTGATTATGCGGTTGCCAACGGTGATTCTGCAGGCGTGAGCTTCTCCGGAGGAAAAGCCACCTACAGCTGGTCGATCGACCAGCAGATGCCCACATATCTTGTTGCATTGAATGTAGGTGACTACACCGTGCTTCATGACTCTACCGACTCCAGAATCTACTACTACGTTTATTCATGGGACGTTGACGATGCTCTCGGCAGTTTTGTGAATGTTGACCGGATGATGGCCAACCTTGAGAATCTGTTCGGCCCCTACCCCTGGAATACCCGATTCAGTCTTGTTCAAACCCCGAAGGGAGATATGGAGCATGTGTCCCATGTAACACATGTTGCTTTCGCGGTAAACGGCAACACCACATACGACTGGCTTATAGCCCATGAGATGACGCATCACTGGTGGGGCTGCTGCGTAACAATGGCTGACTGGCAGCATATCTGGCTTAAGGAGGGTTTTGCCACGCTGGGGGAAGCTCTCTGGATGGAAACCTACGGGCAGGAAGAATATGACGATTACATGGTTAATGAAATAATGAAGCCCTATCTTCAAAGCGGAGAAACATTTCCCATTTCAAATCCCCAGACGCCCGCTGAAATATTCAGCTCAACAACATATGACAAGGCTGGAGCTGTGCTTCATATGCTTCGCTATGTTCTGGGAGATGAAGATTTTTTCGATGCAATCAACTACTATTTTGACAACCACATGTTCGGACTGGTCTGGACAGATGACCTGAGAGACGATCTTGAGACCTATCTGGGAGAAGATATAGACTGGTTTTTCGATACATGGATCCATGGATGGGGGTACCCGGTATACGACATTTGGCACACTCAGAACCAGGCAGGCTCAAACTGGGATCTTACTATTGGTGTATCTCAGATACAAACCACCCCGACAATATTCGAGATGCCTCTTGAATTCCTCATAGAGGGCAGCACTGCTGATACGGTTGTTGTAATGTGGAACGATCAGCAATCTCAAAACGAAACATTCAGCGTTTCTTTCGAACCCCTGAGCGTAACTTTCGATCCATACCATCACATTCTCTGTGGTAACATTCTTACAGGTATAGAGTCTCCCATTGTTCCGCCGGGAGGGGTCAGCACAGCCAGTCTGGGACCTAATCCCACCCGTGGCAGCACAACTCTTTTCTGGCCGGGCACAGAGCTGAATACAATTGAAGCCATAGTTTTCGATCTCAGCGGAAGATCTGTTGTTTCCACAACCATGGTTCCGGGAAACAGAAACCTTGATCTGAACGGATTGCCTGCGGCAACCTATCTGCTTCAGTTTACTACGGAAACAGCCATCAGGCAGACGACAAGGCTTGTGGTTCTGGAATAGGTGCTATTGTGAAAGGGCAGCCATCCGGCTGCCCTTGATAACCTACTTAAGCAGTACCACCGACCTGCTGGTCGAGGAACCACTGGAAGTCTCCAGCCTCAGGATGTAAACACCTGCACTGCCGGGAGAGAATATGCCCTGACCGGGCTGAACGGGTCTGGATTCGCAGAGCCTTCCATCCAGAGAGTACAGGCTCATGGTGCCTGTGCCTTCAATAGAAGCTGTGGTGAAACTGATAATGCCCTGCGAAGGAGAAATCACCGTAAAATCAGGCATCGACAAATCCGTGTTCTCGCCTGTGATACCGGTGGTAACAAGATCGGAAAGCTTGACCATATGAGAGTTTAGAATCTCATCGGTAGCATCACTCTGCACAAATGTGGTAAGGTAGAGCTCGTTCCAGTCCCAGGCCGGGTCGATCGTGTAGTCCATGTCAATTTCAATTGTTTCCGCAGAAGAGCTGAATGTCACTGCGGTTCCGTTCGGTCCAAACATATTCCACCTGAGTGCGTAGTTGAAATCGCTTCCTGCGTAGGTACCCGTTCCGGGTATTCCGCATTCATTGATGATTGCGTGAATGGATGCAGCCGTATCCAGCCCCAGGTCGGTGGCAAGCGTGAAGGTAAGATTGCCTCCAGACGGAGAAGAGCCGGCAGAAGGCGTTACGGAAATGTCAAGATAGCATGGCACAGCCATTCTTGTGTTGTAGTAACCCGGCATTGTTGAGAGTGGCCAGGAATCATAAAGTCCGCCGATCATCAAAGTAGGGTATGCACTGATTCCGTAATAGCCTGTTCGTGCTCCGTTATGGGAAGGGTTAGCCTGGTATACAGGGTCGGTAGCACTGGAGTTATGAATGGCTACAAGGGATACTGTACCGGGATGGCTGTCGAGAAACTGTGTGACAGTGACCTCACTGCCCGGGCAGGTGCTTCAACCATTCCAGGTAAAAAACTCCATAAGAACCGACCGTTCGGCCCCGAGTGCGAGGACAGAAAGCAAGAGCAGGATAATGAAGCCGAGTTTCATTTCAATCTCCTTTTTTTGAAACGCATGCAAGGGGTGGTGTAATATTGCAGTGCAGTCAGGTATGCGCCAGTGCGTTTTTCATCGGCGTTCAGTTGAGCCTTTCTGGAAGCTGACATTTTAAAAGTACCATATATGTGGACATACCCGCAGTGGAACACATATTGTTGCCTGCAGATACATGCTGTCGATTTTGTACTGTAATGAATAAAGGAGCTTGGAAATCAGTTATATCCCCATTGTAAGCTGCAGGAAAGACTTTCACAAAGCAGGAGAGATATCCCGTAGAGACCGGATCCGGTTTGTCGACCTTTCCGATCCAAGACCGGCAAACCAGAACAGTCTGTCAATGTCTTCGCTGATTGCCGAGGTACAGCGGAAACATGTTGTATTGCTTGTGCATGGCTACAACAGTTCCCTCAGGGATGTTTGTTCAGCATACAATAGAATCATGGGCCTTTTTCATGAAGCAGATCTCCCGGGGGAGTGTTTTGTGGGTTATGCCTGGCCGGGCGGAGACAAATTCTTCCATTACTGGTCTGTTCGCAGAAGGGTCAGGCAGGTTTCCTCCAGACTCGCAGAGCTTCTTGGTATTCTTTCACTGCGTGCAGCGTCAGTTGATATTGTTGCCCATAGCCTTGGCTGTCTTGTTACTCTTCGCGCGATGCAGATACGGGGGCTTCTTTACTTCCGAAACCTGTATCTGATGGCTGCTGCAGTTCGGAATCACATGCTGTCAGACGGAGTATACTTTTCCGGTGCGGTTTCACACTGTTCAGGGGTGTATATTTTTAAATCGAGGAACGACATGGTGCTTTGCCATGGCTTCCCCATTGGCGAAAGCGGAGCAGAACCGCTTGGTTACACCGGCCCGGTTCCCTTTGATACAGTTGTTTCAAATTCAATGACAGTTGACTGTTCAGGTATGCCCGATCCGATTCGTCATGAAAGCTACTCCCGTCGCGCGGAAATCTACAGGTTCATCGCTGTGCATCAAAAACCTGTAACCTCAGCCATGGATGTGGATCTCTGAGCAGGCTCAAGTTTGGGCGCCGCAAACGGTTCTGTAATTGAAGCAGACAGCTTCGGGAAGCAACCGGAAAAGTGCTAATCCGAAAGAATCCAATCTACTGCGGCTTCGAGCACTTCGTCCCGTCCGGCCTGCAATCCTGCCACAGTAGGCGAAATTTCCACATCCGGAAGGACTCCTGCTCTCTGGATTTCACTATGGTCCGGGTAGTAAACACCTTGGCATGTCAGTGCGGTTTTCACTCCGCCCGGCATTTCAAGGGGGATAGATTCTCCGAAAGCGCCCGATGTGGCGTGTCCGAAAACCCTGGCTTCAGGAGCAAGTTTCCATGCCATTGCGTGGAATTCCGCACTGCCTCGAGAGCCCTGATCCACAAGCAGAGCAACTCTTCCTGTATAATTATCCGGGGCTCCGCCACCTGCCGTACAGGTTTCAGCCCAGTAAAAAACTCCAGGATTATCACTGTCACAGGAGGTCAGTACTGCAAAAACAGTCTCTTCGGGTAGAATGAAATCCGCAACTTCGTAAAGGACCGACACTGATGGATTTCCCCGGAGGTCAAATACAATTCCCCTGGCATCCCGAAATGCAGCCTTCATACCGTCTATTTCCGATGGGTTGAGCGAAGCAATATGCACATAACCCAAACCATTCGCGGTAACTGCAAAAGACTGATCCCCGAGAGATGGCTTTTCGGAATAGGACAGGTTTGTTTCCTCGGAAGGAACCCTTGCCACAGTTAGATCAAAGATCTGACCTCCTCTGGAAATGCGAAGGTCTGCTGAGGCAGATCTGCCCCTGAGCAGGTTCGTTCCCATTACGTCCTGTGCAGACCATGTGGTTGAGCCGCCTGTGAATGGAGTAAGCTGTTCAACTCTATCTTCAACTTGAACACCGTCGCACATCAGAATAACATCACCGACTTTGATAAGGGATTCCTCTCCCGCGATGTTGGTGTAGCCGTCTACAACCCAGCGGCCGTCAATACTGCAGAGGTGAACCGGTATGTTGTATTCGCCGTAGAAATATTTCAGAGGTTGTGTTTCGATCAGAATGCCTGCATTGGTATCTCCAACAGCCACCATGAGCCTCTGAATAGCGAGCTGGTATTCAAGTGTGCTTTCAGCTGAAACAAACAAAGGCAGACTGTTGCGGAGCTGTGAAGACCAGTTCGTATCTGTCGCGTATCTGTAAGGGAAGAAATACTCTATTGCTGCCCAGTACCTGAAAAGAGCGAGCAACCGGAAACCTGTGTCGGGGAACACCATATCGGAATAGCTATTCTCAATGAATGCGGGATCGGGAGAAATTACCGCATAAGCGCTGTTTCCCTGATATCTGCCGTCGTAAACGGTTTGAAGAGCCATGGAGAGTTCAGCACCCAAATTGGAATCTTCAATCCAATCAAGATTTACGGAAATCCGTACAGTATCAGAATCCAGAAGAGTGTAGTCGCCTGACTCCACTGAACCCAGGTTTTCAAACAGACCTAGCAGAGCCGTTTCACGCTCTTCCGGTGTTGAAGCGTCGAGCACACCGGGCATTGCTCTGAACAGCTCGTAGTCCCAGTTCAATTCTCCTCTGCAAATAGTCGGGTGATGGTACTTCAGGAAGCCCCATACTCTGCCGGTCTGAACCAATGATTCTATCTGAAAACTGGTAAGATTCAGATTTTCAATACCGGAACCGTAATCGAATCCATAGTAAGGTGCCAATTCTGTTTCAGCAGAAATTGAAGGTTCTGCGGGCTGGCCTCCATCCAAAGTAAGCTCCAGTTCGTCAACCCATAAAGTTCCTGAACCGGACAGATATGCACCAAAAATCAGCGAGTCAGACGGGCCGGTGCTCTGCAGTGAAACTGAGAAGAATCCCCATTGCGAATCCGGGTGAAAATTCTCGAATGATATTGTCTCTGTTTGCACAATGTTTCCCGAAGAGTCGAGTGTACTCATAAACAGCCCGGCTGAAGTTTCTTCCTGAAAATCCTCGATTCTGGCGAAACCAGAAAGCCCTGCCGCATCTCCATTAAAAGGAATAATCTGTTCTAATCGCCCTGCCACTGCAGCGGTTTGGATACACCAAAGCCTGGCAGACCATTCACCTTCATAGGATTCGCTTGAATCCGATGCAATTGAGAGTGTTTCGCTGTCACATTTCCAGTTCAGCGGCACCGGACCATCGGTATCCGTAAGCTCAAAATCCAGATTGAAGGGAACCGCTGCCGCCGTTGCGTCGTCTGAAGAAAAAACCAGAAGCAGAGCAATAAACCAAAAGATGATCATATCAATTCCTCCCCCTTTGAAAACACAGCTGGATTTGACTATAGCAAAAAGGGTTCAAAAAACCCATATTGTCTTGTGCTGCAATTTGTATTTCCGGTCAATGGATGCGGGTTATTCGAGCAGCCATTGATTTATTAACCGGAGCTTCTTAGAATGGGCATGATTTGCATTCAGTTCTGTCATGAACATGAATAGATCTGACCTGGAACAATACTGGGGGAAACTATGATTGGTGTATCAATCAAAGCGGGAATAACATGCCCCGATTGCAGCAGAAACATTCCTCTGAATGCGCTTGTTCCTGAAATCAAGTGTCAGGCCTGCGGATCAATGCAATCTCTTTCCATTGAAGTATGGAAAACTGTTCTTGACGATGCAATCATGGAGGCTCCCGGTTTTGAAGAGGGTGAAGGCTCCTCTACAACTGTATTGGGCACTTACAACTACGGGCTTGCATACGGAAAGCTCTGGCCCAGATATGACGGAACCAGCGAAAGCATCGAGCAGAGTGCAATTCTGGAAAACATTAACAACTCCTTTGTTCTTTATCCGGGTACCGGGGAAAAAACTTCAGTGCGCCCGTTACCTGATGAATACGGGGAAGTATTCCAGGGAGTTGTGGCTCTTGTTGGTGAAGATGCCTCACTTATTCCTGAGCGCGGCACCGGCAGGGAAGTGCAGACACGGAATTCGCGGTGCCCTGTTGCTTTTCATTGCCCCCAGTGCGGCGGGAGTCTGGTGGTCAGCGGTGACAACAGATGTGAAAAATGCAGCTACTGCGGAACAATTGTTTATCTGCCCGATGACTTATGGAGAACTCTGCATCCTGTGATTAAGAAAAAAACATGGTTCCTGCTGTACGATTTTCTAAAGGCTCCTTTCAGTTGGCAAAGAGATTTGCTCGGTGCCGTTTACACAGGCGACAACCAGATTTGTATTGTTGCCGGAAATGAAGTCGGTATTACAGAAAGCGACAGCGGGTTTCCTCTGGTTGCGTGTGTGAAGAAGAACAGAACGCCACATTGGGTCAGAAATGACCTGAATATCTCCCGTGATTCAGACGGCAGCTTTCGGAATCTGACATGTACCGGGGATGGTCAGTTTTCTGTGCCTGCCGGTTATAAAAGGGATCTTGTGACATTTTCGTCAGCAGACGGATCGCTTCAAAAGGTTCGCAAGCCGGATGAATCAGAAGTTGAGTCAGAGAATGATTTCGGATTTACCATGGAAGAATGCTGTGGAATGGTCTGTTTTCCCAACGGTGAATTCATTCAACTTCGCAGGGTCCCCATTGAAAATGGCCACTGCGGGATGCTTCTGAGATTCGATGCGGATTGCAATCGTCTTCTTCTTTGGCCAGCAGGTATGGAGGAGGAAAAGGGTGCAGGCTTTCTTTCCCGGTTAAGAAAGAGGTTCAACCCGGAACTAAGGAAAACAGCACCAAAGAGCCTGGAGGAGACGGGAGACAGACCCGAGTATTTGAAGGATCTTGAGGCTTATCTGAGTGCAGGACCTGACGGGTCTCTCTACATACGAAGCAACAGGAATCTTGCTGCTTTTGACAGCAGTGGGATGAAACGCTACATGATTGAACTTCCCTGCAATTCGGCGTACGGAGGCGCTTCAGCAAACACTAACGGTGAGGCATTTGTGCTTGTTGCTGATTCCGGTGGTGTAAAAACTGTTCTCAAAGTATCATCCGACGGACTTACTTCCACCGTGTATTGTGACGCAGAAACAACCGGCGGCGATTTTCAGAACCTGAAGACACTGGTACTGGAACCTGACGGCACGCTGCACATGTTCGGATACGGGGGAAACTGGATTACTTGTGAACCATGCGCATCAGTGCCGGCAGATGATACAGACTCGGCTGGAACACAATTCCAGGCCGTTAAGTCAGCTAATGATCATGCTGTGCCTGCAGCCCAGGCGGAGTGAGCAATGCTCAAATACATTCCGGTGAGCCTTGCGACGTGAAAATAAGTGCGCAACAGATATTTTCGGCAGACCGACCCATTGTCACTTCCCCTGTAGCTTTTCTGCCTGACCTGGTTCCTGAAAACAAGCTGCTGCATCGCGGTGTTTTTTCTCCGGATATGCGGAAATACTTCTACACTCTGTCCGACAGACAATTTTCACATTTTGATGTTTACATGGTTGATATCGTCGAAGGCATACGGTCCGCTCCCCGTGAAGCGTTCTTTAATACGGGCTATAATGAGCACGGAATGGCGTTTTCCCCCGATGGAACATCGCTGTATTTCAGTTCAACCCGGCCCGTAGAGCAACCAGGCACCGCTGCCACATGGCATATCTGGAGAACAGTGCGATGCAACGGTGTGTGGTCAGAGCCTGTGTTTGTGGATATTCCAAATCTTCGTGATAAACTGGTTTCTCACCCCTCAGTAACCAGTGACGGAACCTTGTATTACCATTCTGCCGGTCTTGACTACAGAGACATGTGCATTTACTGCTCCGACCAGAGTGGCGGCACTTTTTCTGCCGGAATCAAGCTTCCGCCCTCAATCAATCATCCCGGAAGAATTCAGTGCACTCCCCATGTGTCACCTGACGGCTCCTATCTTCTGTTTGAAATGGTACCTGACATCTGTTTCAGCACGAAAACCGGCTCAGGAGTCTGGTCTCCCGCAAAACCTCTGTGTGCAGAAATCAATGTGAACGGCAGAGGCAATCCTTATGTAACGCCCGATGAAAGGCATCTGTTTTTTGTTTCGGCAGAAAACCCCACTCCCGGTGAACATGAGCGCTGGCTTGCGTACAGAGTGAGCACGGATTCGTTTTTGCAGATTCAACCCTGAACAGAAAAACCCGCATGCCCGAGCCCACGGGTTGTTTCTGTTTTGTTCTAAGCCAGTTGATTCAGTTCTGTAACCGCATTCATCAGTTTGCCGGTGTCTACACCTTTATCGGCAATCGAAGTTCTTACTGTCTCCATAAGCGCTTCCATTGGAATGAAACCTGTTTGAGACACAAAATGAGCAGCAGACAGAAGGCACGCGCTGCGAGGCCCAAGAGGCGTTCTGTAATCCCTTGTTACAAGGTTCGCGGTTGTGGATGGCGATTCCAGAGAAGAATCGATGAATACTGTACCGGTTTTCATTCCTTCCAATCTGGGAAGAACCGTTTTTATGCCGTCTCGGGATGTAACAAGAGCAGCATCTACCCGGGATATGCCGGTGTAATCCACCATATTTTCGGAGATTACAAGTTCCGAGAGAGAGAAGCCAACTCCGACTGTAACCGGATAGCTGCCCTTCTTGCTTACCCACAATCCACAGGCCATGGCGGCTCGGGCAAGCAGTTCAGCAGTAGACTGAACCCCCTCACCGGCTGAACCAGCCAGAACAAGTGAAAAACTGCCGTGCAGATCGTGACTGAAGTCAGCAGCTATTTCAGGTGTGGATTTGAAAAGCGACTCAGTGAAGGTTCTTTCCAGTGGAATGTACGGTGAACAGGAATCATTGCGGAACACAGCGGGCTGAAGTCCGGATGCCTCTGAGAGTTCTTCGAGCCGTTTGCCCGGATTGAACTTCACTCCATAGCTTGGACACAGTTCAATCGCTTCCACAAGTGAGAATCCATAAATCCTGAAAGCCTCCTCAAGTGAATCAGTTATGTCGCCCAGGGCATAAAGGCGCTTTGCATATGCGGCGCCGGCACTGTGAACAAGCTTGCACAGGTCAATGCCGTTATCTGCTCTGCCGTCGGGCATTGTTGCTGTTCTGAAGCCGCAGGGAGTAAGACCGGAAGGTTGGCCACCCGTCATGCCGTAGAGCATGTTGTTGTGTACCAGAACAGTCATGTTGATGTTCCGGTGAGCTGCCTCAAGTATATGCTGAAGTCCGATTGTCGCCCCACCGTCACCAATCAGTACCAGAATCTTTTTGTCTGGGTTGGCTAGTCCCATGGAAATGCCGGTAGCAAGAGCCACCGATCTTCCATGAAGACCGTGAACGGTGTGAGATTTGAAATGCCTGTCTATGATTCCGATACAGCCAATATCTGTAACGACAACAAGATCGAGCGGATCCAGATCGTCAAGACGACACAGTGCCTTTTCCACTGCCGCAGTTACAAGCGCGTGACCGCAGCCCCTGCAAAAGGGAAGACTGTCTGTTGAGATAAAGCGACCGCTCATTTCTCAACCTCCGCTTCTATCTCGGATGGTGAAATTAGTCTGCCGATTGCATTGACACCGGAAACACCGGTACGGCCGTTTACACCGAAAAGAATTTCCCTGTATTGGCCTCTCTGGTTTTCTTCAACCACCACTACTCTGGAATGGCATGCTGCTGCCTTCAGATATTCAGGTAAAACGGGAAAGAGGGTTTTGCCTGTCATTAGAGAAACAGGTTTTCCCCTTCTTCGCAGATTGGCAACCGCCTCTCTTGAAGCTGCAGCGGAGATTCCGTATGAAAAGACCAGTGTGTCGGAATCTTCCCTGGTGTAATCGAAGTATGAGTAGTCAGGAAGGTTGTGCTCCATTTTGAAACGCAGCCTTTCGGTATTGGCCAATGCATCTTTACTGGAGTGCTGAAGTGCTGCAGTGCTGTCGTGGGTCGATGCAGTGAGCCTTACCTGGTGAATTCCCGAACCTGCCGGCAGAAATGCAGGTATACCGTTTTCGCCTGCACTGTAAGGCATGTATTCCTTTGCGTCGCTGTACCATTGGTGATCTACAGGGGCGACAGGCTCTATTTCCGACAGATCGAAACTCTTAAGGGTCATCACCATTTCCTTTGAAGTAAGAACAAAGACGGGAGAGCGAAGTTTTACAGCCAGTTTCACTGCGGCTGCAGACAGGGTGAAGCAGTCTGCAAAAGAGGCGGGGCAGAGGGTTGGTATGGGATAACCGCCGGAGTTGATTCCATTGAGCATGGAAATATCACCCTGGGCTCCACATGTTGCAGTTCCTGTTGAAGGCCCCAGTCTTTGAACGAGCACGATCACCATGGGAAGTTCCATCATGAATGCCATGCCTATTGATTCGGTCATCAGTGCAAGTCCCGGGTAGGATGTTGCCGTAACCGGAATCCTGCCGGTTGCAGAAAACCCGCTCATCCACTGCAGTGTTGTTATCTCGTCAGGCGCGGGGAGCACAATGGGGAATCGCCTGCTGGAATAGGCGTAAAGCAGGTTTGCAGGGGTTATGGGATAGCCTACGAATACCTGGGCTCCGGCTTGCACCGCTCCTTCAATCATGAGCCGGGATGCGTCTATGAAGGATCTTTGGGATGTATCACCCATCTCAGGCCTTCCTGCGGAATATTCTGTCTCCTATCGAAGAGAGCAGAATGACGACAATGGTTGCAGCGACAGCTCCGTAGGTTTTGTCAACGGAGAACCATCCCTTCTGCTGAGCAATAATGGTAACGAACACGGATAAGGTACCGATTATGAAAGCCAGTTTCACCCCGAGAGGAGTAACCAGCTTTCTGCAATACAGACCCGTGACAATGACGATAGCGCCAATTGCCCTTATGGCGTAAGATATGTAGGCTGTATCAAGAACAGCTCCTTTAAGAAAAATCGCCAGTGGAACAGTCAGCAGACTTACAAGAAGAACAAGCTTTCTTGCAGTGGAGATGATTCGGGCATCATCTGCATTCTTGTTGATAATACCGTGATAGATGTCTTTTGCTGCTATGGTTACCACGGCAAAATTCACAGGACCAACAGTAGAAAGTATAGCCGCCAGAACTCCTGCAATCGCTATTCCACCCAGAACCGGCGGGATGAATGCCGGGGTTTGAAGAAGCGTCGGTAAAGCGGTTTTGCCCACAATTTCCGTTCCGGGAGCAAAGAAAATTCCTGTTCTGGCATAAAGCCCCAGAAAAGCTGTCATCACTCCAAAGGGTGCCACTATCAGCCCGGCAAGCATGGAAGCCTTTCTGGCTGTATTAACATCCCTTGCGGCAAAAACCGGTTGAATACTTGCCTGGGCTGCCATTCCACCGAGAAGTCCTCCGAGCAGAAGAGCAAAAGCACTGCTCATGCCGGCACTGAATGGATTGTAGAGGTTGACAGGAGCCCCCTGCGCGATAAGAGTTTCACTGAGACCGCTGAACCCGCCGACTTTCCCAAGGCCGATGAAAAAGGCCGTTCCAAGTCCGAGAAACATGGTAACAAGATAGAGCATGCCAGTCATGGCAAGCGCATGCATGCCACCCAGGTAGGTGTAAATCATTATAAGACCTGCCGAAATCACCACGGCCCAGTTCCAGCTCACATCGAAGAGGGGAGCCATGACACTGGCGCAGGTCTGCAGCTGAACATAAGCAAGCACTATGTAGGCAATAAGAAAAGCCACAGCTGAAACAGATCTGGCTTCGCTTCCGAAAAGGGTTTCTATCATCTCGCTAACAGTATGAACATCTTTGCGTCTGTAATGCGCCGCCACGGTGAATCCTATTACAACCATCCCCAGAGCGGTGGATATGTTATAGAGAATGGGCTGAAGTGACATGGTGTTGAACGCCCGTTCACTGACGCCAATGGTGCTCATTCCGCCCAGCCATTCCGCTGCAACCACAACGGCGCAAACCATCATGCCCAGATTTCTGCCTGCTATCAGATAATCGCTGGCGGATTTGCTTGCAACCTTTCTGGTTAGAACACCCAACACCAGCACAACTGCAAAATACGCCAGAATGATCAATGAGTAGATATTCATTGCTCCTGCCTTGTCTTTGTTTTTTAAGGAGATACCCTGTAAGAAGTTTCCCTCTGGACTCTGCCCTCGGCAATGGCTCTGGCCATGGCCATCGAATTAAGCCGGTTCACATCGTTGTCGGAGCGGGAATTCAGAACAGCTGGAACAGTTGCTCCGAAAACAAGCCCTCCCCATACAGCACCTCCGTGAAATTTATAACTCTTTCCCAGTGAATTTGCTGTCTCCAGATTAGGGGCCAGTATCATGTCCGGCCTGCCGCACACCTCCGAATGTTCCAGTTTTTTTGTGGCTGCGCATTCTGTGCATATTGCAGCATCGTATCCCAATGGCCCCTCAACAATGAAACCGGGGAGCTGGCCCCTTGAAGACATTACAGCAAGAGCGGCAGCATCCACGGTGGCCTGCATTGCGGGGTTGACCGTTTCCACCGCAGCCAGCGCCGCAACTCTTACAGGATGAATTCCAAGGGCGTTCCATAAAGGTGCTGTATTCTTTATCACAGCAGCCTTTTCCCGGAGATCAGGGTTGATGAGAATTGCATTATCTGTAATTGCAAGGAATTTTGACAGAGAAGGCATCTGGAAAAGACTGAGGTTTGATAGAACAGAAGACGCCTTTATCCCGGTCTCAGAATCGAGTATGGCTCTTATGTAGGCTTCGGATTTCACGCAGCCTTTAACAAGAATTTCCGCACCGTTTTCCCTGACTGCCCGTACCGCCTGTTTGCTCATTTCTGAATCAGAAGACGCCGGCAGTACTTCGTAGAGGGAATTGTCATCCCCCGATTCTTCAATGATCCGCCTTACATCATCTTCTGGGCCTGTGAGAAAGCACCTGCCAATAAAACCGAGATCGTGCCCCAGCTTCAGGCTGGCGACAACCATTGAGTCTGCTCCACCTGCAACTGAAACAGGAACCGGGGAATACCCGGTGACCAATCTGATAAGTTCATCGAAATTTGTAATGCTCATATTCCATCCCTTACACCGAAGGGAACAGGTTTGAAGACACCATTACTGTCTCTGAAGATCTGAAGGGGGTCAACAGCCTGTCCGGTGAGAACACAATCCGGCCAGATTAGGGGTTTCTCTTTGCCTGCAAGAACCCTGAGAACCGAAGAGGCAATAGCTTCGTTCTCGTTCTCGCCCGGAAAGATATAAACCTGCCCCAGACTTTTGCATTTCCTTGTAATCTCATTGGCGAGATGCTTTGCGTTTGCCACCCCGCCCGTTAGAACGATGCCGTGCATGTTGAAATCAAGCACTGAAGCCATTGAGCCAATTTCCTTGCATATCTGGTAGATCATCGCATCGTAGATGAACCGTGCAAAGCCGTCTCCGTTTTCAACTCTGCGCGCTACTTCACGAACATCCTTTGTGCCCAGGTAGGCGTAAAGTCCGCCTGCACCATAAAGCTTCTTAAAGAGCTCCTCCTTAGTGTAAAGACCGGAGAAACAAGCCTCGAAAAGAGGAATTGGCGGTACACCTCCGGCTCGTTCAGGGGTAAAAGGAGCTCCTTCCATGCGGTTGTCGCTGTCTATAATCTTGCCGCCTGCGACGGGCGCAATAGAGTAACCTCCGCCCAGGTGGCAGGCAACACATCTTACTTCATCAAATCCGACGGAAAGCTGTTTCGCCAGCTTTCGTACTGTGGCGCGAATGTTCAGGGCATGAACATAGGAAAACCTGGGCAGTTCAGGAACTCCGGAAATTCGGGCGATTGGTGACATCTCATCGACCCCTACAGGGTCTGCCGCAAAGGCAGGAATGCCTAGAGTGGAAGCTATCCGGAATGCAAGAGGTGCACCAAGGTTTGAAGCATGTTGATAAACGGGGGTATTCAGGCTGAAGTCGGCCAGTTCCCTGTTCAGCCCGATGAGCCCGCTGGGCACGGGAGGCAGCATTCCTCCCAGAGCTCCTACAGCTGAAGGACGGGCGTCTGCAGGTATGCTTTGTTCAAAAAAATCTCTCACTAGCTTTTCTCTGTAATCAACCTGATCACTTACCTTGGGGAACATGTGAATCATGTTGTCGGGATGCTCAATTGTTCTATACGATACAGCTTCTACTTCGCCATTATCTTCAGATGAGTATATGGAGCATTTTGTGGTGGTTGAGCCGGTGTTGATTACAAGTATCAGTTGGCCTTTCACTGGTACCTCCTGAACAGCCGATAAAGAAAACTGCAGCTCCCGATAATATGTGAGGATGCGCGGGCGGGAATATAACAATGAGAGCACCAGCCCAAATACATCCCGGTAATCACCATATGCCGCCCGAGAAAAGTCAGCCGGCCAGAAGACCTGCCGTTCATGCCCGTATCTCCGGTGCTACTCGATTACCCGTTAAGGCTATAAGGAATAAACTGGTATATTTGCGATGTATGAGCGCACACACCAGAAGAACAGAAGAAAATCTTTTTTGAAAGGAAGGGTGCCTGTGTCCGGTATCGACAGAGAGCTTTCGGAGATAAGAGAAAGACTGGCCGTTCTTGAGTCAAGGGTTGGTTTTCTGCTCAAAGGAATGGGGCTTGAGCCTGAAGAAATCAAACATCAGAAGGTTTCACCTGCAATCATGAGCATGCTTGCCTCAGGAGACAAAATCGGGGCGATAAAGGCATACAGAAGCCAAACAGGTGCAGGGCTGAAAGATGCAAAAGTTTTCATAGAGTCTCTTCTCACATAAGATTGGCCGTACTTTCCTGAACGAAGAAACGGAGTTCTTTTGCTCCGTGTACAGAAAGGAACTGAGGTTCTCAAATGGCTGAAGAGCAGAAAAACAACCCGCTGCACGGAGTTACCCTTGAGCAGATTGTAAAGAGCCTTGTGGAACATTTCGGGTGGGAGAAGCTTGGCAGTATTATCGAGATAAGGTGTTTCACCAGCGACCCCTCAGTTAAGTCCAGCCTTACATTTTTGCGAAAAACTCCGTGGGCAAGGAAGAAAGTTGAAGATCTGTACATATCTGTTGCCGCAAGAAAACGAAAGTGTACGCAATGAAATTATCTGCGGACGGTTCGCAGACAGCACGATGTCCTTGATTCGGTTGGAATCATTTGCACCAGACACCATTGGAAGGAATACCTCACATGACGGAAATGCTGCCCGATTCTTTCTTCCCTCCTGAAGACGCAATACCACAAGAGTACCGTATTTCCAGCCCCCTTGAGCAAAAAGAGTATCTGTGTGATGGAGAGATAAAGACATGGACAGGCGCCAGTCAGGATGTACTTTCCCCAATTTGTGATTCGTCAGGTAAAGAAGTAAAGCAGATAAGAATTGGCAGCTATCCACTGCTTGGAGAAGAGCAGGCTCTGGAGGCTCTCGATTCAGCCTGCAGAGCCTATGATAACGGGCGGGGAAGCTGGCCTGCCATGTCTGTGGAACAGAGGATACAGCATGTAAACTCTTTTATCTGCAGAATGCAGGAAATGCGCGATGAAGTAGTAAGGCTTCTGATGTGGGAAATTGGAAAGACATCTTCAGACGCCGGGAGAGAGTTTGACAGAACTGTCGATTACATCCGTGAGACAGTCTTTTCACTGAAAGAACTCGACCGTGTTTCATCACGATTTGTGATGGAAGAGGGGGTAATCGGCCAGATTCGCCGTGCCCCTCTGGGTGTGGTGCTGTGCATGGGTCCCTACAACTACCCCCTGAACGAAACATTTACCACTCTTATCCCTGCTCTTATCATGGGCAACACCATTATTTTCAAACCGCCCAGGATGGGAGTACTGCTTCATCAGCCTTTTCTGGAGGCGTTTCGGCTTTGTTTTCCGAAAGGTGTAGTAAACACCGTCTATGGAGACGGACAAACGGTTATCAGCCCATTGATGCATTCAGGGAAAATTGACGTGCTTGCTTTCATAGGAAGCAGCAGAGTAGCCGATATACTGAAAAGCCAGCATCCGAAACCGCACCGTCTCCGGTGCATTCTGGGTCTTGAAGCAAAAAATGCGGGTATTGTTCTGCGTGATGCGGATATCGATCTCGCAGTGATGGAGTGTTTGCTGGGTTCTCTTTCCTTCAATGGCCAGCGCTGTACTGCCCTGAAAATACTTTTTGTACACAAAGACATCAAAGAAGAGTTTCTGACTAAGTTCAGTGCTGCCGTTAGCAGTCTTATTGGCGGAATGCCATGGGAAGAAGGGGTAAAAATCACACCGCTTCCCGAACCGGGTAAAACTGATTATCTCAAGGAGCTCATAGCTGATGCCGTTGCTGAAGGTGCCAGTGTGATGAACGCAGGTGGAGGTATCGTGAATGGAACCTTCATGTCTCCCGCAGTTGTTTACCCAGTAAAGAAAGGTATGAGACTGTTCACGGAAGAGCAATTCGGCCCCGTCGTGCCGGTTGCAGAATTCTCAGATGTTAAAGAACCGCTGAATTACATAACAGAATCTGATTACGGACAGCAGGTCAGCCTTTTTGGCTCAAGCCCTGACGAAATTGCCTGTCTTGTAGATCTTCTTGTCAGCCAGGTCAGCCGGGTAAACTTGAACAGCCAGTGTCAGCGTGGACCGGATACATTTCCATTTACCGGCAGAAAAGACTCTGCTGAAGGAACTCTTTCTGTAACAGACGCCCTGAAGGTGTTCACGATCCGAACACTTTTCGCTGCAAAGGAAAACGGCGAGAACAAACGGATAATCCGATCAATACTTACTGAACGCAAATCCACATTTATCAGCACCGATTACATTCTATAGACCTTCGTTCGAGAATGAATACTCAGAGAGTTCTGTATGTGGAGAGTTGCCTTGCAAGTCGATTGAGGCATGTTAAGAAGCGCTCATGCCCTGCTAAAGGGGTTTTTCCGGCAGAACCAGAAGCACATCGATGCTTGCCGGAATTGGCGGGTAATCCACGGTGAGCCTCAGAAGGCGGTAATCTGCCGGGTTTTCCCCCAACCTGGAAAAGCAGCTTCTGATGAGTTTGCAGTAATCGGGTATCCCTGGAACAGGTACCGGACTTCTTCCGGCGCTGAATAGAACAGGTTGTTCGCTAAGGGGAAGAAGATCACCGGGGCTCATTTCGCTCATGTCTTCCGAGCCGAACAGCCTGCTCCACATCTCGACAACGAACGGACTCGAGTTGAACTGCGGCGGCATAAATACCTCTATGACAAACTTCTTCGTGGGAGTTCTCGATGTGTTGTTCATTGCGGCAGCTTCGCCTGGTGAATTCCGGTACATGATGCCTGATCCTCTGACAACCTCGGCAGTGAATAGATTGATGGAACTCTTTATTCCTATTTCCTTACCCTTTAAAAAATAACTTGATCTGCCGGCTCTGTTCGTAATGCTTCCGAAATCGGGAAGATGCCGGGAACAGAATTCCCTGACCAGCGGTGGTTCTCCGGGAACAACGGGAAACAGGAATTCCCGTTCGGGTGATTCCTTTATAACACCATCGGAATCAAGTATATACGTGTTGGAAAGTCTCCATGGAACATCTGTTCTCATTCTGCACAGACCTACCTGCCCCCTGATTCTGCAGAGATCCGCCATACCGCTTTGTATTCGAGATGGTATGAGAATATTGGAGGAGAGCTGAACATCACTCTGCACCCCAAAGGTGTAGCTGTTCCCGTCGAAGGATTTCCGTCTCTGGATCAGGTCATTTCCTGCCCTCTCTTCCACAGAGAGGTTCGCAAGCATCAGCTTCAGTTCTTTTCTGCTGCCGGCATATGTTCTTATAACTTTTTCAACCTGGTCAGAAGCGGCTTGCAGGGATTCAACCAGATTTGCCGGGCAGCGGGAAGAAGAGGCTCTATCGCAAAAACTGCCCATGGCTTTTCTGCCGGGCAGGTATTTTCCCACACTGAAAACATCGGTGCTGTTAACAAGTCTGCTTAGTTTCCAGGCGAGATTCATGTCGATTCCCAGTATTTCGCAGATATCCACCGGACGCAGAACGGAAGGGTCGCCGTATTCGCACAGAACATCGGCCAATGCCCCCTGAAGATTAGTCAGGGTCAGTTCGGTGATTTTTTCGAATTCTGTCAAAAGAACCCCTTTCAGAGTTCTGCAAAGATAACAACTAATGGATGCAGCACCAGTCCCTAGAGGGGATGGTGCTGCCGGTGATGATGTTTTCCGGCTTGAATATGCTTATGTAATGAATAGTTGGAGGTTGCAGTGGAGAGCGAAAGCATCTGCCTCTTTGAACAGAGGATGGCAATGGTCAGAGTGCTGGAGAGGTACGGTATTACCGACAGCCGGGTGCTCCAGGCCATGTCTGAGGTAAAGCGGCATCTGTTCATTCCCCGGGAATTCAGAAAAGCCTGTGATCCATATGGCGATCATCCCTGCCATATCGGCAGCGGGCAGACAATCTCACAGCCCTTCATAGTGGCTTACATGATAGAAAGAATGGAACTATCTCCTTCCCAGCGCGTTCTGGAGATAGGAACCGGTTCAGGATATGCAGCGGCAGTGCTGTGCAGCATGGGGATGGATGTGTCTTCCATAGAAATACTTCCTGAACTTGCTGCGCATGCCCGGCGTGAACTGGCAGGAACTTCGGTACGCCTCCGAACCGGAGACGGCAACATGGGCTGGCCGGAAATGTCACCGTTTGACCGGGTGATAGTGAGCTGTTCGCCTGAAGAAATTCCGCATAATCTTACTGAACAGCTGAACAACGGCGGGAAAATGATACTTCCTCTTGGCAGCTATATGCAGAGGCTGGTTATTGTCGAAAAGGAAAAGGGAAATATATCGTTAAAGAACGACCTGCCTGTGCGCTTTGTTCCCATGGTGTCTGACCGGCAACCTAGTCGGATATAACAATGTTGTCTATAAAACTGTTTACCACGAAAGCCCGTATAGTGTTGGCGCCCGGGTCGACGGGAACAATAAAGAACCCCGTTTTGTCAGGGTGTACAGTGTCGGATGTGCCGTAGAATATCTCACCGTCCATGAAGGTAATAACAACATGTTTGCCTGATGACGGGGCATTGCTGAAGTCGTGAAGATCCATGTGCTGAAAACTGCCTTCGAAGCTCTTTACAAAAAATATTGCCTTTAGAGAGTTAAGACTTATCTCTTCCCACTTTGGCGGGTCGTACAGTTCAGCGAGACGAAACTTAGCAGCGGAGGGAGAAAAATCGGTGGTGTGCCCTTTTGTTATCTCACCGTTCTGCCAGTGAACCACTATTCTGTTCAATTCAGTCCTCCATTGAATCCAACCCCTATATAGATGCTAATCAAGAGAATAAGCTCTGTCAATAAGCCGGAATAAAGAAAGCGTTCAAAAGGTATCAGCAAACAGAGTGATTGATGTGACCGGCTTGTGATTCGTTCTGGAACGGGAAATATTCAAAGCTGACTCTAGAGAATCCGGAAGGTGAGATTATCAAAAAGTCGAGACTGCTGCATCATTTCTTCATGCTGACTTTGTCGTATGCTCTCATGGCTGATGCTTCTGACAATGCTGAGATAACTTCTGATGATGGCGCGCGGCTTATAGAAAACAGATCAGCTTTTGACATGCTCGCAGCCGGAGGTGATTTCCCGGGAGAACTGCTGCTTTCCGAGGTTAAGTTCCTTATTACCGACATCCGCTCAGATAACCCGGAGCTGTATTTCATAAGTTCCGGCTCATACGAGTACCACTGGAGATTCTATAACGAAGCACTGGGCTGGAGTATGGATCTTCTTACATTCAACACGAGAACCTACACCGATTTCAACAGGCTCATTCTCGCCGGAAGTGTCGTTGCAAATGACAGATATCGATGTGCTGGAAACCAGAATGGAATCTATACGGTGGAATTCTGGCCCAGTGATCCCGTCCACGCGGAAGACGTCGAACTTGCTCTCCGGCTTATCCGTTCCGGTATGCCATTTTCTTGCGACAGGCTTGTGTATCATCCCGCAGGGGAGACCCAGGTGAATATCTATCTCGAAGAGAAAGAACTCTTCGATTCCCTTGGTGTTCCTGCAGTTTTCACTGCCGACCTGTATAAAGGAGTCGATTATGCTGCTTTGAATACAGGAGAAGCCTGCGGAATTCTTACGGACGGAAGCGCAGGAGGCACGCTGTCCAGCGGAGATATTGCTGTTTTCCGGTCCATTCCCAATGACATAAGTCATGTGGCGGGAATAATCACAACCGTTCCTCAGACACCGCTCTCTCACATTAACTTGAAAGCAAGACAGAACGGTACTCCGAATGTTTACATTCCCGGCTTTACTGAAAGCAGTGAATTCAATTCTCTTCTGGGCCGCTGTGTGCGGCTCACTGCATTGCCCGGAGGGTATACCATAAGTGAGATTCCCTTTTCTGAAGCGCTGCTTTGGCTCGAGTCGGTAAGACCTGATTCAGTCACTGTTCTTCCGGGAGATTTCGCGGAAAACAGGATACAAAATCTCGACTGTCTCAGACTGGAAGACTCTGAAGCATACGGAGCGAAAGCGGCAAATCTTGGCGAGTTGACCTGGTGTCTTCCATCTTCAAGAGTGCCTGACGGATGTGCAATACCATTCTACTACTACATCAAATTCATGGAATACAATGATATGTATCCATTTATTGACTCGCTCACCAGCCTGAATGAGTTCAACGGCAGCGCAGTGTTGAGGGAAGAGGCATTAAGAAGCATCAGACAAAGGATAAGAGCCAGTGAGATTCCTCCCTGGATGATGGATTCACTATCCTTCATAGAGTCCCGGTTTAACCCGGACACAGCTCTCAGATGCAGATCCAGCACCAACAACGAGGATCTCACCGGGTTCAACGGTGCGGGGCTTTACAGTTCATACACGCATCACCCGGAAGAAGGGCACATTTCGGAAACCATAAAACAGGTTTGGGCTGGAATGTGGAACTACCGCGCTTTCGAAGAAAGAGAATTCCACAGGATTGATCATTTAAGCGCGGCAATGGGTGTAATTGTTCATCCCAGCTACCGGGATGAACTTGCTAACGGTGTTGCTGTCACAAAGAATATTTTTAATCCGTTTATAACAGGCTATTATGTAAATGTTCAGGCAGCAGACGACATGGTGACCAACCCTGAAACAGAATCTGTTCCTGAAGAATTCCTGATAACTGAGCAGAACATTACCGGCGTTATAACAAGGGAAATACAGTACGTAGGGTTTTCCAACAGAACCGAGGAAGGCGATAGGATTCTGTCTACGAGTTACATAAATCAGTTAGACGCATACCTTGGTATGATTCACAATCATTTCGCCTCAGTTTACGGCGTGAGCCGGGATGATGCTGACTTTGCAATGGAAATAGAATTCAAAATAACAGAAAATGGAGATCTTATTGTTAAACAAGCCAGACCATGGATAAATTAAAACGTATCAAACCGGTCTTACTTCTCTGAGCTCCATTCTGGCCCTTTCCACCAATGCAGGGGGGAGTTCTCTTGTAACCGATACACCCAGGTCTCTGAACTCATCAGCTTGTTTCACAAGATTAGCCTTGCCGTCGACCAGTTGCCCCAGAGCTTTCCCATAGGCCTTTTGCGCCTTATCCAACTGACTGCCTATCTCTTCCATGCTTTCAAGGAAATTCCTCAGTTTGTTATGGAATCTCTCTGCTCTGGAAGCCAGTTCCTTTGCATGTTTGGTCTGGTCTTCGAACCGCCAGAGCTGCCGTACAATGTTCAAACTCGTGAGAAGCGTGGTAGGGGTGGCAACTAGAACATTGTTCTCGATTGCTTTCTGAAAAAGAGTAGAGTCGTATTTGAGGGCTTCTATGTAGGCTGATTCAATCGGGATGAACATTATCACCACTTCGGGCGAGTTCAGGTCTTTTATTTTGAAATAGTCTCGGTTCGCAAGTTCTTTTATTCTGTCGCCAACAGCTCTGGCATGGTTTGACAGGGCTGCTTCAGCCTTGATTGGATCGTCTGCGTTGACAAAGTCAGTGTATGCTGCGAGCGATGTTTTCGCATCGATCACAAGGTGCCGTTTTCCGGGAAGATAAACTATGACATCGGGTCGGAGGGCGCCGTGCTCGGTTTTGAACGAGACTTCTCTGGCGTAGTCTTCCCCTTGCCGAAGTCCGGAAGAGTCAAGAACGTTTTCAAGCACCATTTCGCCCCAGTTACCCTGCATTTTCTTTCTGCTCTGAAGTGCTGTCGTTAGCTTTTCCGCCTGATCAGTAATGGCTATGTTCAGTTTCTGAAGATTCAGCAGTTCGTTCTTCAGAGCAGATCTCTGTTCATTCTCGCTGTCATGAATGGATTCTACCTTTTCCCGAAACCCCTTCATTTCCTTTTCCATTGGTATAAGCAGATTTACAATGCTCTCTCTGTTCAATTCTTTGAATTTCCTGCCGCTGCTTTCGAATATTTCTGCTGCGAGTCTGTTGAACTCCTTCTTCAGTTCTTCTCTGTTCTCCGAAAGAAGTGTGAGCTGTTCTCTGAAGTGTTCCTGTTTTTCCATCATGGAGGTTTCAAGTCTGCCGAATTTTTCCTTAAGCGCTCCGAAATCAATTTCTCTTCCTGCAAGTGTATCCTGTGTGGCTTTATGCCTGTTCTGCAGCTCAAGAATTGCCGCAGCTGAAGCTTCCAGCTTTGTTTCTGATGCTTTGAGGTTTTCTGCAACCTGCCGCTCTTCGAGCCTGAGCCGTTCCACTTCCGCTTCCAGTTTCTCTCTGACGGCATCCTGCTCAGCAGATTTATTTCTGCAGGCTTCAATTTCCATTTCAAACCTGGTTAGCTGCATATTTCGGCCCTGTGCCCTCAAAGCCCGCACTGCCCAGCCTGCCATAAAACAGACCGCACCGAAAAGAATGAATATCAGAGGGTTGCCCATTTCTTTCTCCAGATCTATTGTTTTCGCAATCAGCTTCAATGCCGTTAAACTTAACGGGATTAGAATGCAAGTCAACCTCACACAGGTGCTATAATAGACGGAAAAGATTAATCACTTCGCAGAGAGGATGAAATGTGAATGTTTTTCTGACAGTTCTTCTGTTAACCCCGGGTGGATACGAGCAGGAGATTCGTGACAGGGGAGACACGCTGCTGCCTTGCAGTTACGGAGAAACTGTGGAAAGTATCTCACCTGCGATTTTCTCTGTGCCGGGGTGGGAAGAAGAATCCAGGCTGGGATTTCTGCTGAACGAAGACTCGGTTTTCGTTTCGGTATTCACAAATCAGGGCTGCGGGGCGGTTCTTACCGTTTTCAGGAAGGTGGACGGGGGGTTCAGGCTCTCAGGCGAATTCACAAGCATGTTTGAAGGAAACGGTATCGAATATGCTGTTTCAGCACCGATGATTTCAGGGAATGGCGAGCTGCATTTCCGTCTCGACTGGACCATTAATTTCAGAAGTCGCGGTGCTGATTCTGAAAACACGGAAAGCTGTGTATCTTCCACCGAGTTGTCGTCCTTCCTGATACTTGCCACGGATGGATTCAGGATGTGGACAGTATATGATGACAGATGAACCGCAGAATCACTCCATCATGGGTATGACTCTTGGGGGCAATGAAACGACGGCAGGTTCAAGTGAAGGAAGCTCCGGGCTCAGCCATGAGGGATACATATCCTCCGAAATAGCCGAACTGCCCATAGCTTCGCGCTGCTTCCATTTTTTCAGAATTTCCACAGATTCATCGCACCATGAAACAGTTGATTTCTTCCATTCCGAGAAAAAGCTCATGGCTATTTTTCTTAAATCGCGGGCGAGAGACTCTTCAGACAGGTTGATTTTGCCAAGCATGTGTTCGGCAGTATTTATCTGCTCCTCTGTTAGTTTCCTGTAGTGAGCTATCTGACTTATCATGTTTTCAACACCGCAGCTGATTCCAAACTGCAGTTTCATTAGTAGCTCTACTCTGAACCTTACAAGATTCACAGGTTCCAGAATCCAAGTGTGCAGCTCATCAAGACCTTTTTGATTTATCTGATAGATGACTCGTTTCTTCTTCTTAATGTAGGAATCTTTTTTATCAACCAGACCGTCTTTCTGGAGAGCTCTGAGCATGGGGTAGATGTTTCCGTAAGACTCACTCCAGTAGAACATTTCCGGATGATCAAGAACCTTTCTGATGTCATAACCCGATTGCGGACCGATGCTGAGAATAGCCAGAACGCCATAAATGGATTGAGTGTATGTCAGCTCATCCTTCTTCATTACCTGGGCGGAGCTCCTTTCTTTCCAAAAAACGATTCATCACAAAACTAATATACTGACGGGTAACATGAAAATCTATCTTGACAATACATCTTATAGTACTATAGTTCCAATGAAAAAATGTGGAAAGGGGGAGAACAAAGTGGCAGCAATTACATCGCCTGAAAGTGCTGAAAGACTTTCCCCTTCTTTTTTCAATCCGGCTTCCGAGGAAATTTGTTCACGCGTTGCAGGTTTCTTATGCAATGCGTCTTGTCTGGTAACAGGGGATCCCGGTCCGGCTGCGGTGGCCTATTATCAGGGTGTTGTTGGTGTAGGGCTAAACCAGATGGTCTGGGAAGTCATCACTGCAGCACCGGGTTGCGGATCCCCTCACATTTCACCCTTCAGGGTCAAGGAGGAGCTGAATGTCTGACTATTCATCATGCAACCCTGTGCTGCTGGAATCTGCGCTGAAGAAACTACCGGTTGCAGTTGGTGTCATTCTTTATCTGGCCTATGGCGCATCACTGATCAGAGTGCCGGCGGTCATACGCGGATTTGCAAGAACCGGGCTGTTCCAGATATCAGATAGTGATGAAAGTGCTGAAAGAAATACAAACCAATCGTTTATGCATAAAGTATCCTGAATTCTCACAGGTAAAGCATCGTACATACCAGCATTTTTCCAAAACATAATAAGTAGACCCGCATAACATGCTTAAATAATCACCGATACAGTATGTAAACACACAACCCTGTTCGTGGCACATTTCGGCAGAGTGTATTTATTGACATCGTTCAAGAAGACTGCCATACTCCCCGCTGACTTGCGAGGGGTGCAGGGAGTATTGCTATATGAAAGTGCTGTTTGTTTTTGCGGCACTGCTGCTTATTTCCGGGTGCGTTAATCAGCAGAAGCTCACAGGTGCATGGGAATTGTGGGTAATGGTAAGCCTTCCCAGTAATACATCAACATGGTACCACGGCGACAACATTGAGAAAACAATTCAATGGGCAGCGATTCCCGGAGAACAAATTCGTGCTGTGGTTATGAGGAACGGTAAGACAGTGATGGAAATATTCAACTGGATGGATAAGGGTTCAGGTGTTTATACATTTACTTCCGATATTTCATCAATTGGAACCGGTAACGGGTACACTGTTGTTGTGGAGGATGATCAGGGCTTCTTCGGAAGAAGTGAAGAGTTTTCAGTGGAAGCCGCACGATATTGACACTCACTTGATGCCAAACCGCCTAATGGCAAATGCCTCATGGCGAATCTGTTCCGACTGGACATTGGAATTGCCATCAGTGATATGAGATTTCAGATAATTACCCTGACTACCGCACTGCTTTGTATCGGGTGTCTGGAGTTCGGAACTGATGTGGAAACACAAAGTCCTTCAGAGGAGCAGCTTGCGTTTTGTGTGTCAGCGATGCATCTGAACAGCTCGCTGGAGTATACTCCTGTCGGCCTTAAGATTATCGGCTCGGGAATTGATGATGCTGCATGGTTCATGTTCACAACGCCGGAAACCAATCCTGCTATGCTCTTCGACAGCTGTTTCATCCCTGCGGATTCTCTGTTCGGCAGGGTATCGTTTTATTCACCCGAAAACATGCCCCAGTGGTGGGATGCGGGAAATCGCACTTTTTCAGGAGGAAGCATTCCGATTGAATTCGGCAGGCATATAACAGCAGGCTATCGTTTTGAGGAAGACAGGATGGTTGTATATATATTCTGGAATGAGACCTGAGTCTTCTGTATCCGTATTCAATGTCTGTTTCACCTGTCGATAGTTCTCTTCCACCGGGTATTCTTTGTATGTTTCATGCCCTGCAAATGAAATATTAAAACTAGTTACAGGAGTGTTCTGATGAAAAATAGCGTAACAGCAGCGTTTCTTGCGGTTTTCATTCTAGCGGGGTGTTCTCCCGAAACCACAGACGGGAATCAGTGGCTGATTTCCACTGGAAGAGATTCCATTACGGTTCGTGGTGCTGCAGAGATGTGGAATGCTTTGAGCGAACAGGAGAAGGCTGTTTTTTACAGCTCGGAAAACCCAGGTGTCGAATTTGCCCTGGCTCTTGCAGGGAAAGCTACCTTCAACATGCTTCTGGATTCTTCTGACGTACTCGATGATCCTCTTCTTGTTTCCAATGCAGCATCCTGGACCAGAATTGAGTCAGCTTCTGCCGCCCGTCGTCTGATAACTGACCAGGAAACTGCTTCAGTCAATTCCGAGGACATTGCATTCTATAGAAGAAATCAGGGCGTTCAGGTATGGTTCCATACCGATTCCTCTTGCGCTCCAGTTCCTCTCCTGATTACAGAGCTTCCTGCTGAGCTTGCATTTGCCCTGGAAGGCATCGCCGTTGCAGACAGCGCTATCGTTACGGGCTACGGATGGGTGACTCTTGACTCCTTATTCAGCCCCCAAGCTCAGCTGTCGGCTGAATCAGACAGTATGACAGCTGCAATCATCGGCAGCGGCAGAGAACGGTTTCAGTATCTCCGGGAGTACACGGTTCTGATGGAGGAAAATACGTTCTTTGTAAGCGATGGTTTTAATGATTTGACTTCCCTGCCCGGTGATTCCGTTGTAATATCCAGTGCAGCCGGTGAGTGGACACGAAGCTCGCTGGAATCAGAAGTAGGCTTCTTCCAGTCCAGATTTCCTGCAGTTGAAGCAAACGAATACTGGAAGGACATGCTTGTGGAGAATCTGGTAATGCAGAGTTTTTACCAGAATCTGCTTCTTGAGCGCTTCCCGCAGGTTGCCGACTCGATTAGGGCCGAGTCTGAGAACACCAGAAGAAGGGTTGCCGCAGAGGGCATTGTAAAGCGTCGCATGGAACAGAATGTCATTGTAACCCAGGCTGATCTGGAGGAAGAATACTCACTGCTGTCTGAACCTTTGTTTACAGCTGAAAAAAGGGTGTTCGCCACTGTTTCTACAGACAGCGCAGGTCTTGCTGACCTCCGTGGCGCAATTTCTGCAGGAGCGGGTATTGAAGCCTTCCCTGGTCTGGTCGGTCTCGCATTGCCGGATGCTGCAGATGGAATCACCCGCCCGTTGATGAGATCCGATCTTCCAGGCAGCATTTCCGCAGTTCTTTTTGGTATTCCTGTGGCTGACACTGCATCATGGTCGGGTCCTTACGAGGTGGAAACCGGGGTGTTTGCCGGGTTTCGCCTTGTTGAAGTGATACCTCCCCGGCTTGCCACAATCGAGGAAATCTCCCCTATGCTGGAAGAGTCTGCCAGGCGGCGCCTGGAAGCGCAAGCCCTTGACCTTTTTATAGCAGAGCTTATGGAAAGATTCGAAGTAACTGTGAATACTTCACTTTTGAGAACACTCCCCGTAGACCCCGGTGAGTGGATTTCTATCGACTAGCGGGTATTGACATCAAATCCGGGGAATGATATAAACATGCGGGTCCAAAACACTAACTTAGAACGGAGTATGTAATGCGAATTTTTGTATTAGTTTCTCTTTTGCTCGCTGCGTTTGCTTTCGCTGACGACAACCAGCTTGGCGCAATCGAAGCTCGTTTAGGCGTTCCTGTTGTTGCAGGCGACGATGTCATCTGCTCGCAGCCCTTTGATTATGCCGGACTTGTGAACGGATGCGGTTTCAGCTCTCCCAACAGCTGGATGATTGCTGATGATTTCACCTACGGTGTTGATGCCAATATCGATCTCATCGAGATCTGGGCCATCTATGCCTCCGGCAACGCCACAGGTTACAACATCGAGATCCGTGAAGACGGAGCAGCCGGCCCGGGTGCAGTTTATACCAGCGGCGTTTCCACTGGTGTTGTTCATGAGAACACAGGCCTTGTTTCCTGGGGTTACCCTCTGTGGTACTCCGCAATTTCTGCAGACCTTGATTTCGCTGGCGGCCCCACTTACTGGCTTGCCATGCAGACCACCGGTGGCGCTGGCGCTCACTACTGGCTTTCAACCAACAATGTCTACGGCGACCAGGTCTACTTCAGCGCCAACAATGGTGGAACTTGGTCACCCAGCACAACTGAGTTTGGTGCCCCCTATGACCAGTACGTGATCATCAGCGGCATGAATACCTCTCTTGCACGCGATTCATGGGCTTCCATCAAGACCCTGTTCTAGAACTGTTTTAGATTCAACGGAAGGGGGAGGCGAAAAGCCTCCCCCTTTCGCATATGGAGCTGTAAAATTCTGCATTGCCCGAAACATGAATCAGAATCACCTAAGGGTATTCTCAAGCAGCCGGGCTCTTTGTTCACTGCCCAAAGAAATGATGAGTTGAACTGCAGCCCTATTCTTTTCTCAAAAAGCCCTCAAGCAGCCTTTTATTTTCCGTAAAAAGTTTGTAACGGGTTCAATTACTCAGAGAGAAAATTCTTGATTCAGAAGAAAAATTTGACAGGTTCAAAGCGATTGAATATATACATCACCGCCCGGTGACACCGGGCAGTGACATGAATACATTAAGCGCTGATCAGGAGGATAATGGCCGTTCTGCCCAAGCATAAGGACTCAGACAGCACGAGAGCAAAAATTATTGCTGGGCTGGAGAGACTGATTACCAGAGATGGTTTTACCGGTGTTGGCGTGAATGCAGTTGCCCGGGAAGCCGGAGTGGACAAAGTGCTGATTTACCGCTATTTCGGCTCCATGGAGGGTCTTCTGGAATGCTTCGCATCAGAAAAGGTGCTGTGCCCCCGGATAGCAGACATTTTCGATGGCATGCCTGATGATGCTCCTTTATACGAGATTGCCGCACACATCGTTCTTGAACATGCCGAAGCACTGCTGAAAAGTCCGCTTGCCCAGGAACTGGCCTGCTGGGAACTTACAGAGCAGAATCCCCTTACAAGAGCTTTTGAAAAAAGAATGGAGCAGAATGAAATGAAAGCCCTTGCAGAGCGGGGAATCATTCCAGATGAGGATCTTGTTACCCTGGTTACAGTGCTTCTCTGCGGTCTTCAGTTCATGATTCTACGGGTTAGGAACGAAAACCCCATAATGAACATCGATTACTCCAAACCAGAAAACCGTAAAACAGTAAGAAGAGTTATTCACACTGCAATGAAGGCGTTTTTCCAGCTGAGAGAAGGAACAATTTCCAATGAAGACTAATTTTGCGGCAGCTCTGATCATTGCGGCGTTTCTATCAGCAGGGTGTGGCCGGGAGAATTCAGGCGATACAGAAACAATACCGGTAACAGTGCTTGTTGTGCAGCCAATGATGATAGCTGAAACCGTGTATTCGCCCTGCAGACTTGAAGCAGGCTCTGAGGCGGTTGTTTCAGTTTCGGTTCCCGGGGTGGTTGAACGTGTTCTTGTTTCTCCGGGAGATACCGTTTTAGCGGGGCAGAGCCTGATGGAGCTCCGTACAGACGATCTTCAACGGGCGATGATTTCTGACGCGGCTGCTGTGCTTTCCGTTGCACAAGCCTCATCAGAATACGCCCGGAGCAATCTCGGCAGAGCACAGGAGCTTTTCGATTCAGGTGCAGTGAGTGCAGAGGAATTTCAGCGCATAGAAACAGAAGCAACAGCCTCAGAGGCAACCTTCAATCAGGCTTCCGCCTCATATCGTGCATCTTTGGATGCTGCTGTAAACGGCCTGGTAACGGCTCCGTTTGACGGAGTTGTGGGCCGTGTTATTGCCACAGAGGGAAACCCTGCATCAGGTCCTTTACTTGGCATTTTCAGTTCAGATGTCATAAAATCAGAGCTTATGGTTTCACCAAGATACATCCACCTGCTCAGACCAGGCCTTCCGGCAGTATTTACCACTGATCATTTTCCCGGAGAGGTATTTCCCGGCAGGGTTGTTTCGGTTTCCGACGCAGCTGACGCTGTGTCTGGCCTGGTTTCTTTGTCGGTACAATTCACCGATTCAACAGGTGTTCTTGTGCCTGGTCTTTCAGGCATGGCAATTGTTTCGCTGAATACAAGGGAAGATGTCATTGTGCTGCCCGGCAGTGCAATGACACCTCTGGACGACAACTTATGGGAAGTGGCCGTTGTCCGAAACGGTGCAGTTTCAATACAGATTGTTTCAAGTGGGATACGGAACGGCAACCGGTATGAGATAACGGAAGGGCTTCTGCCTGGTGACAGTGTAATTGTTTTGGGAAACACTCTTGTTTCCAGCGGAATTCCGATAATGGTGGTGCAGTAATGAATCTTCCAGCACTTGTGGTAAAGAGAAAAGTTGCTTTTCTCATGGTGTTCATACTAATGGGCGGAGCGGGACTTTTTGCCCTTACACAGCTGGGTCTTGACTATTTTCCGAAAGTAGATCTGGGCCAGATAATGATAGTAACAGTTCTCCCGGGCGGTGCTCCCGCAGAAGTGGAAAAACTGATTACTCAGCCCATTGAAGATGCCGTATCCGGAGTGGAGGGGGTTACATCCGTTGAGTCTTCATCCGGCAACTCCACTAGTGGCGTTACGGTAAATGTTTCATCATCTGCAGATATCGAAAAAGTTGAAGCTGATGTTCGGCAGGCGATCGATATGATAAAGGAAAGTCTTCCGGTTCAGGCTACCGACCCGATCATCATGGCGATGGAATCCAGCTTGAAGCCACTGGTAATAGCAGGAGTCAGCAGTGACAAACTCACGAGCTCCGAACTCAGACGTCTGGTTGAAGACGAGATTGAACCGGTTCTGAGCAGGGTCAGCGGAGTTGCATCCTGCGATGTTTCAGGTGGCGAGGTACGTCAGATTAATGCTGCGGTGAATCCTGTTCTCCTGGGGGAGAGAAGCATCTCGATGACCCAGGTCTATGGTGCGTTGAATGCGGTTCAGGGTAACCAGCCCGGCGGGGCTGTAGATTCGGAGAATACAGAACTATTCATAAGTGTAAAATCGGGTTTTTCATCTCTGGAGCAGCTCGGTGAGGTTGTCATCGGTTTCCATGGTGGCGTTCCGGTGCGTCTTCGCGATGTGGCTCAGATTGTTGACAGCAGCAGAGATCAAAGCAGCACCAGCAGGCTTAATGGTGAAAATTCTGTTCTTCTCATACTGCGAAAGAGCGGTGATGCGAATACAGTTAACACCTGCAGCCTTCTAGAAGAGCAGATAGCAAACACTGCAGCGGATTATTCCGGAACGCTTAACATTGATATTGTCTACTCTCAGAAAGATTTCGTACTGGATTCAACCAGAAGCCTTCTTGTAACAGGAATACAGGCGATTCTTCTCGCGGCGGCTGTTCTTATGTTTTTCCTGGGGTCTGCGGTGAACGCCGGCATTGTCAGCATTACCATGCCTTTGTCATTCATATCCACATTTGCCGCCATGTATCTGTTCGGTGTAAACCTGAACATCATGAGTCTGGCCGGATTGAGCATTTCTATCGGAATGATAGTTGATAACTCAGTGGTAGTTCTCGAAAACATCCACAGAAGAAGGCGGGAGGGTGAGGCACAGGAAACTGCCGCCTGTATGGGTGCATCACAGGTAGGAATGGCTGTCACTGCCTCGACTCTGACAACAGTGGCCGTTTTTGTTCCGATGCTGTTCGTGAAGGGAATGACAGGGCAGATATTTCGGGATCTGAGCATCACAATAGCCAGTGCACTGTTTATTTCACTATTCATGGCCATGACTCTTATTCCTCTTCTTGGATCAAAATCAAAGAATCTGATAAAAACTCACAGCAGAAAATCTGTTGCTTCAAGAATAGAAACGGGTATGGAAAAACTTGATCTTTTCTACGGGAGAGTACTGGGCTACTGCACTTCCCACAAGATGAGAACACTTCTTCCCGTGACAGTTCTATTTGTGGTTTCAATGTTTATGTTCCGTTTTCTGCCGACATCATTTCTTCCTGATGTTCAGGAGGGAATCATCGAAGTAAGCGTCAGTCTTCCTGAGGGCACGAATCTGGCTTACACCGACAGTTTTGCCCGTGTCATGGAAGATTCGCTCGCTGCGGTCTTTCAGCCGGGAGATCTTCGGAATTTGCTGATTGACGCCGGAAGGGAAGAGGGAATAGGGGCCATGTTCGGCTCGGATGCAACCTGCAGAATTACGCTGTCCTTCTACCTGAGTCCCGAGGAAGACAGGGAAACAAGCGTTGATGAATATGCCGAGGAGATCCGCCGGGTTCTCTCGGGAACGCCCGGAATCAGGTATTCTCTTCTGACCGGTGAACACATCGGAAATGCTTATCCCATACAGATAAATGTGTTCGGCTCCAACCTGGACACGCTCAGAACAATCGGAGATCTTGTGCGTGACAATCTCGATGCAATTCCCGGAACTACCGATGAGATTTCCACACTTGAGGATTGGTTTTCGCAGTTGGACTACATTCCCGATGAAGGAGTATTGTCTCTCAGGGGCATGTCACGGGCCCAGCTGGCAAACGAGATAACAATAGGCATGCTTGGATTGAACGCAGCAACGATGAACGACGGCGATGGCGACATTGATGTAAATCTAAGATACGCAGAAAGATATCGTTCTTCACGAGAAACAGTGGCAGCTTTGCCTGTTATGGGAGCTCCGCTGGATTACTGGGGAACCTTTGCAACAGATCTTGTTCCCAACAAAATCGGCAGGCTGGACAGAAGTCGTGTGGTAAGTGTGTTCTGCAGGCTGAATAACAGACCGCTGGGCGCAGTGGCAGCTGATGTGCAGGCCATGATGGATACACTGGATATCGGGGAGGCCAGGTGGGAGATCACAGGGGATGTGGAGGATCAGAAGGAATCATTCAACAGCATGGGACTTGCGATTCTGGTGGCTATCATACTTGTCTACATGGTGATGGCGGCACAGTTCGAATCACTTCTGGAACCCTTCATTCTTCTTTTTGAAATACCCCTTGCACTGATAGGTGTTGTCTGGATTCTGATTCTTACGGGCACAACCATGGGAATGACTTCTCTTGTGGGTATTCTCATGCTTATCGGTATCGTGGTGAACAACGGGATTGTTCTTGTAGACTTCGCAAACGGTCTTCGAAGAGAAACAGATGCAGATGCCAGGGAAGCAATTGTGCTTGCCGGCCGTGCGAGACTTAAGCCGATTCTTATGACAGCAAGCACCACAGTTCTCGCACTGGTGCCCCTTGCCATGGGTGGCAGCAGCAGTGCAGCGCTATGGGCCCCAATGGCAAGAACTGTTATAGGAGGGATGCTGGCGGCAACACCGCTAACTCTGGTTGTTCTGCCGGTGCTTTACATAATGCTTGACGGCTGGCACAGAAAGAAACAGCGAAAAAGATGAAAGCAGCGGAGCTTTGCAGGCTCCGCTGAGTCGGCTAGAGCATTTTTGTTTCCGACGCTGGCTTCGGTACCTTGACAACAAGCACTCTCAAATCGGAAGTACTCTCGTTGTACCAGCAATGAGGAATGTTTTTTGGGCTGTCGATCACTGTATCTGCAGATACGGTTTCCTTTTCGTCACCAACCTCCACCACACCGGTTCCCTGTATCACATAAAAGAAAACATCAACTGGTGTGATATGGCGGTTTAGTTTTTCACCAGGCTTTAATGTGATAATGCTTGACATTGCATAAGGGCTGTCATAAACCCTTCTAACATCCACTCCGTGGGGGTTCTTTGCCGGGGCCTGTTCTGCGATTACTCTTACTTCCACGGTTTCTCCTTCCTGCTCTTTGTTTTCCTTCATCTTGAGAACCAGAACTCTGAGATACTGATCAGTGGTGTAGTTTCTCCAGCTGCGTCTTGATTCAGGGAGACATGAAGCGATGTGACCTTCGGCCAGCTGGTGAGACTCATCATTTACAGAAAGCGTTCCCTTGCCGGAAAGAACAAGAAAGCACACTTCAAAAGGCATGTTGTGCAGAGGGATGATTCCACCCGGCGGAAGCGTGAAGTGCACCATTCCAAAGAAATCCGAGTCTCGGAGAGACTTTGCATTAAGACTTCCTGCCCCGGGAAAATCACGCGCATCGGCCAGTTTCAGTATCTTCACTCAGCATCTCCTGTTTAGTCGGTGTAGACTTTCAGCCCCTCTTTCAAAACCCTGAGCGCTTTTCGCATTTTCTCATCAGAAAGAACGAAAGCAATTCTGATCTGATCGAGACCAAGACCAGGCGTAGCATAAAACCCTGCAGCCGGAGCAACCATTGTTGTTTCACCATCAAGCTGGAAATCCGTAAGCATCCAGGAGGCGAACCTGTCTGCATCTTTTATTGGAAGCTTAATTGTGGCGTAGAATGCGCCTTCCGGTTTTAGGAAAAAGCACCCGTCAACACCGGAAAGTTCTTCAACGAGCACATCTCTTCTGTTCTGATAAGTGTTCAGAACATCAGAATAGTAGTTCTCTTTCAGGTTATTGTAGATCCAGGCGGCTCCATACTGAGCCATGGTTGGAGGGCAGAGTCTCGCCTGGCCAAGCTTGAGCATTGCATCCATTACGGTTTTGTTCCTGCTGATAATGTTGCCCAACCTTGCTCCGCAGGAGCTGAATCTTTTACTGATAGAATCCATAACAATCACTCTGTCAGCAATTTCAGGCAATTCAAGGGTGGAAAGATGAGTGCCTCCGTCAAATACAAAGTCTCGGTATACCTCATCTGAGAGGAGGTAGAGATCATGCTTGCGTACTACCTCTGAAAGTGTGGCCAGCTCTGCTGCAGAGAGAACCGTACCGGTTGGATTGTTCGGGCTGCAGATAAGAACAGCTTTCGTTCTGCTGTTAATTTTAGCTTCAATTTCAGCGATATCGGGAAGGTGGAACCCGTTTTCGACGCTGCTTGTGACAGGTACGAGTTTTACCCCGGCCATGGTGGCGAATCCGTTGTAATTTGTATAGAAAGGCTCAAAACAGATAACTTCATCTCCATGATCACACGCAACCATGAAGGCAAAGTAAACCGCCTCCGAACCTCCTGTGGTTATGAGTATTTCGTTCAAATCGATGCTTATTCCAGCGCGGGAATAGTAAGTGGAAATCGCTTCCCTGAGAATATCAAGACCCTGGCTGGGTCCGTATGCAAGAACGTCAGGCAAACTCATCTGCATGGCTTTCCAGTAATCGGGCGGGGTTGATATATCAGGTTGTCCGATATTAAGGTGATAAACTGAGATTCCGCGGGCTTTGGCTGCATTTGCAAGAGGAACAAGCTTCCGGATCGGGGATGCCTGCATGTCTGCGCTTCTTCTGCTGATAGGGGTCATTCTTCTGCCTTTCAGATCATCAATGGATGAAATGTAATTGTCGCACAGGCGAATTATACAATGTGAAGAGCATAATGCGGGAAGGCGAAACAATATCTATATTTCCTGTTCGAAGGAATGGAGAAACAAATGGTCATAAGGCTTGCCGAACTTCCGATCAGGGGAGACTGGAACAGTTGTATGGATAGTGCCGTTGACGCATTGCGGCTATCCCCCCGACCCGATGTGATGGTGCTCCCTGAGCTCTTCACCATAGGCTTTGATCTTGAAAAAATAGAAGAAGCGGCAATTACTCCCGATGAACTCGAAACGCTTCCTCTGGCCGGAGCGGCCGGGGAAAGACTGGTATGGGTTATCGGTGGTTCTTTTCCTGTTAAAACAGGCAGAGGCATACTCAACACGCTTCCTGTGTACAACTCTGAAGGATGCCTTGTTCACACAACAGAAAAATCGCACCTGTTCAGAAATATGAAAGAAGACACCGTATTCTCAGCGGGCAGACCCTCCGGAGTGTTCGGTATGAAAGAATTAACTGCCGGAGCGGCCGTTTGCTATGACCTGAGGTTTCCTGAATTGTTCAGAGACCTCTCTATTGCCGGAGCGGGAATAATCTTCATTCCGGCCCAGTGGCCCGAACCCAGAATTGAACTGTTCAGAAGTTTTCTTCGGGCAAGATCAGGAGAAGCACAGGTGTTTACCGTTGGATGCAACCTGGGTGGAGAGCATATGGGGGTCAGGTTCAACGGCGGCGGAGGAGTATCATCTCCCTCGGGAGATATGATTGGATACCATGATGTTGCGGAGCACATAAGAGATTATCAGATAGATTTCAATGAAATCGACTTAGTAAGGGCGCAGATATCCTGTCTGGCAGACAGAAGACCGGAAGTTTACGGAGGAGGAGTATGACTGACAGAAGAGCAGATATCTTCAGGGTGTCTCTCGGTGTGTTGACTATCCTTTTTACACTGGTGATTATGAAGCTGGGGGCGCCTATCTTTGTTAAAGTTTCTATCGCTGTTTTCTTTGCACTGCTCATTTCGCCTGCGGTTACGCGCACAACTTCAGGGGTAGATAAAATCCTCAGACGGCTCTTCAAGCGTTACCGCAGAAGGGGAGACAGAAGCCAGTCCAACCTTGCCAACATCATCGGAACCGCTCTTGTTCTGGTTATGGCTCTCTGTATCATTGCTGTGTTTTTCTTCCTTATTTATGGAACGATGAGCATGCTTGTCAGCAGGAAAGACGACATGATAAGCAACGTTATCAACCCTGTTATCTCTTTCGCAGAAACTGCTAGAACGAACTGGATACCGGGTTTATACAGTCGTATCGGTCTTGACGAAGTCAATCAGATTACAAGCCAGACTGATTCTCTTCAGTTTACCGGGAAAACCCCTGCGGGTATTCCTCTAGATAGGTCAACACCGTCATTAGGATCAATGGTACCCACTGCTGCAGGATTTGTTGGAACTGTCTCCGGAGGGTTGTTCAATTCTGTGATTATCACCATGCTGACTGTTTTCATGGTGAACGGAAGAAAAGTATTCTCAAACAAAATAAGGGAAATGGATATTCAGACACATCTGCGGTATCAGTCCATTGTAAGAGGGGTAGAAGCTGTTCCCAGAAGGTACCTTCTGGCAAAACTGATTACAAGTGCCTTAACGGGGCTTTTGATTGGCGTGGGACTTCTGGCCATGGGATTTCAGGTTGACGAAGCGTTTATATGGGCAATCACGGCCATGGTGTTCAATTTTGTGCCGTTCTTCGGTTCCATTGCAGCCGGCGCAATGATAGCTCTTTATGTGATGTCCATAAGGGGTATGGAGTCAGGCTTGATTACAGTTGCAGGAATAGTTGTTATCAACAATGTGGTTTCCAATGTAATTGAACCCAGCTACTTCGGAGATGTGCTACCGATTGGCAAGGTTACTGTGCTTCTATGCGTGATTGTATGGGGCTATCTCTGGGGCCTGGTAGGAATATTTCTTGCAGTTCCCTTAACTATTATCATTAAAGTACTTATGGAGCAAATAATGGGAAGAAATTCCATTGTTGTGTTTATGGAGGTATAAATGCATTCTCTAATTCTATCAGTCGCTGTTATTGCTGGTACTCTTAATTTTCAATGGTCTTCAGAACATTCGCCTCAGATACGACAAACCCTGCTTGGTGACAGAATCGTCGTTGCGGGAGCTGCGTTAACAGGAAAACCCGGCGCTCCTCTTCTTCCATTGATTCCCTTAAGGGTTGCCCTGCCGCTTGGTGCAGTTGTGGACAGAGTAGAGCTTGCCTCCACTGTTGCAAAACCCCTTTCATACAGCTTCATGCCCATGCCCGCTCAAATGGGGGTACCCCTTTCCAGACCAGAGGATTTCAGGTTAACTGCCGCCGACCCCGAAGCATATTCCAGGTGCGTTAACTTTTCCGTTAGCCTGAACGGCCAGGGGACTCTGATGGGGTATCCGGTGGCTGATGTTGTTCTGACTCCCGTTTCATGGGACCCTGTATCCGGTGAACTGAGCTGGATAGAAAGCACTTCTATCGTGGTTGACTATCATTTTGAAGACAGCGGTTACCGTCTGCCTTCAAGAAGCAGTACGGGATCGGCACTTGCTGCAGATATCGTTGCAGCATCTGTCATCAACCCGTTCGATATGCCAGCCCCAGCCTCTTCGCAGGTTTCTGAACTGCCATGGGGTGATTACCTTATCATAGCCGACGACGATCTTGCCGCTGCTTTTGAGCCCCTTGCTCAATTCAAGACAGAAAAGGGGATACCGGCTGAAATTGTTCCATTATCGTACATTACCGGCTTGTATGCTGGTATTGATGACGCTCAGAAGCTCCGGTTTTTCCTTCATGACATCTACCAGAACTCACCGCCGACTTACATACTTCTTGCAGGTGATACCCCGGGGATTCCTCACAGAAACTGCTACGCAACAGCAGAAGGCTATGTTGATTCACCCTCTGCAGACCTCTATTTCCAGGACATGAATGATACCGCCCCCGGTGTTGATGCATGGAACCTTGATGGCGATGGAACCTGGGGAGAGTTGAATGGTGATGACAATATGGACTATCACCCGGATTATGTTCTCGGAAGAGCTTCAGTTGAAACGGTCAGTGAGGCGAACATCTTTGTAAACAAAGTGATTGCCTGGGAGAATTCACCCGACACGGGAGACTGGTACACTTCAATGGGCTTCACCACAGGGATTCTGTGGAGCAGTCCCTATTGCCCGGGGTCTGCCGGCAAAGAAAAGGTAGATACTCTGTATACCCCGGATTCTTGGACAATTACCAAATTGTACGATCATACTGGAACCCAGAGCTATGCAGCCACCATGAGCATGCTGAACACAGGAATGCAGCTGGTCAACCATGCTGGTCACGGCAGTGAAACAAGTGTTTCGATAGGAACAGGCGGTTATCTGGATATGTCCGACTTCATGGGACTGACCAACATATCGGCTAACGGACGACCTTCCATCTGGAACTCCATCGCCTGCCTGTCTGGATCATTTGACACCGGCACATGCCTTGCGGAGGCCTGGATAAGATCCCCCGGAGGCGGTGGTTTCTGCATAATGAACACACGCTACGGCTGGGGGGAGCCTGCTGAACCAGGCGATCAGTGGAGCGATCTTGTGGATCAGGAGTTTTTTGCCAATTTCTTTATTGATGGCATGTTCAATCTTGGCGTTGCCTACATGATGGCGAAAGACGATTTCATTGCCCTGATTCCTTCAGATACACACTACGATTGGATAGCAAAGAGCAATACGCTTTTCGGCGATCCAGAACTGCCAATGTATCTGGGCGTTCCGGCGGAACTTGAGATTGATACGGTGTTCCTGTACGAGGGTCTCGAGTTCCTTGCTGTTCATGTAACATCCGGAGGCATTCCGCTTGAAGGTGCGCGGGTCTGCCTGCTTCAGGGAGAATGGGATGATCCGGCAACTTATGCGGTGGGCATCACCGATGCCGCCGGTAATGTGACACTCACCTGGCCTGAGCCGATGCCGGCAATTCCCAATACTGCAAAACTCACGGTGTGGGCAAGAGACCATGTTCTTCTGACCGGAATGCACGAGGTTGGCAATCTGGGAACTGAAGGACCAGATAGTCGTACAGTTCCAACCATGTCACTCTGTTCATCAAATCCTGTCCATGGAACAGCATCCATCGCGTGGACACTGCCGGATGCCCAGACCGCTGAATTGAAAGTAATTGACCTTGCCGGCCGCACAGTTGAAAGTGAGATTCTGGAGGGAACAGAGGGTGTCTTTACCTGGCAAACCGCGGGAAGTCCATCAGGGGTTTATTTCGCCAGAATGTCTGCTGCTTCAGGATTTACTCAGAATACCCGTATTGTTGTCGTTCGCTGAAAGAAGGCTGAAGATTGAAAGAACTGAAAAGGGAGAATGGACTGGTCGTTCTCAGATTTGACAGGGGAGAAGACTTTGTGTCGTCTCTTTCCCGGTGGTGCGTTGAAAACAGCGTGGAATCCGCAGGAATCCTTTGCGGTATAGGCATGCTTGAGAACATTGAAATAGGCCGCTATGACGGCAGAGAATACACCAGAAAGACTGAGAGCGAATCATGCGAGATACTTTCTCTACAGGGCAGTGTCTCCATGAAGGAAGGCTCTCCTTTTGTTCATCTGCATGTTTCGTTTGCCGACCATGATTTCAGAGCAGTGGGCGGACATCTGTTCAGTGGCAGGGTTTCAATGACCATCGAGCTTGTGGTTGCCCCGATGTCTCCCGGTCTTGTAAGAAAACCAGCCGGTGGGGTTTTCTGGCAGATGGACAGCTAGATACTTGACGCAGGCGAGTCGCTGATTATGATACGCTCGCTTGCAATGGGGCTGTAGCTCAGTTGGTATGAGCACTTGACTGGCAGTCAAGGGGTCACGGGTTCGACCCCCGTCAGCTCCACCAGGATGAGCCGTCTCCCTGAATGGGTGACGGCTCTCTTTTACTCAAGCGTTACAAGGGGTTGCGAACCGAATTGCTATTGTCTATCTTACCTGCTCCAAGTTGACAGGAATCAGTTATCAATATGGTTATATGTGATAGTGTTACAAGGAGTAACACTAAAGAAACAGGAGGAAGAAATGACCAAGGCAGACATAGTCGCCAACATTTCCGACGAGACCGGTCTCACCAAGAAGGAAGTTGCCTCAGTTGTCAACCAGTTCTTCTCGGAAGTAAGAGAAGCTCTCTTCGATCACGAACACATTGAAATTCGCGGTTTCGGTACATTCAAGGTTGTTGAAAGAAACCCCAGAATGGCCAGAAATCCCCATACAAAAGAAGCCGTCGCGGTTCCTCGCAGACATGTACCTTTCTTCAAGTTTTCCAAAACTGTGAAGACTAGGGTAGCAAAGGTGGCGAAATAGATGCCGAATGGAAGAAAGCGCAAGCGCAAGAAGATCGCAACCCATAAGCGCAAGAAGAGGCGTCGCGCTAACAGGCATAAGAAGAAGATCCGCTAGAGCTTGAAAATAGCGATACTTTCCGATACACACATCCCGGTAAGGCTCCGTGCCTTACCGGGACAAGTTTATGAGCTCTGTGCAGAAGCAGACCTCATCATACATGCAGGCGATATTGAAGACATCGATGTAATTGACAATCTTCTCCGATTCGCGCCTGTTAAAGCTGTCAAAGGCAACATGGACGGGTTTGATGTGGCAAACCGCTTACCCGATACTCTTGTTCTTGAGCTGGAAGGTTTCACTATTTGTGTTTCCCACGGCAGTGGCGTTGCAATGGGTATCCGGGACAGGCTTAGAAAGAAATTCCATTCCAGCAACCCCGACATCATCATTCACGGGCATACCCATGAGTATTATTGGAAAATGGAAAAAGGAATCTGGTTTCTGAACCCCGGAGCAGTTGCAAGCCCCAAAGGCCACAGGTCGGCAGCAGTTCTTACTTTAGAAGAAGGGCATGCGCCCACGGTTGAGAGAACAGTCTTCTGACTTGAATACCAACAGATTATTCACTATCTTCGGCCTGCATCACTTTCAGTGCCCCCGTAGCTCAGCTGGATAGAGCGCCGGCCTCCGGAGCCGGAAGCCTGGGTTCGAATCCCGGCGGGGGTGCCAAAGCGAATCCTCGAACTTTGCACATCAGTTCGATAAGTGTCCACTACGGGGTACCATCTAAGATTTGGCCTTTTCAAAGAACCATAAGTGTTGAACATTTTTGTCACTTCCGGGGTTCTAAACTCTCCCGATTTCGTGTAACCAGTTCACATGGAAATAGGCTCTACACCATAAACGGGGGCAGCTGTCCCAACTGCTTTTCATCAGCTGATCTTTAACTAATGTCCTTTCACTTACTTAACAAACCTCATAGTTCAGTCGACTCAGGCAAACAACTGGAATCACAATGTTATCTAGACATCTAGTTCTACTTTAATGCAGCCCATCTCCATTGACGCGACACCGCCCATACTGCATCATCAAATATTAATGATTTTACCGAGTTCACCTTAGTCAGTTCAATCATCGTTATGGCTTAAGAAAGGAGAACCAATGTTATTTGCAACCTTTTTAATTTCCTTTGTCCTTTCAGCTATCGGTATTACGATTACAGAACCTGAGGACTGGACTGCTTACAATCTTGATGAATTCCCTGATTTCAGAGCAATGGTGGAAAACGAGAATGAAGTTCCTGACTCTGTAGCTTACACCCTCAATGGGGGAACCAGTGTTATCATCCCCAAGCTAAACACTGACTGGCCTACATACATGCAAAACTACCTCAATCACGGCTTTTCCGAGTCCTATGCACCCACAATGAATTCTGTTCTTTGGAGTGCTGCTGTTACAGGAACTTCCCATGAATTTCCAACACCTGTCGTTTATGAAGGGTTGGTTTACTACCCTCAGGATAACGGCGGGGAAGATCTGTATGCCCTGAACGCTGCCACAGGAGAAGTCGAATGGATATACGAGGGAACTGGAGACACGGACGATGCCGTTACAATCGTAGATGATTTGCTCTACACGGCAAGCGATTCCATCTGGTGCATTAATGCACTTACCGGCGCAAGAGTATGGGCATCAGGAATTGCTGACTATGGAGGAAGCACTCCAATAGTTTCAGATGGACAAGTTTTCTGTGGAGTCTACAACTTCCCTGGAGAACGGTCGGCTTCACACGTTTGCAGCCTTGATGCTCTCACTGGAGAACTGATATGGTGTGATACACTATCCGGCAATCAGGCCAGCTGTATGGCTCTTTGGAATGGCTACCTATTCGTCCCGACACGTATGGGCCCTCTATATGCTATCGACTCGAGCGATGGCACTATACTGTGGGAGAACTGGGACTCTGATGGCGGATATTGGGACAGTTCTCCTACCGTTGTGGACGGAGTTGTTTACACTAATGGCTATGATGGGATCACTCGAGGGATTGATGCTCTAACAGGCAACACGATCTGGGAGCACACATCAGCCCCACTGGTTATTACGGCAACGCCAGCATATCACGACAGCCGTTTGTATTTCGCTGATGAAGAATACTCCTACCGTTGCCTGATCATCGAGACGGGAACCGAACTTTGGACAAAGTTCGGCACTTCACAGCATGGCTCATCCGGGATTGCTGACGGGATTGTCTTTTATGGAGAAACAAAAGTATTCGGAACCCCTGACAGTGCCAGGGTAGTTGCTTTGGACTGTAATTCAGGTGCTGAAGTTTGGTCATTCTCCACAGGTACTTCGCTAATCTACCATGGCTTTCAATCAAGTCCGTCTATCACAGATGGAGTCATGTACTATGCCTGTACCGATGGATACCTGTACGCCTTCGGCACCGGCCTGAAGTACACCTACCTTGATGACACATTGAATCCAGAGGTTGGTTGGAACGAACTTGTTGCCACCTCATTTGACAATGGTGTAGCCGCAGCTTCCGATACGGTGCATTTCTACATCAATCCAACCGGAATCGAATTCGAGCCTTCCAGGAAACTTCTTCTGACAGGCTCTCCCAATCCGTTTTTCCTTTCAACCGAGCTCTCATTCTCTCTTTCTGAACCCGGATTCACTTCAGTAGAGATTTACGATCTCACTGGAAGGTGCATTTCGAACATCATCGAAAGTGATCTTTCCCGGGGGGATCACACGGTGAACTGGGATGGAACGGATCAGCATGGAGAAAGTGTCTCAGCCGGCTTGTACCTTTGCAGGATTCAGTCAGGAGGAGTTATTGAGACCACAGGCTTGTGCCTGTTGAGGTAGAAGCCATAGCCAGAGACTGCAGTGGAATAGCATCTGCCATACTATTAACAGGTTCTATTCTTTACTGGGGAGAAGAGCCTGCGACCACAGTGGCTTTCAAAAAGGCCCTTCTAGAGGGCTTTGGAGCACATGTAATTATGAAACCCTCAGCAGAGCAATTTCCTGAATCCAGTCAAGAAAAGGGTTCCAAATAGAAATCAGGTGGGGTACCAGCATATTCTCTTTCTGAGAACCATGAGGAAAAACATACCTGCGTTGACTTGAGCGTAATAGTTCTCCATTGTCTGCACGGAGGTACAGATGAAGCTGAAACTCAGGGTTACAACACACGAGAAGCTGGCGGAAGAGGACAGGATCTACTGGCTTCACCGGACCCCCGCTGAGCGGCTGAACGAAGTGGAAAGACTAAGAATAGAGGCAGGGAAGTTCCTATATGACTATCCAGCACGACTTCAAAGAGTTGTTAAGGTTACTCGAAGATAACGAGGTTGAGTACCTGATCATTGGTGGTTACGCTGTAGCCTTTCACGGATACCCGAGATTCACGAAGGATCTTGATATTCTCTTCCGCAATTCACCTGAGAACATCAATAGACTGCGAAAAACCCTTATCAGATTTGGATTCAGCAGTAAGGACATTCCGGAGCATGTGTTTTCTGAAAAGGGGAACATTCTTGTGTTTGGTGTACCACCAACAAGAATCGACCTGTTGAATGATATCGACGGTATCGGCTTCGACGAAGCCTTCGTGAATTCTGTCAAAGGAACTTATGACGGCATTGAAGCTCGTTTCATCGGGTATGATGAACTTCTTCGGAATAAGAAGGCTTAACCGCGTATAAGCGACAAAGGCGATGTGGAGGAGCTGGAGAAACTTCATCCTGCAGACTGATTGCATGGCCAGACTTCGATTGGTGAAATGGATCCCTAGGCAGGTCGGGCATTTTTATTCTTGTGTTTCCCGGACCAAGGTTTCATACCCTGTTTATAATCGAATCATATGATCCAGGAGTTATTTTAAGCATGTTCTCTCCTTTAAGGTAGCATAACATTCAAGTGCTGATAATGATAACTGAGGTCAAGTGTATTGTCATCAACCACAAAGCTTTGTATTAGGGGTTTCCCCGGTGATGGAGGATTATCTCATGATTGATACGCCTGACATCCTGAAAGGACTGGCCGATATCGACCGGAGCTCATCCGACTCGACTCTTGTCATCCACTGCCCGACCGAAGACCAGAGACTTTTACTTGATCGCGTTCTCAGTTATTACATCAAAGCTTCTGCGAAGGAGCGTGAAGAGATCTACAGCGCATTCCGCGGTTGCTACGGCCTTCTGAACATGCTTATTGGTTACGTCTACCAGGCGGCGGAGCAGATACGACTGACCGGGGACCAGGAGGTGCTGTATGCCGGATTGACGGCTGCGTCAATTGAGAACACTCTGGGAAAAGTTGACTACAGAGACCGCCTTCTGGCCCTTGCCGAGCTCTATGTAACTGCTGAGGAGGCGGGAATGAACCCGGGGCCTGCGTTCGAAAGCATTTGTGGACTGACCGGATTCTCTGAATACGCTGTTGTAAAATCCCGTCGGCATAACGGTAAACCATGGTCATGAGCATACGGACTGTGGCCGTGTAATCTTTTTCGGATCATTCAGACTCTGCCCACCACGCGATCCGATGGCAGCAAAGCACCTGAAGCCGGGCCATAAACGATCACTGTATCACCCGCGATACCATTGGCATTCTTATGGGAGACTCCAACTACATTTTCGGGACCATAGCGGATGCAATTGTTATGGACGGTGGCGACATTGCGGTTCTTGATGAGGCAGCAGGCTGTGCAAGGCTCTACGACGACACCCGAGGGAGCTTCATTATTCAGGTATCCAGAGCAGTGCAGAGAGCTGGTCTTTCTTCGCAGACAGTACAAATTATATTGCCGGCAGTCCATCGGTTACAGATGGAATTGTCTATATACCAATTCATGACTGGACCTGTGTCCCTCGGCACAGGGCTGAAGTACACCCTTTGATGATATTTTGCTCAGGTCGGACTAAACGAATTGATAGTAACCTGTTATGATGGAGGAGCCGCTGTGGCTGCTGACACCGCCAGTTTCACGGTAACAGGAACGGGGACCAACCTTGAAGCCAGTCATCTGCTGAACTTGTCCGCCAACCCGAACCCCTTTGTTTCAACAGCATGTCTTTCAATATTCCTGAGCCCGGATACACTACGGTGGATATCTATGACCTTTCCGAAAGGTGTGTCACTGCTTTGCTCTGTACAGAACCTGCACCCGGATCTCATGCTTTACAATGGGATGGAAGAGATGACTCCGGCGAAATTGTTTCAGCTGGCTTGTACCTGTGCAGGATTCAGTCAGGAGGAGTTATTGAGACAATTGGTATGTGTTTATTGAGATAGGAGCCATAATCACAAAATGTGGCAAGCTGCGAAAGTTTATTAAGAACAGGTTTCGCAGCCTGCTGATTAGAATGCTATCAGCTACCATAAGAGTAGAAAAGTCATGTAATTAATGTTCACTTCCATTGCCTTACCCACAAAGAAGACCTGAAATGGCAGCCCAGATAAATGGGATATAGGCATCTATTTTTCATGCCGTTCCGTTGGATCATAACTCATGGAGCTTTTTGATCAATATTAAGAAATCCGTAGCTGAGCCACATTCCGAATCCAGGTCAGAAAAGGGTTCCCAATAGAAATCTGCTGGGGTACCAGACTCTACATCATAAACGGGTCCGGTGGTCCTCCCTGGGCACATAGTGCTTTGACTCTCAATCTGTAATTCTCGAAGTTCCTGAATCAATATCATCACTTTCATAGGCATCTCAGGTAACAGGATAGAGATAGTTCTTCAGTATAAAGAAAGCCGCCCCGGTCAGGGGCGGCATACTCGCAGTGGGGAATAAACTGTTAGCGGCCCAACTGCACGAACTGCTCCGTGAGCATATCAGAATCGTTGTAGAGAATAACGGTATAGATCCCAGCAGGGAGGCCATGTATGAAAGCTGTGCCCTCTCCAGGGGATTCAGGTGTATATGACCGCACGGTTCTCCCTGCCATGTCGAAAACTTCCAGACTGGAGGCCCCGGTTCCGGTCACCGCGTAGTAGATGGCAGCGGTGCTGCGGACTGGATTCTCCACGATCCTGAGTACAGGCTCGTCCGTTGATTCTTCGTCGCTGATCCCCATGACAACCCAGTCGAAGGTTACGTCGTGAAGAACCGGGGTCGCGGTGGGATCAGTGGTTTCCAGAACAGCCATGTACTGGAGGTACTGGCAGTTCTGTGGAAAGAGACCCTGAAGGGTGCTGCCTGAAACTGTGAGAGTATCAACCCAGTCAGAACTGATAGTCTGGTAGAGGGTGCTGTCTGATCTGAGGGCGAATCCAATAGAGGTTCCAGCAGGTTCAGTTCGGCTCCACGTGATCGTGCCCCAGGCAATCGAATCAGGAGCGCCGATGGAAACCTGTATCACCGAGGATTCCAGCATGCCAATGGAGTAAGAGTTGCACAGATCGTCCAGCCATACAATTGAATCTGCAGTTGCTGATGAAGTGATCATGTCATCATACCCGTCACCGTTGAGGTCGCAGTTCACCACATAACTCGTCTCGTCAAAAACCGAAGAGCTGTGCCTTTCCCAACCAGGGACGGCGGATCCATCGTTCAGAAAGAGGACAGTGGGACCCTTCATCCGGTCGGTTGCAGCAATATCCAGATCTCCGTCGTTGTCCCAGTCCTCAACCACTGGAGACTGGTACAGCTGGCCGGTCTCAAGCATGTGATAGTCCCAGTCGCCTCCAACGCCATCTACGTTGTCCCAGTAGCCAACGCTGTCGTACCACCTGGTAGTCGCCAGGTCAAGGTCACCATCTCCATCAACGTCGCCGAGATCCACACCGGTCATGATTGCGGTGGCGCTGCTTGTGATGTACCAGGAAGCCCAGCTAAGCCCCATGCCGAGGTTTTCGAACCAGCGATAAGCGCCCTGCTGGCTGGAGCTGATCGCCAGGTCGGTGTCTCCGTCTCCGTCTATATCCCCGGCGGTGACGTCGGAGGGAATGTAGTAACCATCAACCTGCACGAATTGGAACGAACCGTCACCCTGATTCAGCCAGCAGCACATGTTGGTGGGAGAATACCCACCTCCGGCCACGTCCAGAAGACCGTCCCCGTTAAGGTCGGCTGTAGTAAGACTGAAGGCACCGTGATCAGGATCCAGAATGGAAACGGTCCAGGGACCTGGACCCCCGGGACTGAGCATCAGATAGATGCTGTCTGAGTAGAAGTCTGTACAGCCCACCAGGTCATCGAACCCGTCTCCATTGAAATCGCCGGAAGTAGCCTTCCAAGGGCTTGTAGGCAGATCGACGATGGTGATCTCGTTCCATGTAAGACCCAGACCGTCCTGGTTTTCCAGAACCACGTACCCGTCCGGGTTGGAGCACGAGGCGGCTATGTCCTGATCACCGTCATTGTCGAAGTCCAGTATGACCAGACCGTAGAGGTCTGTCATTGGAAGGGCGTTGACAACAGGCGTGTACTCCAGTGATAAGTCTCCGGGACTGGCAAGCCTGTTTACGTCCGAGTCGTGCCAGAAGTCCGTACCAAGCTCGATCACCGGTCCAAGAACACCGTAGTCCCCGGACCAGTCAGTCTGTGTGCCCTGTGAACCATATGCAGAGCACCAGAGAGCAATGAGCGGGATAACTATCATACGCTTTTTCATGAGTACCTCCTGAAAAGTCCATATAACCAGTACTGACTCTATACTATACTGGACAGCCCACATACGCAATAGCTATTCATTACAGACCTAAATGAAGAGGATAAATGAAGCTCAGAAAATAGTTTTCCACAAGGTTTACCGCACGCTGGCCGGATATGGGATTTACCGGTGGTGTTTACCTCGTAAGAGACGTATCCAAAGTACTACTGGGGGGTATACGCCCATACGGCTAAATCAGAGCTTATAGGGGGTAGAGATTGCGGACTGGTCTATGGAAATGCCTTCGCCTTCATACTGGAATTAGTATAACTTCCATTTCCATACCTTGCAAAGAAGACCTTGAAAGGGCAGCCCGGATAGATGGGATATAGACATCACTTTTTCATGCTGCACCGTTGACAGATCATAGCTCATGGAGCTTTGTGATCCACGGGACAAATTGTTTTCAACTGGTAAGCATGCGGGGTACCAGCATTCCTGAATTATTAGCCAGGATAGCTGGCTTACCCGATTGTATGTATGCAGCGCTACTTGAAACCGGATCCGGGAATTCATCTTGCTTGTTCGATAAGCTTTGGTGAGCTTCCATTATTTGCCATTGGTTCTGCAGCCTTATGGAGTAACCCTGGTATACAGTTCGGTCAGAAAAGCGCCTTAACAGAGCCCCATGACAGAGGTGATAGTGCATAACCATGCTGCCATGGGTACTCGGGATAAGTGGAAATGAAGAACTCGCCGCCGGTTCCGCTTCCGTACATCCAGGGTTCCCATGTAGACATGTCATCACTGACCATACTGTGAACAACAGTTGGATCACTGTTGTCACCCAGAACAGACGGCCATCCCCCCAGGCTAAGTTCTGAATTCTGAATGATCCAGAACTCGGGTTCAACCTGTATCCAGTCCGGTGAGTGTTCCAGACTGACTGGTGTGTAGTGAGATGCAGTTACGGTTAGTTGTTCAAGAAATTCTTCCGGACCGGAAGCGGTACCATTCCAGAACTCAATATATGTTTCTGATGTATCCCAGGGATATGAGGCCTGGTGGTAGAACCATAACTCTGTCTGCTCAAGTTCCATTACTGGCACACCGGGAAAGAAGTCTTCCACATTGAACCACACCCCTCTGTACTGGTGTTCCCAGCACAACCAGTTAGGGGTTCCATTATCGTATCCTATCCAGTCTCCCTTCGAGGATGAATAATCGGAGATAGCACTGTCGTGCACCGGACCGCTGGCAATAACGCATACTATCGACAAGATTGTAATCGAATTCACATTACACCTCCCCTAAAACATGAAAAGAGAGATTTGAAAGTCGCTTTCAATAGCTCCTCATGTTTAATTGTGCAATCATCTTTATTCAACCTTAACCAGACGAATGAAATCAGTATCTCCCGAAAGGAAGGTTACACTGGCGATGTAAACTCCTGCGGGAAACGAATTGCAGTTGAAAACCCAGCTGTCGCAGAATTGGGATTCAGCAGCAAGTCTTCCTGACTGATCGTACAGTCTTATCTTCCCCTGATATGGAAGAACAATTTCCACCGATGACGAAAATGGATTGGGAGAAGCTGTTAAAAATTGCTCTACACTTGCGTGGAAAGAGTCATGAGTACCTGATAGCTCATAACCGGGGTAAAAGGGAGGGCTCTCCGTGAGCAATCTATCATCGTAGGAGAAGTCAAGTGCGAATCCTGAATACAGGGTTCCAGTAACTCCTTCCTGGCAGATCTGCATTCCCCCCGCAAGAGTAAAAACAGCCTGATTTGATGGACGATAGAAAACTTCGGCGAAGAAATCTCCCTCAAGAGCCATCATGGAGCACTGAAAAGTGAACGACTCAGCGGTCTCAATCTCGTATCCTGCCCAGCCTGGTGCCGGGTATACCGGAGAATCGGCAATTATCAGGTCGCCGTAGATTGAAACGATTCCAACCATTCCATAACCTTCACTCAGCAGTTCACCTGAAAGATAGAAATCACCATATCCGCCAATGGTAAGCTGCTCAGTGAAGGGAGAATCATCACTTCCTCTTATGTAGACCCGATCTGTATACAAGTTGTTTATCCATACTGCTGGAGAGCTCAGTTCAGACAACTGATACACCGTTTCATTTCCAAATGCTGTCTCCATTACAGACAGTACGCTGTCACGAAGTAATATTCTGGCTCCATTGGGCAGATTGAGAAAAAGGCCATTGCTCATTCCTTCATCCCTTATGGTCTGCCATTCAACATAATCCGCTCCGAACGGAAGTGGTTCGGCTCCGAGGACGAACCACGGCGAGCCCTGCTCCATGAACTCGTACGGTTCGACCCAGAGGTCTTCAAATTGAGGCGAAGTGCACGGTACTCCTGAGGAACCAGAACCGTACAGGTAGTAGTCAGATGAAAGAGTGATACTGTAGAACCACGGATCATTATCTCTGCCCGGAGTTGAGCTGTGAAGACCTACAGGTCCGTTGGCCCTGAAAGGTCCCTGGTATACATAGCCATCCCCGTAACTCCAATTAAGCGAGGGATCACTCTTGAAGCAGCAGTAATAGGCGTAGCTTCCAGATTCAGCAGTGACCATGCTGAGGAAGAGAACTAAAGCAAAAAGAGCAAGCTTCATGTCAATCCCCCAAATGAAGTTTACAGCATGTATTTACTAACAACATCCTTATGCTGCATCTCAATACTGATCTTGTCAAGTCATACCATTAAGAGTATCCAGGATAAGTTATAAAGGCACACCGTGTCACCCAGCAAGACCTGCCATGATTCCTCTACTGACTAATCGGTTTTCATTTTCAACTGTGGAGAAGAACCAGAGGATACAGTCGTTTTCAGAAAGGCCAAAATTGAGGGTCTGACTGTCATCAGTTGCAACACCTGGTGGGAGTTATGAAAGAGCATTGTTGCAATGTTGCGAGAGCTTGAGGTTTTTCCCATTGACTTGATTATTGGCAGTTCATAGAGTCACGGCAGGAAACTCGTACTTGCAGATGCAAGCACCCGGGCAGAAATCACACAGATGCTAATTTTGGATTAATCTCATTATGTGAAAAAGAGGTTGTAAAATGCTAAAAATGAAATTTACTTTTGATGAAAGTAATTATCGTCATGCTATGAACGGTCATGAATCTGTTCTGCACTGCCATCATTACATGAGTCTGGTTACAAAGCTTGCAGGTGATTTCAAAGATGTCGGTGGGATTATGGTAATGCGAGAAGTAGCTGAAGACACCATTCGGCCGCTGCTTGACAGCTATTTCAAGGAAAACAGGATACAAGATACAGATGAACGCCTCCAGATTGGCGCTGAATACTATTCCGTTATGGGCATGGGCAGGATGTCGATCACAGGGTCTCAAAGCAGCGGAACTGTCACACTGTCCAATTCACATGTTGATGAGGGCTGGATTAAAAAGTGGGGAAAGAGTGACCACCCGGTTAATTACTTCACTTGCGGATATGCATCAGCAGTTTTTGCAGCTGCTTACAGCAAACCGGCCAGGAGCTATCTTGCGGAAGAGACAGCTTCCATTGTAACCGGTGATGAAAACTCAATAATACAAGTACAACTGGCCAGAGCCTGAAGGAGGATTTCCATGACAGTTTTGAGAGATCAAGTTGTAAAGGCCATGGCAGGACTGGAAGTACAAGGGAATGACGAGGGTTTGATCCCGGCTTTCGGTGTGCTTGTAAATCAGCTGCCCACATCCTTCTGGAATACTTTCACCGAGCGTATGATGGACGCGGTTCCGAGCAGTCGCAAGAAAGAGATGGAGCTTGCACTGGTCAACTGCGCATACGAATGCGGTTATCACACTGGCTATGGCATTATTAACTCAGAAGAGTTCAAGGCCGTTGTCATGCCTATGGTTACGGAAGGCGCAAAGGATGTACTGCGAGGAGCATTCGCAATATTCACCGCCTGGGGCTGGGCCAAGAGCGGTATTGCTAAAATGATAAACGGTGAACAGATGGTGATTCGCGCCCAGGATTATTACGAGTCCGATTCCGGTGGAACAGGGTACAGAGCCTACATGATTCGCGGGGTGAGTACTGCCTTCTTTGAACTGGCGTTTTCTGATGCCTATCCAAATGGCATGAATACATTTACCTGCGCTCAGACATCGGGAATCGAAGTTGGTGACAGATTCGGTGAGTTTGTTGTAACCAGGAAGTAGGTTGCATTAGCATTTGTCTTGAAAAGGTACTGTCTTTTGTTATACAGTACCTTTTCTCTATTTATCTTCGATCAAGTTCCTGAGAATAATCTCTGCTTCTTCAACGTTCCTTGGAGAGAGTGTTGCGCGAAATGTTTTATTGCCAATAACACCCTGAAGGATGAATGCACCGTCCCTCTCTATCCTGAAATAAGGTCTGGGAAAATGCGGGTAGTATTTTAGACGGGCGTCTTGTGCCATTCGGTTCATAATGTTCAGGTTGAGCGGCTCATCTATTTCAACTTCTTTCATGAATGATCCATCGAAACAATTTTCAAGTTCACGAATTTCTATTACTAATGACATGATTCTGTAATGGAAAGAACTGCTTTTACAAGTGCTTCGACATTCTCCCTGGTGTTGAAGTGGGAGAAGCTTACCCTTGTAGACCCCGACGTCTGGAAGCCAGGGCAGGGGTTTGTCAAAGGGGCACAGTGAAGTCCGTCTCGCGTCTCGATTCTAAAGGCATCTCTCAGTATCATCCCTGATTCTTCAGGGCTCCATCCATCAAGACAGAAGGCGACAATCCCGGCGCGGCCATCGTTACCTGCAAGAGGACTTAGCCTGACTCCATGTATTTTTTTTAATTCGTTTCGAAGATAGTCGACCAGCAATTTCCGGTGGTTTCCCAGAACCTCTACACCCCTCTCCAGGACAAAGCGCACACCCTCTGTCAGACCCGAGATACCGGGAAGATTAGCGGTACCGCATTCGTGGCGCAAAGGCAACTCGGTGGGATGCAGTAAAAGTTCGCTGCGAATTCCAGTTCCTCCAAAAACGGTTTGGGGTAGTTTGTCATCTGGAAGAATCATACCCCCAGTTCCTGCAGGACCGAACAATCCCTTGTGACCGGCAAATACAACAAATACCCTTCCGGGCAGCTTATTATAGCAGAGGTTAACCGCTCCTGCTGTTTGGGAAGCGTCTATAAGAAGCGGGATTCCACTTCTTTCTGCAACACTGGCAATTCTTTCCACAGGCTGAATGTTTCCAGTAACATTTGAGGCATGAGTAACACAGATGAGGCGAGTATCTGCTTTGATCGCATCAAAAATACAGTCGTCGGACACTACACCATCCAAATCTGGAATAAGGTATTCAACACTGATTTTACCGGCAAGCCGCAGATGCTCAAGTGGCCTGATCACCGAATTGTGCTCAAGCCTGGTTGCAAGAACATGTGCATTGGTTTGCTCGGACAGAAGCCCCTGAATAACCTGGTTAAGACTGGATGTAGCTCCGCTGGAGAGGGCAATATGTTCCGGATTGGGTACTGAGAACAGACGAGCAAGTTCAAGTCGACATTCACTGGAAATGTTCATTCCTCCCATACCGGCGCGCCCAGGTTCGCATGGAGGCTGGGAGAGAGAACGAGTGACAGCCGAGATGACTGCTTCGGGTTTCGGGAATGATGTCGCTGCGTTATTCAGGTAGATCAAGAAGCTCCTTTCTTTCCAGCTAAGTTAACTCAACCCCGGTAAAAGAATAATAAGTGATTATCCGGCTGCTGCCAGTTGCCTGCTCATCGTCAATTTACAGTTCTACAGTTATCGGCAGCATGTTTGACTCAGGTATTTCTGTGCTTGCACCCGGTAAATTCCAAGGAGACTAGATCGGTGATGAAAATGGTATTTTGCTCCGGGGGGAATGCCCAGCTGTTTCCTCATTCACTCGAAGATGTCTTCATCTCAATTGAGGAGGAACCGGTACTTTTTGATACTGACATAGTTTCTGCTGGAGATATCTTTACGCCTGGAATTGATGAATCGATTGATGCAGACGGCAATGATCTCAATTACAGCAGAAACGGAATTGCCCAGAGACTATGCAGTGTGTATGAGAATCTTTACGCGAGGGGGTCTCCGTTTTCCGGGTGGGTGATCTGGATGGTGACGGTTTGGCGATCTGATAGTAAACACCTTGGCCACCATGCTGTTGCTATCAACTAAAGGGTTTTCTCTCAAGCTTAGCCGAAATTGGTCGGCTGCTGGTTGAAGTCGCTTTGTTCATGTCTGTAAGCTGCTGAATCTGTTCAAGCCCCATCGAACTTCCCTGGCGCCTGTTACTGTTTCTGAATTCCAGGCAGGTTGTTCTCTTATCAAATTGCTGCAGGACTTTGAATTGACTCGGCGAGCATTCAGCGTTAGTATTGAAGTGAAAGTGGCTGTACGGCCACGGAAAGGAGATCGAGATGAGGTTTGTTATTCTTGCTCTCATGCTTGCTGCTACAGTGAGTTTTGCGGGTGATATTACATCTTCCGGAGGTAATATCAGCAATGGTTCTACCTGGCAGGGAACGGACGCCGAGGTAGTTTTATGGTCGCAGCTGCCCACTGGCAGTGCAATGGGGTCGCAGTATTTTCCTGACATGTATCCCGAATACGACAGCGGTGTAGCTGATGACTTTCAGTTCGCAGAATCAACCACAATCAACAAAATTCGCTGGTGGGGCGGTTACTGGAACGGTACAGGCGGAGCACCCATCGATTCCCCTGTTGAGATCTATCTCTACAACGACAATGGTTCGGGAACTGCTCCCACGCTGCCCCAGCATACTTCCGCAATTGCAAGCTGGATGGTTGCCCCGGGCGAGTACACCGAAGCCGCAGACGGTGCAAACTACGTTTGTGAGTATGTTTTCCCCACCTGGGTAGTATTTGAACCCGGAGTGAAGTACTGGTTTGAAATTCGTAAGGCCTTCCCGTTCACTCCATTAGGTCAGTACGGTTGGGTTCAGTCATCACCAATTTCCCTTTCATCCTGTGTACAGGGCTTTGATGGCCTTGGAACTGTCTGGTGGACACCTCAGGCAATTGATGCAGCCTTTGAACTGATTTTTGACGATTCAGTTGCTCTTTCAAGAACAACCTGGGCCGGAATAAAGACAGTCTTCTAGTCTGCAGTAAACAGGCGATTGTAGCCGGGGAGGGGATAACTCTCCCCGGTTCTGCATATAAGAAAAGGCCTGTTTACAATTCGTGGAGAGGCCCGTTCTTTGTCATTGCATTACCGAAGAGTCAATGACACTCTGGAAAACAAGCATTGACATCGCTGTTTCAGGAAACAAGAATACCTGTTCAAATGATTGGAGCTCATAATGCACATAGTCTTCTACAGAAACTGAGAATCAAATACCGACACAGTTAGTGTCGGCAGGGGTGCTTCGGGGATGTAGGTGCAGAGTGCAGCCCGCCTCCGGAGCCGTTTCCGGTGGGGTAATCATGAAACTCTTTATTCTGGTAACAACGATAATCTGCAGTATCTGCAATGCTTCACCTGTGTGGCTTGGCGGAGATGTTACATTCCAATCGAAGTACATATGGCGCGGAGCTGTTATTAATGACAAACCTGTTATCCAGCCCTGGATTGCTTCCGGCATCGGCAATGCTGCCGTTACAATATGGGGCAGTCTGGATTTAACTGATCAGAACACTTACCTGGAAAACAGCGAGGTGCAGGATCCAAGTGGAAAATTCACAGAGATTGATCTGATACTGAACTATTCCGGGAACATCGGGCCGACGTGCTTAACCGCAGGCTATAACAAGTACTGGTATCCGAACTCTCCCTACAGTGAAACATCAGCTTCGGAAGCTACTCTTTCAGCCTGCTATGATGCTTTTCTCTATCCAACCCTCACTACAGCATTCAGCATGGGTGATGCTGAGGGTGTCTACATGGCACTTACACTTTCTCATTCAGAGAGAATTTCTGAGCTGGCTTCTGCCGATATCTCTGTTAATCTGGGGTATGGTGATGAAAAGCACAATGGATATTACTACGGTGCAGCTCAGGGCGGTCTTGCCGATTTAACGGTAAATCTATCCGTTCCTTTCGTTCTACCCTCAAATTTCACTATAGCTCCCATTATTGAGTATGCAAGTCTGCTTGATTCTGAAGTAAGAGATGCTTTTGACAACCCGTCCAATTTCAGGGGTGGTGTTTCACTGACCCGTTACTTTCTCTAGTGTCTGGAGAGCGACATGACACTAGTCTACTGGATAACTGTAGTTGCCTACTGCGGAGCAGTTATGCTGCTGGGGTGGAAGCTGAAGAAAAGCGGTTCGCACAGACAGCTTGATTTCTGGCTTGCAGACAGGAAGATCACAGGCTTTCGGCTGGGAGTATCCCTGGCCTCAGGCTGGCTGATGCTTGGCTGGATAGGTTTCGGCATGTCTCAGATTTACATGTTTGGGGCATCAGGATTGTGGATATTGCCCATTCCCTGGGTAATACTGACTCTTATAATTGTTGCAGCGGCTCCTCTGTTTCGGAGAATACCCGCTATCAGTCTCCCACAGGTAATTCAGAAGAGATTCGGTTCCAGTGCTAGAGTCTTTCTTGCGGTATTGTCTTTCGGAGTGTTTCTCTCATGGACCCAGGCGGAACTGTTTATGGCTGGCACTCTTGCCTCACCTTTTCTGGGCATCCCAAACTGGCTGACCATGATTGTCATCGTTATTCCCATTCTCTTCTACACATGGCATGGCGGCTTTAAAGCGATAGTAACAACAGATCTACTTCAATTCGCTATTATGGCTGCATTTATGGTGATTCTTGCCTATGCAGGTTATTCCGCTGCAGTGAGAAGCACTGATCTTTCCATAGGGGAGGCTCTTTCTCGGGTATCACCGCCCTGGTCCGCTCCCGGGGAAGCAGGAAACTTATGGTTCCTGGGTTTTCTATTTCCTTTGATTCTCATGACAGGCTACCTGCCAGGCTGGCTGCTTGAGCAGGACCTTGTGGTGAGAATGCAGGCTGCTCCCACAACACGGGAAGCGAGAAAGGGTGCATGGCTGGGGGTTCTTCTGATAGGTATTTTTATTTGTTTGCTCCCCGCTCTTGCAGCTTTCTTTGCACTGGTTGCTTTTCCGACTGTGGATGGAATGCCGGCCATGGCAGTAGGGCCAGGAGCTCTTGAGATAATAACAGCGTTGATCACAACTCTTCCCGAATGGGTGACTGTGTTCATGGTGCTGGGCATTGTGGCTTGTCAGATGTCTACAATAGACACTTTCAGCAATGTAACTGCAATGCCCATTGCCCATGACATAGTGGAACCAAGGCTTAAGAGGGCAGGGGTTTCAGAGGAAAAGCGCCATTTCTCATCGCGGCTGATCTCCATGGGGGCAATTGTTCTTGCTCTTCTGTGCGCTCTTGCCAGTGAATCACTGGGAGATGTTTACTACATATCAAGTGGTGTTCTTTCCGCTTGTATAGCGGTACCATTTCTCTTCGCTTTCTGGAAAAGAACCACCCTTGCAGGAGTATTGGCTGCTGCGGTAATGGGATTCCTGGGAACCATTGGAGGATACTTCTACGAATATTATGCAATTGCCGATGACTATGCAGCAGTTCTTCCAGGGTGGCTGCAGAACTCCTATGGCTACAACTATCTCGCTTTCGGCGTACTTCTTTCGACAGCATCAGTACTTGTCGTGAGTCTTGTTACCAAACCGTCATCTGACAAGCAGCTTGCTTGTGTGAGTAAAACTCCGGTTGATGACTACGAAACATTCTCCATTAATGCTGAAACCTGGTAACGGCTACAGCCTGTCGGTGGGCAATCCCTTTATCGGGGGTTGTCCACCCCCTTATTGGATAGAGTTCAATATCTCGGTTATTATCTCAGGTCTCCACACGACACCTATTTCGGAATCAAGATATTGTGCAGAGTAAATACCAAGGAACCTGGTAACAACATCATCAGCTGTGTTGCCGGGATAAGAGCGCAGAACCACCGGGGCTCCTGACATTCCTTCTCTTGTGGTTGCATCCACAAGAAATGCCCTTGCGCCTTCCACATCAAGATCGTATTCCGATGCAATATGAGCTGTCTTCCAGATGGGCATTTTACCGGTGGAAGCCCGTCCGTATGGAAACCCGATTATGTATAAGGTCATTCCCGGGATAACAGCTATATCAGATTCTGCCAGTGCAAGGTCCAGGCAGTGCAGAAGTGCCCCGTCGGGAATATCTTCCAGAGGCAAAACCGCCGCATCTGCATGCTCATAACGATGAGTAATCCATCTGGGTTCACCATTGCTGTAATAGAGAGATTCTGTACCGACAGTCCATTGGCCGAGAAGGGGTCCGTGATACCACAGGCGAAGCTCGACCGGCAGGGAAGAGTCGGGCACCAGTGGTTCATCGCTGAAGAAATCTGTTCCCGTAAACACATGAAGATTTGTCACCAGATAGTAGCGGGAATCATGCTCTGCAAGAAAGCCTGTTCCGGAAAGAACGGAACCCTGCTCGGTAATTACATTGAGGTACAGGCTCTGAAGACTGAGAGGGTCATAACTTCCGGTCAGTAAGGCGATGAAGAGAATTGCATATTCCATTTTCCACCCCGGACTCTACAGGTGCTGCAAAGGAATAATACAAGGAAAAATGCGAATAGCAAAAGTTAGAAAAACAGGGTGCTCATCACAATTTGAAAAGCTACCTGCTATCTTTTGAACTTGAAATACGAATCAAAAGGTTCACTATAACCCTCAGGCACATACTCACCGGTTTCCTTGACTACTTTGTACTGCCCTTTGTAATCTCCGCAAGCTACTTTTTTAAGCATTTCAATCAGTCTGTCGACGTCTTCTTTTGTGCTGTAGCAGCCGAGACTCATTCTTACCATTCCCGGCATCCTGGATTTATCACCGGCAAGGAAGTCATCTCTCCAGGAAGCAGCTTCGCTGTCAGAAAGGCCGAGAAGGCTAACAACATAAGGATGGGCACAGAAACAACCGCTTCTGACTCCGATGCCACCTTCGTAACCAAGGATGGCGGCAAGCAGCGAGTGGTGCACACCCTGCATATTGAATGGAATAACACCTACTCTGTCTTGCTTTGATGGATCGCTTTCTCCGTAAATAATAATACCGGGAACTTCCTTAAGACGATTCAGAGAGTAGACGGTCAGTTCTACCTCATGTTCCTCTATCTTCTTCATGGTTACATCCATCAATGCCAGAGCCGAGGCAGCCATGGCAACCGCGCCAGACACATTTGGACTTCCAGCCTCTTCCTTGTCTGGAAGACCGGCCCAGTATACTTCGCTTGGGGTCACCACATTGACGGTGCCCCCTCCGCTGTAGTCCGGTGAGCAGTTCAGAAAAATATGCTTCGGGCCAATGAGAACCCCGGTACCGTAGGGGGCATACATTTTGTGACCGGCCAGAACAACAAAATCGAGGTGCTCGGGATGACTGTCGGGTTTCATGTCTATCTCGCGATGGGGGGCGAGCTGTGCAGCGTCGATGAGTATGAGAGAGCCAGCTTCGTGCACCTTCCTGGCGAGTCTGTGAATTGGCTGAAGATAACCGGTTACATTGGCAGCTCCTGCGACTGCCACAAGGGCCAGCCGGCCTTTGTATTTCTCCAGCTTACGGTCAAAATCTGTTTCATCAAGCCTGCCGTCGGGCAGAATGTCAACATGAATGACATTGAAATGATCACGCCACGGAAGATCGTTGGAATGGTGTTCAAGCCTTGTGGTTATAACAACGCAATCGTCTCCGGAAGGAAGAGAGTGGGATAATTTGTTTATTGCCTCTGATGCGTTTTTTCCGAAGATCACAGTATTATTGGAAAGATCTGCCTTTACAAATTCTGCGATAATCTCTCGAGCCTCATCGAATACCCGGGTGCTTAAACGTGACTTGAAGCCGGTTCCCCTGTGCACACTGGAGTAATAGGGCATGAAGTCGTTCAATGCCTGGAATGAGTCTTTCATCGGAGGAGTACTAGCGCCGTTGTCAAGATTTACATAAGCTACTGTCGATCCGTCAAGCAGCGGCGTTTCTTTGTCGAGGCCAACAATTCTGTCTCTCATTTTCCACCCTGGCTGAAATTATGGACTGCGCCGGTAAAAGGCCCACACAAGCACCGACTGCAATCGGTGAATGCAAATATACAAACACATTTCATGAAACTCAATACCCGCATATCGAGAGGGCTCACATGCAGCTGATGAGTAACTGAATATCATAATGACAGAAGTGTTTCAAGAAAAGTGTCTTTCAGCACCCCGTACATGACCGGCCAACCACAGGTTCCAATCTCTGTACTTCCTTGTACCTGTGGCACCAGTTTAAATGGTCATTTACCATGCCGGAAGCCTGCATGTGTGAATAGCAGATGACCGGACCGAAGAATTTGAAACCCCGGCTCTTCATGTCTTTGCTTATCTTTACGGAGAGATCGGTTTTTGCAGGGATATCTGAGGGAGATAACCAGGAATTGTTTATGGATCTGCCGTCGGTGAAGCGCCAGATGTATTCACTGAAGCTTCCGAAGACCGATGCGGTGTTCAGGAAGGCGCGGGCGTTGCTGATTGCCGCTTCTATCTTCATTCTGTTGCGGATGATGCCTGTGTCTTCCAGAAGTCTGTTTACCTCGATTTCTGTAAACACTGCAACTTTTTCAGGAAGAAATCCCGAGAATGCAGTTCTGTAGTTGTCTCTTTTTTTTAGTATGGTAAGCCAGCTCAGACCGGCCTGAGCGCCCTCAAGAATGATGAATTCAAATATCTTGCAATCATCGAAAACAGGAACACCCCATTCATTGTCGTGGTAATCCTTCATTATACCCGGTACAGATGCCCATGGGCAGGTCTTCTCCATTTTCTACCTCCCGTCAGGGAAAGATAGCAGAAAGGGCTTCCATCGGAAACCGCGTTAATCTTCCTGCGGACCAGAGGCTTAACAGTCTTTCCACTTTTGAGGGTGTGCCATGGAACAATTGCCTCTCATTGAAATAGAAATAAAAATGGAGGTGAGTGTTATGGTTGCTGTTCTTTCCGTTCTTTGTCTGTTTGGAATCGGAGGCTATTACTCTGAAGAGGTGATGCTTGACCGTTTTCTTGCAGACGATGGATTATCATTTTCTGAATTTTGTCTGGAAATCGCTGATGAAGACTACATGGGTGGCAGCAGATGGTCGTCAACCGGAATGTGGTCTTCCAGGATGTACGACTGGGAAAGCAGAACACCCGCAATGCGGGGTGTATCGCGGCTATTATCCAGGCTGGATCTTTCCCGTGAGCAATACTGGTATCTCGATGCTCTTACGTACTATGTGGAATACAGACTTGATGCGATCAGATCCACGTTTGACAGCGAATCGGGCAGAATGGATTTCTTCAGAACCCTCACCGAAGACCAGTACATGGAAACTTCAGCCTTTTTCGCGTTTGAGGAAAACCAGTGGTATCAGACAGAGATTAACGATCTTCTGGCAGAGACCATGGGAATGGTGAACGAGATGCTGACTGCTGAACAGCTGGAAGATGCAAGATACATAGTTGAGTGGGAACTGGCAGATTGGAACGTGCGTGAAGGCTGGTCGGGTTGGCAGGAGCAATGCAGAAACGATCCCCGCCGGGACCGTAACGATCCCGGCAGGAGATAGTACGATAGTCAGCGCCTGAGTACCTTGCGCATTTCCATCATGTTCTTTTTCATGTCTCTGTTTGCCACTGCAATGGTGGTGAAGGCGTCATCGATGAACTGCAGTCTCTTGATAAGAATCCTTGCAAATCTTAGAAGAAACTTTGCTGTCAATTCCGGTTTCGATAGCATCAGCTCTGAAAACATTTCCCAGGTCATGCCGTACAGAACACTGTCTTCTGTTGCTTTAACCGTAGCCGAGCGCGGAGATCCTTCAAGGAAAGACATCTCGCCGAAAACATCCCATTCCGAGAAAATGGCAAGAGGAACCGAATCTTCATCCCAGTTGTCGCACGCGGTTGCAGAGCCGGTTTGTATAAGAAACATTTCCCGGGAAGTGTTTCCTTTGGTAATAATCTCTGCACCTGCAAGGAAAACCTTTTTCTCGCAGCAGGAGATGAACTCGGTTCTCTCCTCATCGGTAAAATCATCAAGAAATTTTCTGGCCATGTTAGCCCTCCTTTCATTTGTTTATTACAATAGCATGAATGTGCTCTGAAGAAAAGGATGCAATATGAAAAAGCGCGCACTGTGTTTTGTTGTGACATTTGCATTTCTAGCCACTTCCTGTGGTGAAGAAAACTCGCCCTCATCTGACGGGGTAGATCCGACGTTACCTGATACGCTCTGGATTACAGCTGTTGATACAATTGGCTCAGAGTTCGGAGAAAGCCCGGATGTATTTGCATTCCTGGTTGCCGCAGGGTTCACGCCTGATGGAAATATTGCAGCCCTGGATGCGCAGAAAACTACCCTTCAGGTTTTCAGCACTTCAGGAGAGGAACTCATGACAGTAGGCCGAAGCGGTCAGGGTCCGGGTGAATACCAGATGCCACTCGGGCTTGCAATTCTCCAGAACGGGTTTGCGGTTTCTGATCTGCCTGGCGGGAAGATTGTAAGGTACTACTCAAACGGAGAATTCCGTGATGAGATCACGGACTTTTTTCCGATTCCCCCGGCAAGAATTTCCGGAACAAACGGCGAGAGATATCTGGCCAGTCATGTTTTTATCGATATGGACGGCGATGAGGGGCCACAGGGATCCACTGACTTCGTTGCCTTCGGGGATACCTCTGAACCGGAAATAATCTTTGAAAGCTATCCCATAAACATGGAAGGAGGAATGGTAAGGGGCTCCATGCAGCTTCATTTTGCCGGTGGGCCGGCAGGTGAGGCATACCTGGCTACTGAATCAGATTCTCTGTTCCTTCTCACCGGGTATTCCATCACAGGAGAAGAAATTCTAAGAATCCAGGAGGATAGGGAAAGAATTCCATTGACTGAAGAGGAACTTGCGGAAGACAGACTGGCAATTTCATTTACAATGATAGATGGAGAAACAGCGCTGAACAGGTCACGAGAACCTGTTGCTGATGTTTACCGAACAATTATTCAGGGAGTAGGAGTAGACAGCGAGGGCAGAATCTGGGTACAGATGGGGGATATGCTGACTCCCTATTTCAGAGTTTACTCTCCAACCGGTGAGCTTACCTGTGTGGCAATTCCTGACGAAACTATTCCCTCGGGGGCAGAGTTTTCCGTTTCCCCGAATGGAATCCTGGCTTTTGACGCCGATCCTGACGATTGGCCCAAAATTTATCTGGTGGAAGTCAATTAACGGTGCTGCTGCTTCTTGGAGCTCTTACAGCCCTGCCTTGCTTTTCAACTGTTTTGCATAGCGATGGTGCTCAGTCTGTTGTTGGTACTGTTGAAACTCCATACGGTTATCTTGCTTTAGGAAGCATTTCTCCGTCGTGGGCCGGGGTCCCTGCACTTGAAACGCATCTTATGGATCAAACCGGCATAGTTTTATCATCCGAGACGGTTTCTTTTCCCGGCGAACCGGTTTGCACCGTGGAGTTTCAGGGGGGTTCTCTGGTTGTCTGCATCGACAGGGAGAACAGTCGCTGCAGAATTGCCTGTCTCGATGGCACGGGGGCTGTATTGTGGCTTACTGTTTTCAGCGGCGAGTTTTGTGAAAGAACGGCTATCTGCATTACCGGTACTAGTATACTCATTGCAGGCAACGACTCATCTTCGTCTCTGACTCCCAGACTCGCGGAACTGAACCTGCAGGGGGAAATTCTGTGGGACACAGAATATCCGGATACGGAATGTGAAGTCCGGGGATTGTGTTCATACAACGGCCAGATCTATGTGGCAGGCGCAAGCAGTGTTTCGTGGCCACAAATTGACCTTTGCTTGATGGTTCTGGATGAAAATGGCGAAAATCTTCAGTTCCATACTATTCTGTCCGGTGGAGGCAGGTACTCGGTGGAATCTGTTGAGGCCGATTCCAGGGGAATATTCCTTCTGGTTAATTCCATGACAGAAAGCACCGATATGATTTACCGGATGCACCTGGTGAAGCTGAACTATTCGATGGAAGTTCTCTGGACGGGTTCGCTTTCAGGCTCCAGCTGGATCATGGGAACTGATATGGTTTCCATTGAAAACGCAGGTTTTGCCGTTTGCGGATGGACCAATTCTCTGCCGTTCAGCGAATCGAACAGATCTGAACTAATGCTCTGTGCGTTCAGTGAAAACGGTGAACTTCTCTGGAACAGGGAGTACGGCACTTTATCAACCGACTACGGGCTTGGCATATCCGGAACGAGCGATGGAGGTTTTGTCGTTTCGGGCTGTGTAACTGAGAATTTTTATCAGGGGTGGGTTCTGAAAACAGATTCTCTGGGCAATCTGACCGGGCAGGGGGTAGAACACCCCGAGCCTTCCGCTTTCTCTGCATGTTCGTCCAACAATCCTTCCAAAAGCGGGATACTCTCCATGTTCGTAACTGCCGACCGGGCTGAATTAGTGTATGTCACAGTGTACGACATGGCTGGAAGAACCGTTGAAGAATTACAGGCAGAAGTATTCCCCGGCAGTAATATTATTGGTATGACCTCAGCACTTCCCTGCGGTGTCTATTCAGTCAGAGTTGAAAGCTCACAGGCCGAAGCCGTATTCCGTGCAACAGTAGTCGGAGGCCGAGAATGACTTCATCCCTTCTTATTCTGACTATTTGTTCTTTCTCTTCGATTCTGTTCGTTGGCAACAGCTACACAATGTCTGGTGGAGGATTGTGGCTGCAGGTTAAGCAGATATACGAATCGCTCAGCACGGATACAATTTCAGCGGCAGGCCATACGGTTGGAGGAGCTTCATTCCTCGATCACTGGAACAATCAGGCCTTAAGAGAACAGCTCGAAAACGGAGAGTGGGATATAGTTGTTTTCCAGGAACAGAGCTGCATGCCGGTTATCAACCCTTCACAGACATATCTTTACGGAGACAGTCTGGCATGGCTTGTAACAGAAGCCGGAAGTGAACCCGCATTCTTCATGACATGGGCAAGGAAACAGGATCCCCTGATGCTGGCCGGGCTTGAACCTGCATACTCTCACCTGGGGCAATCGCAAGGCGCTGCAGTTGCCCCATGCGGCATTGCCTTCGATACGCTTCGTCGACTTTATCCTCACATTAACCCCTATGCAGACGATGGTTCACATCCATCTGCATGCGGCTCATATCTTGCGGCATGTGTCATTGCATCGACTGTTTTCCATGTTGATATTCTCTCGGAAGAGACATGGCAGCCTGAGGGCACCAGCATTTCTGAGGGAGAAATTCTTCGCCTGGTTGCAGCTGTTTCATGCTCCAGCTATCAGCAGCCTGCCAGGGGAAAGTAGATAATGAAATATAATACGGTTGTTTTCGATCTTGATGGTACTCTTCTGAATACGCTGCCAGACATTGTTCTGATTACAAACCGGGTAATTGAACAGATAGGAATGACGGAACGAACCGAAGCCCAGATAAAGGCGGCAGTCGGATTCGGCGTTGAACACCTGCTCAGACATCTGGGTGTTCCCGAACAGTGGAATTCTGCGCTTGCAGGTGAAGTTGATGCAGGCTATGCCCGCCTGAGAGAGTCACGTTCTTTTCTCTACCCGGGTATCAGGGAGATGATAATCGAGTTGAAAAGAGCCGGGATAAAAATGGGGGTGCTTAGCAACAAACCACAAAGAGGTCTCGATAATTCTGTTGCAAAACACCTTGCATTCGCTGAGTTTGCTTCTGTAAGGGGATCAACGCCAGGAAGGCCGTCCAAGGCAGATCCAGAGGCTCTTCTGAAAATGCTGCTTGATCTGGAAACCGATTCCCGCTCTACACTTGTAGCTGGCGACGGAGAACCCGATGTAAATGTCTCTCGTTGTGCCGGCATTGACTGTGTATCAGTGCTGTGGGGTTTCAGAACCAGGGCGGTTCTTGAAAAGGCTGGAGCCTGTATGTTCGCAGAAAAGCCTTCAGATTTGGTCAGCCTTGTTCTGAACGGGGAATGACTACCGTAAGATCAGCCGGCACAGAGATAAATTCGACATAGCGGGAGTTGTCTCCTGTCGAAACCTTTTCTCCGTCAAGCTCAAGTAGGAATGAACCCGGCTTCAGGGGTTCCAACCGGATATTGCTGCCTCTGGCGCCGGTTGCCCATATCGTGCTGTGCAGCGTTCCGTCGAAAATTCTGCTGAAGCATTTTGCAATGTCGATAAAACCCATGGGAGAGATGCATAGAGCATCGAGAAGCCCGTCATCGATAACAGAGCAGGGTGAGAGCTGCATGCCGCCACCGCTGTATTTCCCGATTCCAACTGTAAGTGTAAAATAGTCACCTCTGTAAAATGGTGTTCCATCGCAGGAAAGAGTACCGCTCCAATGCGGAGGAAAAAGAGCTGAGCCAAATAGGGTAAGCATATAGCTAAAGCTTTTAAGCAGGGTTATGCGCTTGAGAGAGATTGACCTTTTCAGCACGAGAGCATCGAATCCCACTCCGGCGGAGTTAAGAAAAAAGCGGCTTCCTTCCGACCATCTGCATATACCCGAGTCTACCTGTTTTGTATTGCATGCCACCATTGCAGCAATGCTTTCCTTCATGCAGCTGGGATTGAAGCCCAGAGAGCGAATCCAGTCGTTGCCTGAACCTGCGGGAAGAAAAGCAAGAACAGGCTTTTCTATGTTTCCGGACACTGCGGCTGCAGCATCAGACATGGTTCCGTCACCACCGAAAACAGCAAGACCGCTGAACCCCATATTCAGAGTGTTCGCCGCAATGAGTCTTGTCTGGGCCGGAGCTTCGGTGTACCTGGCGGTGAATTCAATGCCCGCAGCGGAAAGCATGCCTTCGGTTTTTTTCCATAAACTCGCAGCGTATCCGCCTCCTGCTTTTCTGTTAACTATCACAAGCCAGTTCAACACAACCTCCATGAAGCAACGAGTTCCTGTTCCTAAACCCACTCATGGAGCAAGTCAAGGAATGGCTTGACAAAATTGTGGGCCTTCGTAGAATATGTGTATCGTGACAACAATAACAGCGTTACTCATGTAACGAATATGAATCATGTCTGATTGGAGCATATTTTGATTCCCGACAAAACAGTTGAAAGGCTCAGCCTGTACAGATGGCTCCTTGAGGTGCGCGTTGATAAAAATACAGTAACACTTTTTTCTCATCAGCTCGCGGCAATGGCATGTGTTACTCCGGCGCAGGTCCGCAGAGATCTGATGGCAATCGGATACTCTGGAAGTCCCAACAAGGGCTACCTAGTGAAAGATCTTGCCATGAGCATAGGTCAGAAACTTGACGGCGACCAGCCGGCAAGGGTCGGGCTTGTGGGTATGGGAAATCTGGGCAGGGCTATTGTGTCATTTCTCAACGGCAGACGCTCGTCTCTTCAGATCGTTGCGACATTTGACAATGACAGCACTAAAACCGGGCGGGTCATCAGTGGGTGCAGATGCTACGAACAGAGTGAAATGGAAGAAATCATTGCCCGGGAAAATATTTCCGTGGCAATTCTCACTGTGCCTTCAGATGCTGCTAAGAACATCGCGGAGCGACTTGTTGCGGCTGGTGTAAGAGGAATTCTGAATTACGCGCCTGTACCGCTGCGAGTGCCCGATTGGGTTTACTTAGAGAACAGGGATGTAACAACAGCTCTTGAAAAAGTAGCCTATTTCGCCAGAAAATCCGAAGAAAGGGAATAGATAAATGAGCGCTGATCACATTTTAAAGATTCTGGGGTTATACCCTGCAGCAGGCAGGGATAAATTGATTCCCATCCTGCAGGAAGTGCAGGAAGCAGAGGGCTATCTGTCCAGGTCATCGGTTGAACTGATCGGCAGTCATCTGAATCTGCCTGTGAGCAGGATTTTCGGAGTAGCCACTTTTTACAATCAGTTCAGGTTCGAGCCCAAGGGAAAGTTTCACATTCAAATTTGCCGTGGAACAGCCTGCCATGTGAAGGGTTCAGCGAAACTGCTTGATTCTCTTACAAAAGCACTTGGTATACAGCCGGGAAAAACAACCCGCGACGGACAGTTCAGCCTTGAGGTTGTTGCGTGCATCGGTGCCTGCGGACTGGCTCCTGTTATATCGGTTAATGGTGAATTCCATGCCAGGGTCGAAAGTGATCAGGTTGCCACTATATTGGATTCATACAAAAAGAAGGCGGTTTAGCATGAGTGACCGTTTCACGATGTGCTGCAGTCAGTGCGGACATACTCCCGAAAGGCCGTGTCCCAGCTTGATAGGGTGCTTCTGCGAAGGTCCATCCTGTCACACAAGTACCGCCTGCGAAGAAAAACAATTGAGTCTGGTCGATGAACTTCAGAGAAATGACGTGAGAAGACCTGCGATTTTCATAGGTACCGGAACATGTGGACTGGGCGCAGGTGCCGGCAAAACTCTGTCGGTTCTAAAAAGCTGGATAGAACACCATTCCATCCAGGCTGATGTTATTGAGGTCGGTTGCGTTGGATTCTGCGCAGTGGAACCCGTTATGGATATTCAGCTTCCCGGAAGAACTCGGCTTTCATTCCAGACAGTAACCCACGATAAGGTTGCCGATCTTCTTGACTCCTTCATTCTTAATTCGGTCATCCCTGTTGAGCTTGTGCTTGCCCAGTACAGATCAAAACATCTTCGAAGCTGGGACGGCGTAATATTCATGGATGAGCACCCGTTCTTCGGCAGTCAGACCAGATGGGTACTTGAGAACTGCGGCATTATTGATCCTGTAAGCATCAGGGAATACATTTCACTTGGCGGATACAAAGCCTTTTCACAGGCCATCAGCACTAGAACACCTGCCGATGTGTGTGAAATAGTCGATTTGAGCGGCCTGAGAGGAAGAGGTGGAGGCGGTTTTCCCACCGGGAAGAAGTGGAAGTTTGCTCTGGGCACACCTGCAGACACCAAATATGTGATCTGCAATGCTGATGAAGGCGACCCTGGAGCGTTCATGGACAGAGCAGTGATAGAGGGCGACCCTCACAAACTTATAGAGGGCATGGCAATAGCGGCCTACGCCATCGGGGCAAGAAAGGCTTACGTATACATCAGAGCAGAATATCCTCTGGCTGTGGAGAGGTTGAAGACCGCCATTGCGCAGGCTACTGAATGGGGTCTTCTGGGCATGAATATTCTGGACAGCGGTTTCGATCTGGACTTTACCATCAAGATGGGAGCCGGAGCCTTTGTGTGTGGCGAGGAAACGGCGCTGATACACAGTATCGAAGGAAAAAGAGGAATGCCTTCCCCCAAACCGCCTTACCCTGCCGTAAGCGGCCTTTTCGGAAAGCCCACAGTTATCAACAATGTAGAGACTCTCGCCAACATCCCCTCGATTATCAGATACGGTTCAGATTGGTTCCGAACCCTGGGTACAGATGGCAGCAAGGGCACGAAAGTGTTCGCCCTGTCTGGAAAAATCGCCAACACGGGTCTGGTGGAGGTTGCAATGGGTACCAGCCTGCGTGACATTCTTTTCAAAATAGGCGGCGGTGTGCCCGACGGCAGACAGTTCAAGGCAGTTCAGATTGGCGGACCCTCCGGCGGATGCATTCCATCACAGCATGTTGATATCCGCATCGATTATGAATCTCTTAAGGAATTCGGAGCAATGATGGGTTCCGGCGGACTTGTTGTAATGGACGAAGACACCTGCATGGTGGATGTTGCAAAGTTCTTCATGGATTTCATTCAGCGTGAAAGCTGCGGAAAATGCATTCCCTGCAGAGAGGGCACAAGAAGAATGCTGGAAATGCTCGAAGCCATCACCCGAGGCAGAAGAGGTGAGACCGGCAACCAGGCTCTTGAGAGATTCAGAGGAATAGTCAATATGGAAAGCCTCGGTCAGGTGATAAAACAGACAAGCCTTTGTGGCCTCGGGCAGACTGCTCCCAATCCGGTTCTGAGCACGCTGCGGTGGTTCAGAGACGAATACGAAGCGCACATATTTGACAGAAAATGTCCGGCGGGCGTGTGCACCAGCCTTCTCGTTTACAGAATAGATGCTGAAAAATGCAGAGGTTGTACCTTATGCAGAAAGAAGTGCCCCACAGAAGCCATCATGGGTGCCGGGAAGAGCCCCCACTATATAATTCCCGAAAAGTGTATCGGATGCGGCACATGTTCCGAAGTATGCCCGTTCGATGCCGTTTCGGCAGAGTAGGCGGAGAAAGCAATGAAAGCTACCATTAACAACAAAGTGCTTGAGGCCAACCCGGGAGAAACAGTTCTTACGGTTGCCTCCAGAGCCGGGATTTCAATACCAACACTGTGTCATATTGAGGGGCTTCCTCCTACCGGAACCTGCAGAATGTGTGTAGTGGAAGACATGTCAACCGGCAATCTCATTCCCTCCTGTTCTCAACCTGTTTTTGACGGTATCTGTGTTCAGACCCATTCCACAAAAGCCCTCGCCGCAAGGAAAACGATCATCGAACTTCTTCTTGCGAATCATCCTGACGATTGTCTTTACTGTGTAAGAAACGGATCATGCATTCTTCAGAACTATGCTGAAGAACTTGGTGTGAGACAGAGAAGGTATTCAGGAGCTAAATCAAGCTATGACCTTGATATCTCAAGTCCGTCACTGGTAAGAGACCCCGACAAGTGTATTCTGTGCGGAAAGTGTGTCCGCATCTGTGAGGAAGTACAGGGTGTAAGTGCAATCGATTTTATAGGAAGGGGCAGTGCATCACACATCGGGTGTGCATTTGAGGAAGGGCTGAATGTTTCCAGCTGTGTCAACTGCGGGCAGTGTATCATGGTTTGTCCAACCGGAGCTCTGGCGGAGAAAGACGACACAGCCAGAGTGATGGCAGCACTCAGAGACCCTGCTGTAACCGTGGTCGCTCAGCACGCTCCAGCAATAAGTGTGACAATTGCCGAGAGTTTCGGCATTAAACCCGGAACAGACATAGTCGATAGAATGAATGGCACAATGCGACGAATGGGGTTCGACTACATTTTCCCGACATCCTTCAGCGCGGATCTAACTGTACTGGAGGAAGCCAACGAGCTTATCGAACGCATCACCGCCGGTGGCCCTCTTCCTCTTTTCACCAGTTGCTCACCCGGATGGGTGAAGTTCATGGAGGAATTCTACCCGGAGTTGGTGGGAAATGTGTCTACATGCAAGAGTCCCCAGCAGATGATGGGTGCAGTGATAAAGCGCATCTGGGCTCAAGAGAAAGGCATTGATCCAAAGAAAGTCTTTCATGTTTCCGTAATGCCCTGCACAGCAAAGAAGTTCGAGTGCGACAGGCCCGGCATGCGTGAAGGATCGATCAGGGATGTGGATGCAGTACTTACCACCAGAGAATTTGCAAGAATGATAAAAATGTTTGGCATCGATCTCGCATCGGTGAAGGGTGAACCCGCTGACAGCCCATACGGTGAACGCAGCTCCGCCGGCAAGATATTCGGCGCAAGCGGCGGCGTCATGGAAGCGGCTGTTAGAACTGCATATTTTGTCATCACCGGCAAGGAACTGCCTAATCTTGATCTGAAAGATCTTCGAGGATTCGAGGGCATCAAAGAAGCAGTAGTTGTGATCGGCAGTCTGGAACTGAGAGCAGCAGTTGTCAGCGGGCTCGGAAATGCAAGAAAACTGCTGGACAGCATAAAATCCGGAGAGAAGCAATACCATTTCGTTGAGATCATGACCTGTCCCGGTGGCTGCATTGCAGGTGGAGGACAGCCTTTCACGGCCGATCCCCAGGCAATCAGAGCAAGAATGCAGGGTCTTTACAGCATTGATTCCTCGGCCACACTGAGAACTGCACATGCCAATTTATCGTTGAAGAAGCTGTATGATGATCACCTGGGAAAACCTGGCAGTCATACAGCCCATGAAATGCTTCATACGTCATACGAAAAAAGAGAGGTATCGAAGTAACATGGCAAAATCAGCGCTGGTTCAGACAATTCCTGACAAATGCAGGGTGTGCTACACCTGCGTCAGAGAGTGTCCGGCAAAAGCGATAAAAATCAGCAGCGGTCAGGCGGAGGTGATCGATGACCGATGCATAGGCTGCGGGAACTGCGTTCTTGTCTGCACAAGAGGCGCCAAGAAGCCCGTGGGTTCCCTCAGACAGGTTATGGATATTCTTTCTTCAGGGAAGAGCACAGCAGCCATTATCGCGCCAAGTTTCCCGGCTGAATTTGCGCTGATCTCCCCGGAAAAAGTAGCTGGAATGATTAAAGCTGTGGGGTTCAACTATGTGTGCGAGGTGGCTTTTGGTGCGGATCTGGTTGCAAGTGCCTACAGGAAGCTTCTCAAAGACAATCCCGACAAGAGATACATTGGAGTCACCTGCCCGGCGGTTGTAAGTTATGTGGAGAAATACATTCCTGAACTGGTTCCGCATCTGGCACCTGTCGCATCTCCGATGGTTGCAGAGGCGAAGGTAGTAAAGAAGCTGTACGGCGAGAATACAGAAGTTGTTTTTATCGGACCCTGCATCGCTAAAAAGGGTGAAGCCGAAGATGAAACAGGCGTCGATGTTGCAGCAACTCTTACCTTTGCAGAGTTTAGAACACTTATGGCCATGAAGGGAGTTTATCCCGATAAAGTAGAAGAGAGCGGTTTTAATCCTCCCACACCGGGTCTTGGAACTTTGTTTCCAATCAACAGAGGCATGCTGCAGGCAGCAGACATCAAAGAAGATCTTGTTTCCGGTGAAATAGTAACAGCCGACGGCAGGAACAATTTTGTCGAGGCCCTCAGCGAATTCGCATCGGGAGACATGGAAGCCAGACTTCTCGAGGTTCTGTGCTGCCAGGGCTGCATCATGGGATCAGGCATGACAAGCAAGTCACCTCTATTCAGACGTCGGGCTAAGGTTGGCAGATACACCAGAAAAAGCCTGGAAAAAGTAAACTTCAATGCCTGGAACATAGCAGTGGAGAGATGTTCAGATATAGACCTGTCACGAAAATTCACGCCGTCCGATAAACGACTTAAGCTTCCAAGTGAGTTCGAGGTTAACCGCATTATGGAGAGAATGGGAAAATTCACCATCGAAGATGAACTAAATTGTGGCGCATGCGGTTATGAAACTTGCAGAAAACACGCTGTAGCAATTTTCAAGGGTCTCGCTGAAAGCGAGATGTGTCTTCCTTATTCCATTGAACAGCTGAAAAGTACTGTGGAAGAGCTCGCGCTTACAAATGACGAGCTTGCAGGTACCCGGGTTGCTCTGAAACACGCGGAAAAAATGGCTGGGATGGGGCAGCTCGCCGCTGGTATTGCACATGAGGTAAACAACCCCCTTGGTGTGGTGCTTATGTTCGCTCACACGCTTCTGGAAGAAAACCCCGGCAACGATGATCTCCAGGAGGATCTGAAAACAATCGCAGTTCATGCGGACAGGTGCAGAAAGATAGTCTCCGGGCTCCTTGACTTTGCAAGACAGAACAAGGTTTCAAGAACCCAGGTGGATGTTTCCGATATGGTCTTTAAAGTTGTCAGCGTTGTAAACCGCTCACAGAATATTGAGCTGGAATTTATAAACGAAGATATCGAACCGCTGGCAGAGCTTGATGAAGACCAGATGGCTCAGGTTCTTACCAATCTTGCTACAAATGCTTTTCAGGCCATGGGTGATTCAGGAAAGCTTACGATTGTAACAGGAGGGGACGCAGACAGGGTTACAATTTCCTTTAGAGATACAGGCTGCGGTATCCCCAGGGAAAATTTGAAAATGATCTTCGAGCCGTTTTTCACCACCAAGGGCAAAGGAGAAGGCACAGGTTTGGGGCTGGCGGTGACATACGGTATAGTCAAGATGCACAGAGGACAGATAACGGTAGAGTCCAACACAGAGCCTTCCAGGGGCGCTACAGGAACAACATTTACGGTTTCTCTTCCCAGAAGAGACCCTGAAAACGGATAAAGGAGATTGCCTCATGGCAGAAATAAGAAAAGTACTTGTAGTGGATGATGATCCCGATTTTCTGGATCAGATGAAAATGATGTTTGCTACTCGGGGCTATGAAGTAGCATCCGCTTCTTCAAGAAAAGACGCAGAGGGACTGCTCGAATCATTCATGCCTGAAATAGCGGTAATTGACCTTATGATGGATAATGATGATGACGGTTTCGTTCTTGCATATCGCATAAAGAAAAAGATTCCAGCCTGTGCGGTTATTATGGTGACCAACGTTACAGGCGAAACAGGTATGGAATTTCCCCGGGTCGACGATGCTTCCGGATGGATAACTGCTGACGCCATTCTTCCCAAACCTGTTCGATTTGAGCAGATAGAGGAAGAACTGAGAAAGTTGGAGAAACGATAGCATGGCTGCTGAAAAAGTACTGACCCTGCTCATCGTAGACGACGAGGATGGGATGAGAATGGGGGTAAAAAGAGCCCTCAGACATTTTTCCATGAAAATTGAGGAAACAGGCGACACCATAACTCTGGATGTCCGTGAGGCTTCTTCCGGAGAGCAGGCTATCGCATTCATGGAGAAGACTCCGACGGATATAGTACTTCTTGACAACAAAATGGGCGGCATATCGGGTATTGATGTACTCAAGTGGATAGACGACAGTGGACTGGATCTCATGGCCATAATGATAACCGCCTACGCTTCCATCGAAACAGCGATAACAGCCACCAAGCAGGGAGCATACGACTTTCTGCCGAAACCGTTCACTCCTGCGGAACTTACGGTTTCCGTACGGCAGGCGGCAGCACATCTGCTGACTGTTCGTCAGGCAAAAGAGCTTGAACAGGAGAAGAGAAGGGTCAGATTCCAGTTTACCAGCGTTCTGGCCCACGAACTTAAAGCTCCCCTTGGGGCCATAGAAGGCTACCTATACATCCTCAGAGACGGAATAGGGCTTGACGATCCTGCAGTTTATCAGAGAGTTGTAGAGAGAAGCCTGACAAGACTCGGGGGGATGAGAAAGCTGATCTATGATCTTCTTGATCTTACCAGACTCGAGTCCGGGCAGAAGAAGAGAGAACTGTCAGAGCTGAATGTACTTGACTGTGCAAGAAACAGCATTGAGACATTGAAATCCGATGCTGACATTCGAGGAATATCGATAATGCTTGACAGCAGTGGGGATAAAGCTGTTCTGAAAGCAGACAGTGGAGAGATGGAGATCGTATTCAACAATCTGATATCAAACGCCGTAAAGTACAACAGGGATAATGGCAGCGTTACAGTGAGAGTGGACGATGAGGAAACACTTGTTCGAATTGCCGTTTCGGATACGGGAATAGGTATGTCTGAAGAGGAATTGGAGAAACTGTTCGGTGAATTTGTCAGAATCAAGAATTCCAAAACAAAGAACATTCTGGGCAGCGGTCTGGGTCTTTCCATAATGCGCAAAATAGCGACCCTTTACCACGGAGACATCACTGTAGAAAGCATCCCCGATAAGGGTACAACGTTTACTGTAATACTGCTTAAGAGCTGAACACAAGGGCTGTTGGGTCAGGTAAGCGCTCTTAGTCCTCCGATGTTTATTGCCTGGGTTTTGCCTGGATCCGTTCCATCGGCGATTTCGAATTCGAACACCAGATCGCGATCAGGCAGTTTGTAGTAGTCTACATTTGTCGGCAGATTCGAGTCGTGAAAGAATATGTTCGAATAGGGTGATTCCGGGTCTCGGTTGTCTATGCGCCAAAGTTCTCCCATAAAGTTTTTCATGTATCTGAAGAACCCGAAGCCTTTTTCGTGTCCTACGCAAATTCCTCTCACAAAAGAGCCTTTCTCACCCCATTTGGAATAGTCTTCAAGACCTTTGAACGGAAGAAGGTTGGGCACAAGATAGCCTGAAATATAGAGGTCGGCTTCGTCTCGCAGTTCCCTTGATACATTGTCGAAACCCATTACCTCAACGCGACATCCCTTGTTCTGGATGGTGCTTATCACCCTGACGAAATCACCGTCGCCTGTTGCTATAAGAACCTTATCAAGTTTGTCAGACTGAAGAAGTGCATCAACAGCAAGGTCAAGATCGACATTTGCTTTGCCGAATCTGGCTCCGGTTTCATCGGTGTACCACTTCACAACTTTTCTTATAACCTTGAAACCCATATCACGCAGGGCGCTGTGAAACCTTCTCTGACCATCCCGGTAGTCAAAATCGGTTTTGGCACGAACCTCATCATAGCTGACATAGGCATTAAGCCGGACAGGACGTGCTCCGTTGCGACAGGCGAAATCTCTTAGAACCTCGTATCGCATTCCGTAGCCGCCGTTCATCGTAAGATTTGAAACATCAATGTAAACACCCACCCTTGTACCTGCATAACGGTCGGGCATAATATTACCTCCATGGCAAACATCAGCTTAAACAATAATCCTGAGCGTTCAAGGCAGAATATAAATGAAATACCTTGAATGGCTACAGAAGCAGGGGTTTGAATCGGCAAAGCTGGGCGTTTCAGAAGATGAAGCTGATAAGCTTGCGCTTCCGTTGGAAAACCCCGGAACTCCACGAATGGAGTTCCCCAGACAAATCGTGATTCACCATTCTGCCACAGAAACCGGCAACGCAGCACTCTTCCGGGTGCTTCACCGAGTGATAAACGGATGGAACGACATAGGATACCATTTTGTGATCGGAAACGGTTCATACAGTGCAGACGGCGAGGTGGAAAAGGGAAGAAGCCTGCCCTTCCGAGGTGCCCATGCAAAAGGAGGGAATTCTGATTCAATCGGGATCTGCCTGGTGGGTAATTTTAATTCAGGTCAGCCGAGCGCTTCACAACTGAATTCGCTTCAATCTCTTCTGACAAGGCTTATGCTGGAGTACTCGATTCGAGCAGAGAGTGTTACTCTCCACAAACTCGTACCAGGATCAGTAACAGAATGCCCCGGAAGGTATCTGACTCTTCCCGATGTAATGCATCTGATTATTAATGAATAAGTTGTGAAAAGCCTTGCCAGCTTTGTCCGCTTGTGGTATATACCTGCTTCGAAATGAAGGAGCATCATAGATGATAACAGTACTTACTTTTCTTCAGGCGATTGTTTGTTTTCTTCTTGTGGCAGTTGTGCTGCTGCAGAAGTCAAAGGGTGATGGCCTTTCCGGTGCCTTCGGAGGCGGCGGAGCACTCACTGCGTCTTTCGGTAGCAGAGGCGCTGCAAGCATTCTCAGCAGGGCAACCACCATACTTGCTGTGCTTTTTATGGTTACCTCTTTTTTCCTTGCAATATTCTAGACTTATGAGTGCCGGGGTGGTGGAATTGGCAGACACGCTAGGTTAAGGACCTAGTGGGCGATAGCTCGTGCGGGTTCAAGTCCCGCCCTCGGTACCATTAATAAAAAGGGAGTCTTCATGGCTCCCTTTTCTTCAAATACTGTTTTCCAATATCTGCCTGATATTCGTTTCTGCATCACCCGAGAAGCCGGAAGACGAGAACAGAACATGCCTTTCAGGGGAGAGAAGAAACACGGACGGCACCCGGCGCACAAGGAAATCTTCTGCAGCGGATTCTCCGAAAACCAGTATTGGAAACTTGATTTCAAGAGATTCCAGTCTGAAGGCTATGTCAGTTGTTTCAAGAATAGAAATTCCAAGGATCTGCACATAATCTCCAAACTCCTCAGCCAGAGAATTCATGGAGCCGAGGGCAGACAATGATGAAGAGTCATTGGAGGAGAAGAAACACAGCAAGAGAAACATTCCCGGGAAATCGGTTGGTCTTACTGTGTAACCGTCTCTGTTCGCCAGAAAAAATGCAGGGGCCGAATCTCCAGTGGTCAGGGGAGAATTCCAGAGAATAAGTCTGCTGCCGCTGGGAACAGAAGGATCGCCCGGCATTTCTGATGGAAAACCTATGTTGCTGATCTCAAGAAGCTGGCCACCGGGATCACCTGTTTCGCCGTAGTATCCGATTCTCTCCACAGCTCTTGGAAGAAAGTCTTCCATGCCTATGTACCAGATGGTTTCTGAACCTTCCTGATCGTGATAAAACACATGGAACACATAACATGAGACACCTCCGGATTCCCCGGGGAAAAGAACAGCAATGGAATCTGCATTGAGCTCGTCGGAAAATGGATGAGGAACAACGTATTCCATCATCAGAGATGCTGCCGGAAAATTAAAAATGCCCTGAGCGCCGCTGCTTGAATTACCTCTGTACACAATGCCGGCTTCGTTGTCTATGAAATACAGACTGTCTTCCGTGGCGATGTATGTGGAAGGTACAGTAAAATTCCCTTTAGCACTGCCATTCTGTGTTTCCTCAAATCTAAGTTCCATAAGAGGGTGATCCAATTCAGTCGACGTACCAAGATGTGTTCTGCCGAGAACTGCAGGTATTATGTTTGAAAGGAAACCGGTTCCCCTGAAAGAGAAGCTGTAATCAACATTGTTGATTCCGGACAGAACAGAGTCGGATAGAGCGAAAACCCTGTATGGGTCCGTTGCAGAAAGATCAACGGGATTGGACAAAATGAAAAGAATTGCAGCAAGCAAGAAGTTCCTCCCTGTTTTATTCAATATACTTCTGGTGACCATTTTATGCACCATACTATCCTCATGCAGCAGAGAAGAAGATTCCAATACTGATCCGGCAGCGCTTTTCGACGCGGCGGGCAATGCCTACCGGAACGGTGATACTTCATCTGCCCGTGAACTGCTTACAAGCGCTGCAGCACTCGATCCGGCCAACCCCAATGTCTGGCGAAATCTGGGCACAGTAAACCTTGAACTCGGTTACTACAACGACGCGGTTACTGCTTACCGCAGGGTAATAGAGATTGATTCGACAAGAATTGATGTTCTGACCGACATAACAGGCGCCCTTCTTGGCGCCGGGAGGCTGTCGGAGGCCCTTCATACAGGGCAGCTTGCAGTTCAACTGACTCCTGAAGACGGCTTGGCATTCAACAACTACGGAATGGCGCTGATGGAATCGGGAGACTTTCAGGGTGCAGCCGAGTGCTTTAACACCGCTCTGCGCAGAGAACCCGAGAACCCGTCTGTTCTTTACAACTGCGGAAGAATTTCCTTGATTGCAGGCAACCCGGAAGAAGCCCTATTGTTCTTTCGGTCCTCCTGCGCGGCTGATCCCAGTTTTCTGGGTCCGCAAATCGAAACGGCAAGAGCTCTCGGAATCCTGGAACGTCACACCGAAGCAGAGGAACAGGCTCTTACAGTTCTGGCCGCGTATCCAGGTGATCCGGAAGCGCTTAATATCCTTGCCCTATCCTATTCCGCCCAGGGTAGATACAGCGAAGCGATACAAGTGCTTGAGTCCCTTATGGCAATGTATCCCGAAGACCTGCGGGGAAGACTCGGTCTTGCTGAATGCCTTTACAGAAGCGGAGAATCCGAAGCAGCGCTTGGAAACTACAGGCTTTTCATGGCAGGTCTTGATGATACTTCGGGTACAGGTGAGATACGACTGCGAATACAGGAACTGGAGGCAGCCGGTGATTAATCCTTCAGTGAGCAGACTTGTGGTTGGTTGTGTCCAGACAAACTGCTACATAGTGCAATGCCCTGAAACAGGGGCAGTGCTTGTCATAGATCCGGGGGATGACTCCAATCTGATTGGGAAACGACTCACGCAGATAAACACGATTCTCTATACCCACGGGCACTTTGATCATGTCGGAGGCGCAGCCGGTCTGCTTGAAGAGCATGCCGCGGAAACAATGATTCATTCAGCAGATGCCGCGATGATGGCTTCTGCAGCACTCCATGCCGCCGGGTGGGGATTCAGCATACAGCAGCCTCCTCCTCCTTCAAAACTCCTGAAAGGAGGAGACAGGATAAATGTAGGATCCTTGCTCTTTGAGGTTATTCACACACCGGGTCACTCGATGGGATCGATCTGCCTTTCAGGGCATGGGCTGCTGTTCTCCGGAGATACTCTTTTCTCAGGTTCAATCGGAAGAACCGACCTTCCCGGGAGTTCTGACAGCGAAATGCAGAAAACCCTGAAGTACCTTGTTTCTCATTTAAATGACGATATTCTTGTTTATCCCGGGCATGGACACTCAACGACTATTCTCACGGAGAAAAGAACCAATCCATTTCTGTGTCGATTCTGACCCCTTGCACCATTTGCCTCTTCACTTAATAATTATCAGGGCAGTCTGTATTCAAAGGGAGGAGATCCATGACCCAGGAGGTCATCAAAGATAAGCTCAAGTCTGCTGAAAGAAGAGTTGGATTCGTTTCTTCTCAATTGACCGGAGTGATGGAAGCAGAGCTTTCAGAAGCGTTGAAAGAGATAAGAGACTGCCTGAGGATTTTATCTCCCTCCGAGAGAACAGAGGAGATATGTACCGTACTTTTTGTTGATGACGAGGAAATTATAAGAAGAATCGGAACACAGATTCTCTCCAGAGAGGGATACAGGGTTCTTACCGCAAGTAATGGAGTTGAAGCGCTTGGAGTGTATGAACAAAACAAAGACACCATCAAATGCATCATTCTTGACCTTGTAATGCCTCGAATGGATGGCATGCAGACTTTCAGACAGCTAAGACGATCAGCACCTGAACTTGGAATCATTCTGACAACTGGATACGGAGAAGAAGAAATAAAAAAGAGGTTTGGTACCCTAAAGCTGCAGGGCTTCCTTAGAAAGCCTTTCAGCGCCGGTTCTCTTTCTGCAATGGTCGGAGAAGTCGTTCGAAACACTGGAGATGAAGAAAGAGATGTCTGAATCGTCGGTTCATGATGGCATAAATGAGGGAAGATCCGTCCACGACCAGTTGATGCAGATTCTCAGCGGTGCCGGTATCAGCGTGCTTGTTGCAGCGGGTGAAAACGGCAGGATTATCAGTGCCAACAATGCTGCCTGCAGTGTATTGGGTAAAAAGCAGCACGAGCTTCTTGGAACGCCTTCAGAAGAGCTTTTCAAGAACCGCTATGAGTCAGGGCTTGATGTGGACAGGCAGCTTGTTGAAGACAATGGCGTAGTTTTTCAAGTTTTTTCATTCAGAGACTGTGCGGGAACCGCATCACCCGACGGCAGAGATTACAGAAGAGTATTCGCCGATATGGACGCACTTTACTTCAGAACCACAATCGACGGAATAATTGAAACGGTTTCTCCAGCGGTTTTTGATTTTGCCGGATACACCTGTGAGGAACTGACAGGCCAATCCATTCTTGATTACTACGCTGATCCTTCCGCTCGCAGGGAACTCGTTGATGCTCTTCTTGAAAAGGGCAAAGTCACCGATTGTCAGATTGATCTTCTTAAAAAAAACGGAGAGGTCATACACGCAAGGGGTTCAATACATCTGGTGCACAACGCCAATGGCGTGCCTGTCTTCATCGAGGGTATTCTGTCTGATGTAACCGAGTGGAAGAAACTCGAGAAGGAAAATTTCAGGCACAGCATGTACTTCCGCGAAGTTGTCGAGAGTGTTCCTGATGCCGTGGTAACCGTTGATACCGACGGCATGGTCACCGGATGGAACAGGGAAGCTGTGGAGCTGTTTGGATGGACTGTGCAGGAAGCCATGGGCAGACCTCTTGACGATCTGGTCAGCACCGGAACCGGAAAGAATGAGATCGCCTGTAAAGACATCATCGACGGAAAGGTTATCCGCGGCCTGGAATGTACCAGGCGAGGCAAGAGCTATGCTGAAAAGAAGGTTTTTGTTTCAGTTGCTCCCATCATTATAGCGGGAGAGCACCAGGGGGCCGTTGGCGTTTATACCGATCTGTCTCACAGAGAGACCATTCTCGAAAAACTGAGAGAAAACGAGATAAGGCTTCGAACCATCACCGAATCGGCTCAAGATGCAGTGATCATTATGGATGACCAGGGCTGTGTATCCTTTTTTAACACTTCGGCAGAGAGAATGTTCGGGTATCACAGGTCGGAAACAGTCGGAAGAAAGCTTCATGAACTGATCGCCCCCGATGCCTACTGGGAAATGTTCGAGATAGGTTTCAGAGACTTCAGAAACACAGGTCAGGGAATAATGGTTGGCCGGGTGGTGGAAATGGAAGGCAGACGCAAGAACGGCTCGCTGTTTCCTGTGGAGCTTTCAGTTTCTTCTTTCTTCATGAACGACGGATGGCAGGCAACAGGAATTCTACGCGACATTTCTGAGCGGAAAAAGATAGAGCTGGAACTTATTGAAGCTCGGGAAGGTGCTCTTAACGCAGCAAGAACAAAATCAGAGTTTCTTGCCAACATGAGCCACGAGATTAGAACACCGCTTAACGCAATTATAGGAACCACTGACCTCTTGTGGGAAACGGAAATCTCACCCCGCCAGAGAAGCTATCTGAAGGTGTGCCGGGATGCAGGCGAAAATCTTCTTTCTCTTATCAGTGATATTCTTGACATTTCCAAAGTCGAAGCGGGAAGAATTGACCTTGAAGAGATACCATTCGATCTCTATGAAACTACTGAAAAAACATGTGAAACCCTTGCGCTGAGAGCGCATGAAAAGGGTCTCGAACTGAACTGCAGAATTCACTCGTCTGTTCCGAGATGGGTCATGGGAGACCCGTCCCGCCTCCGCCAGGTGATAACCAATCTCATAGGCAACTCAGTGAAATTCACAGAAAACGGCGAAGTATCTGTAGAATTAAAATTGAAAAGCAGGGGAGAGCTGGTTTTCTCTATCTGTGATACTGGAATAGGAATTCCGGAAGGAAAAGTCGAGTCTATTTTCATGAGCTTCACACAGGCAGATTCATCTCATACGCGGCGATACGGAGGCACAGGTCTCGGGCTCACTATCTGCAGAAAGCTTGTTGAACTCATGGGCGGCTTGCTTTCTGTTGAAAGCGAAGTTGGAAGAGGCAGCACATTCACTTTCAGCTGTCGAATGCCTGAAACTGAGCCGGCATACTCGGCAGGGAATGATGACAGTACCGAAATTTCAGGCAGACGCATTCTCGTAGTAGACGACAACCGAAACAGCAGATCGATACTGAAAGACATTTTGCAGGGGTGGAACGCTTCGGCTGATACCGCTGCAAGCGGTGAAATAGCTTTGAAAATGGCTGCGGAATCAAACTATGATGCCATTCTTCTTGACAGCATGATGCCCGAAATTGACGGTTTTGAAACCGCCGTAACCATGCTTCGGAACGGCATACCGCCCGAAAACATAATCATGATGCTTTCTTCAGATAACAGCGGATTGCGTGAAGAATGGTTCAGCATGAGCCATATTGACCGTTTTGTTGTAAAACCTGTTCGCCGGGACAGCCTTAGAAATGAGATTCTTAGTGTTATCAGAGGCATTCCCCCTCGGGATGAAACGCAGCACATCCCCAGTGAAACAAAAACTGCAGTTGAAACAAGATCTCTTTCCATTCTTCTGGCAGAAGATTCCGCTGACAATCGGTTTCTTATCATAAAATACACTGAAAAGTATCCATGGCAGATTACAATTGCAGAGAATGGGCAGGAAGCGCTCGATCATTTCATGAAGGGCAAATTCGATCTTATACTGATGGATATGCAGATGCCAGTTATGGATGGGTACGAGGCTACCAGATCAATCAGAGCCCATGAATCGAATACAAAGGGTTCGCACACCCCTATCGTTGCACTCACTGCTCATGCCATGAAAGAGGAAATTCAGCAATGCCTCGATGTCGGTTGCGATATCCACATATCAAAACCTGTCCGGAAGAATATCCTGGTTCAGAGAGTGAACGATCTTCTTGAGGCTTTTGGCTCCAGAGAAGGTATTCCGGAAGCAACAGGCACAACAGATGAAGCACCTGTTGCTTTTGTTCCATCCGATCTTGTAACTCTTATTCCAGGCTACCTGGAGAACAGAAGAAAAGATGTGGTACTGATTGCAGAACTGATCGGCCAGGGCGTGTACGAAGATGCAGGAAGGCTTGCACACAGCATGAAGGGATCTGGTGGAGGCTACGGTTTTGACAGAATCAGTGAACTTGGCGCATTAATGGAAAAAGCAGCGAAAGCTTTAGACGGGCCAGCTGTTCTTGCCGGTATACGTGATCTTCAGCAATACCTTGACAGAGTGCGTATTGAGTATGTCGACGAAGAATAAAAAAATACTGATTATTGACGATGACAAAGATACCAGAAATCTTCTATCACACATAATGAACAGTGCCGGTTATGACACTCTTACTGCAGAAAGAGCCTCGGACGCTCTGAAAATACTGCACGATGGACAGATCAACGTCATTCTACTTGACCTGCTCATGCCGGAGATGAACGGCCTCGAGTTCTGTTCAACTCTTCAAGCCGATAGAAAGTTTTCAAGAATTCCTGTGATAATGATCACCAGCAGAGCCGACGAGGAAACCAGACTTGATGCACTGAATGCCGGTGTTGCGGATTTTGTTTCCAAGGCTGAGCTCAACAAAACTGTTCTTAAAAGCAAAGTTGAAAAAGTTCTAGAAAGCGCTGATAACTGGGATAGACTTGATCTTCCAGTTTCATCATCGCGCCTGCAGGATTTTTCAGGGTTTCTTGATTACATAGCAAAGAAAAACAACCTTCCTCCAGAACTGGCACTTCCTCTGAGTACAGCTTCCCCGAGAGACCTGTATGAAAAGACATCCGAAGCGGGTTTCGATGGTGTTGAAACAGTCAAGGCTCTTTCCGTTTTCCTGCGAATACCTAATTACCCATATATAGACCCGGAAGCGATTGAACCTGATATTCTGCCCGCTGCTTTTTCCAGGGCGCACAGAGTTCTTGCCCTGAAAGAAAAGGGAGAGGTCAGGTTTGTTCTTTCCAATCCGTTCGAGCCCCAGCTCCTTGACATGCTTGAGTCTCTTTCCGGTCGAAGCCCGCTTTGGGGAGTAACATGCCCAGAATGCATCGATGCTCTTCTTCGCAGAGAGGAAACCGCTGGCACGGATACTGCTTTTGCCGGCATCGACAGTGAAGAGCGAGAGGAAACTCTGGTGGACGACGCTTCCGACTTCAACGGTACTATTGATATCACGGAAAAACCATCGGAAGACGAGATAAAAAAATTCCCAATCAGGTACATTGCCGACAGTATTCTTTTCTCTGCTGCAACTGAAGGTGCCAGTGATATCCATATCGAGCCAAAGCCGGACAAAGTTGTGGTAAGATTCCGAATAGACGGTGATATGCGGGATATGTTTACCCTGAAAAAAAGAACCGGATCAATTCTGGTGAGCAGATTCAAGGTTCTGGGAGAAATGGATATAGCAGAAAGGCGAAAGCCTCAGGATGGTATAGCAGAAGCCAGAATCGCTGGAAGATCGTTCAAGATGCGCCTGGCCACCACTTCCACACCTCAGGGCGAGAGCCTTGTGATCAGAATGCTTGATCTTTATGCCAAACCGAAAAAGCTCACCGATCTGGGAATGACTCCGGAGCAATCCGAAGCCATGTATGAGATATCGAGCCAGAACAGCGGTGCTATTATTGTCTGCGGACCCACCGGAAGCGGGAAAACAACCACTCTCTACAGCCTGATTTCCCATATCGACATAAAAAACAGAAGTCTGATGACAATAGAAGACCCGGTGGAGTACCGAATACCCTACGCAAATCAGCAGCAGGTGAACGAAAAGGGCGGAGTCACTTTCGAGGCTCTTCTTCGTTCCGCAGTAAGACAGGATCCTGACATAGTATATCTGGGCGAAGTGCGCGATGCATTCAGCGCCAAAACCTGCCTTGACCTTGCAAGTACAGGCCACATGACCCTTTCTACTCTTCACAGTTCAAACACCACTACTGCTCTCTTCAGACTTGAAAGGCTTGGAATACCCAGAGAGGATTCCGCTGACAACCTTCTGGGCATCCTGGCTCAAAGACTTCTGAAAAGTCTCTGTCAGAACTGCAGAAGAATGAAGCCGATCACATCCGACGAACGCAGCAGACTTCTTCCGTTTACCGCAGATATCCCCCGGGAGATTCCTCATGCTGAGGGATGTCCTCAGTGTAATTTTACTGGTTATTCAGGCAGGCAGGGTGTGTACGAGCTGATGAGGTTTAATCCTGCAGTTACCGAGATAATAAAAAATGCCACTTCAATTCCCGACATGCGGTCAAAACTCCACGAAGCAGGAGTATTTCTGCTGAGCGACCACGCAATCATGAAAATGGGGCAGGGTCTTTTGTCTTTCGACGATGTGTATCGTGTCATTCTTCTTGAAGAGCTCAGACTTACGGGCAGAACAGACAACAAGAACGACATTCAGGTGGCTGCGGTGGAATCAGCCGGTAAGAAAAGAATACTTCTTGTGGATGACGATGAAGATTTCAGAAATCTGGCATGCATTCTTCTTGAATCGGCAGGCTATGAAGTTGAGCAGGCAACAGATGGGATAGAGGCAATCATAACGCTGAAAACGCTCAATTATGATCTTATTCTGTCCGATATAGACATGCCCGGCCTTGACGGCTTCACAATGCTTCAGGCTCTTCAAAGCAAAAACATGAGCACTCCTCTTGTTTTTCTCACAGGCAACGACAGTATTGATAAAGAAGAGAAAGGGTATGAACTCGGAGCGCTCGATTACATAAGAAAGCCCATACGCAAAAATTCCTTTCTCACAAGGGTGGAAAGAGCCCTCCAAAACGAATCCGTCTGATTCGGGCTCTGCCCGCTTACTGTAGGGGAACACATTTCAATGCTGATTGTTATGTTACAGTAACTTAAATTCGAATGCCCAAGCAGGAGGTTTCGCTGATGCTTTTAGTTATTGTGCTTTCCATTCTGGGTTCCTGGGTTTCTCTCGGGGGAGGTCAGAATGATGCTCCCGGGATTGTCGTTGTCGAAGCAGATGAAAACCATGCCGTGATTCGGCTTGACATTTCCGGGTATACAGTGCAGCAGATCTCCGAATACTCCCGTCTGTCTGTAGCAGACTGCAACTGGGACATGAACGCACCGACAGGTACCCCGGAACTACCTGCCATACCCGTAGTGATTGGCATTCCTGCCGGAATGGAACCTTTCGTTTCTGCAGTAAGCGGGAACTGGATTTCTGCAGGGTCAGGCACGCCTTACCCGGTTCAGCCTCTCAGGGTTGATTGTGAATCTGAACCCTTCTACTTTGTCGATCTTTTCTCAGACCTGAGTGGTGTGTTCCCGCAAAACACAGTAAACCTGTTACAGCAGGGAAACTGGGCCGGCGTGAACACAGTGGTTCTGCAGTTCAATCCTTTTACATGGAACTCGGAAACGGGCGAATTCCAGGTGGCATCGACTATCACAGCCACTGTTGATTTCCGGGGAGCAAGGGCGTATCAAACTTCCGTTCGTCCCGAGGTGGCCAACATGCACCGTTCCAGAATAGTGAATTACGAGTCTCTGGGTATTCCAGTAGATGCATCGCCCGTGACCATTAACGACAATGTATACATCTGCGTAGTACCATCCGAGAATCTGGATTCTGTAACACCTCTCCTGACAATGGTGAATTCTCTTGGACACCATGTAAAAATTATTGTGATGGAAACCGGATCGTCCAGCTATCAGATCAAAGCTGCCATAACCGCTGCCTATCAGGAGGGCACCACCAGATTTGCGCTGATACCAGCCCGATACCAGCAGCTCGAATCAAAAAACTACGGTGAGTTTGTTGGAGATTTTTACTATGAACTGATAACTTCAGACAATCTGCCGGATATTGCAGTCGGCAGGTACCCCGGAGACTTTTCCCAGCTTGAAAACCAGACGGCAAAAACCATGTCCTATATCACATATCAGGGGGAAACGGGGCAACCTTCCCTTCCGGTCAGCGTGATACTTGCCGCACATCAGGAGGAATACCCCGGGAAGTACACGGCAAACAGCAATGCTGTCCGCGATTATGATTATGCACTGGCGGATCTTGTTTTTGAAACATGCTATCCGCCTGAGGGAGGAACAGCGGAACAGGTGGAAGCGGCGATTAACAACGGAGTTGGAATTGTCAATTACCGCGGACACGGATCAAACACGATCTGGCAATGGTCTCCCGGATGGAGCGCGGGAAACATCTACGGTCTTGAAAACACATTCTTTCCACCCGTGTTCAATATATGCTGTAGCAATGGCAGGCACGACTTGAGCTACAACTGTCTCAGCGAAAGCTGGATGGATGGCCCGGGGGTAGGAGCCAGTGGAAACATAGGAGCAAGCGCTCCATCATTTACCATTGTGAATGACAGAATGCAGAAGGTCCTGTTCTGGCAGATATTCGATGAGGGAAACACCTGCGCCGGAGAGGTATTCTCTGCTTCACAAACAGATATTGTACAAACCCAGGGTGCCGGTGGACTGACTAACTCAAGGATGTACCACTGGTTTGGAGACCCGTCGATGGACATACCCAACAGTGATCTGCCGGGAACTCCTTTCCCCATTGATGTCGATGTGCCTGCCATGCTGAATCCCGGCCAGAATACTCTTCACCTTACTGTTACATCAGGCGGAGCTCCTGTTGAAGGAGCAGTTGTTACGGTTACCGATGGTATTGGAAATCACTCTGCCTTCCCTGAGTCATTTTATCAGCAGCAGATTACAGGTAATTCTGGAGAAGTATGGCTTGACTTTACCGTACTTGAGGGAAAAGATCTTTTTTACGGGGTCAGAATGCACAACTACGCATCTGTTACCGGCACAATTAATGTAACTGCACAGGGCATTCAGGGTGGCAATGCACCCTCTGCAGAATTGTTTCCTGTTTCTCCCGGTCCTGTTAACGGAATGGCAGAAATTTCATACAGCGTTCCGACAAACTGTCATCTAAGCATTCAGATTGCTGACATCGCCGGTAGAATACTGAGTACCCTTGTGGACGGTGATGTGACAGCCGGAAACGGAGCACTGACCCTGAATTCTTTGGAAATGGCACCCGGTATCTACTTCGTTATCCTACAGGCCGGAGATACCTCGATCACAAGGAGAATTGCAGTTGTCCGCTGACTTCAGGCTTTTCCTGCTTCTTATCCTGCTCCCGCTCACATCTTGTCTTGTGGGAGCGGAAGAGGCACCCCGCTTCCCCACTTATAACCAGGGGGAGGCGACATTTCCATGCGATGTCACAATACCTCCAGTGTTCTCAGGAACAATGAATTACGGTATTGTTGCCGCTGGAGACACTCTGTATCACTTTGAACTCAGACACGGAAGAATTCACGGCAAAACCCCCATTGGTGCCCAGATAACTGCTCTTGCCTCCGGAGCCGGATCGGAAGCATTTGTCACCTGCGGAAACACGCTTGTACGCATCGATGGTTTTCTGGCAGCTGATTCCTGCGTTCTTCCATATCCGGCTGCAGACATTTCCATGTGCGGAGCAAACCCTGTTCTACTTTTGAAAGACGGTTCGATTGCCCTCTACAGCCATCAGGATCTTTCTCTTCTGGGAAGCAGCCCGCCTTCCCGTTCAGCCATATCCTGCATCCAGGGTTTTCCAGATATGGTTTCTGCCGGAACCACCGATGGAACGCTGATTACATATTCAGTTCCATCATTTTCCCTTCTTGCCGAAGAAACCTTCAGCGGTTCAGTTCTTTTCGTGAACGATGGTGGTGACAAGTCGCTTATATTTTCAACAGATGAATGGAATGAAGTAGCCCTGTGTTCCCCGGCCGATCTCAAAGTTTCTGTTATGTTCACGTTTCCGGAAGCACCGATTTTCGCTTCAGCCGACAGCGCTGTTTCATGTATCTATGCGGCATGCGCTACTGCGGGTATTCAGGTATGCAGCGCAAACGGAGAAATTGCCTGGCAAACTACGGAGTTCGGCGGTTATGCGTTCCCTGTTGTCTCTGAAGACTGCGAAATCGCACTTGTCAGCTGGGGAAGAAATGTGACTATTCTTGTCAAGTAGTTAATTTGTGCGGGGAATTACTATCTCGGTAACGCATGATTCTCTTTGAACAGAGAGGTAAAGATCCTCTTCGGAATTCCGTATCATTACTTTGAGAGCTTCTGGATGGTAGACTCTTTCCCCGTTGATTTCTGTGATAATGTCTCCCTCGATAAGCCCGCAGCTGTCAGCTCTGGAGGAGGCTTCCACATCGAGTATAAGAATTCCCTGAACCGAAGAAAGACCTGATGTTGCAGGCATAGCTGTAACTCCGAAGAGAGACGAACCAACCCCGGCATCTTCCAGAAGTGTTTCTGCCCAGTAGTACCACAGATGACAGGGAAGCAGTGCCATCAGGTCGCCTCGCCCGTCTCCTGGATCAAAGGAGCCGGTAACAATTCCCGAAAGCCTGTCGTAGGAGTCGAATGCCGGAGCACCCATTAATTCCGATGAGGGAGGAGCGGCAAGCAGAAGCGCTCCGTCAGAAAGCTGCTCAAGTGGAAATGTTTGAACCACCGAGAGTCCGGTGGGATGATCTGCCAGTATCATCAGAGAGCTGCCGTTCATGGGTGAGGTGTTCCTGGGCTGCTCGTACGAAACAAATATTTCATCCTGAAAAAAGAGCATTGAGAGCCCCATATCTCTGAAGTTCACAACTGAATCAGGGTAAATTCGTGATTCACCTTCAATCAGGAAAACATCTCTGTTTTCTGTAAATGCAAACAGAGTTACCGCATGGGAAGGAGATACTGCAACGCCGCTGCATATCTCAACAAACCTGCCTCCTGTTCCCAGCCTGCCCACTGAAATTGCGGGAGAATTCATTATTGCAGGAAACAGACTGGTCGAAATCAGTATTCCAAAAATAGTGCTGAACATTTTCCTCTTCTAGAATGTGGAAACCGAGGAAGGCCTGGAGTAAGCCACGACGGGAACAGGGGCATACTCTGTAATGACTTCTCCGGATGAAGCGGTTTCAATGCCCGAATCTCGGTATTCGGAAATGCCGTTGCCGGTAATATTCTGCAGAAGAAGTACGAGTGCTGCAGCAAAGGGAATAGCGGCAGCTATACGCCAGAGCGGAATCAATTTTCGTGAACGTTTTCCCAGGGCGGATTTATCGTAGTTTTCCGAATTAAGTCTTGAACGAACCTTATCCATGAGGTCGACGGGGGGTTCAGGTTCATCAAGAATTTTGACATTTTCAGAGAGAGATGTGTTCATGAGCATGACTCTTCTGCAGGAAGAACAGCCGTTCACATGAAACCTGAGCAATTGATCTTCGTCAGGAGTTGCTTCTTTATCGAGAACAGCATCAATCAAAACCAAAGCCTCTTTACAGGTCATTTCCACATCTCCCAAACATCTTCCAGCGATTCGCGAAGACCGGCTCGTGCCCGATTGATCCTGGATTTCACAGTACCTATTCTGATATCGAGGACATCAGCAATTTCTTCGTAGCTCAAGCCCTGCTTTTCCCTTAGAAGAAATGGCTCACGGTAGTGTTCCGGCAGATCATTTATTGCTTCTTCAATACTCGCAGCGAGTTCTCTTCTGCCCTCGCGGTAGTGGGGAGTCAGTTTGTGAGAACTCTTCAGCACCACATTGTCGAGGGAAACCATTGACCAGCGCGACCGTCGTCTCCACTCTTTTTTCGCCAGATTGCTTGCAATAGTGTAAATCCATGTGACGAAAGGGCGTTCAGGATCATAGTTGTTCTTGTACCTGTAAACCCGGCAGAAGGTCATTTGAAGCTGTTCTTCAGCATCATCCTCGTTACCAAGCATACGGATAAGATGAGAAAAAACCGGACGCTGAAACCTTCTGACAATTTCAGTGAAAGCGTTTTCGTCGCCTGCGCACAGATCGATCATCAACTGAGAATCAGATCGCTGATCTTTTTCGATGCTTTTCTTCAAAACACTCATCCTTAACATGCTACCTCCACAATCATGCTAAATCTATGCATCTTTACCCGGGCGCGCCATATTTGTTCCAAGGTTGACTGAAAGGCTACGACGTCGTCAGAATAGGCACTATGAAACAGAGAACATTTTTAAGGATACTCGCCCTGGCGAAACCATATAAACGCAGCGTCGTGCTTGCACTTGTTTTCGCCGTTTTCTTTGCCGGCTCAAGCGGGGCCACATTGGCAATGATACTGCCTGTCTTCGATGATGTTCTGGGTGCAGACAGTACCAATTTATCCTCTTTGAGCCTTCAGCAGGCAATGTCCCGGGCTTTGTCTCCTCACCTTGATCAATTCGGAAATGCCATTGGTCAACACGATGCCGCACTGGTGTTCGAAAGTGCCCGAAGTATCCCCGGAGCGTTCATGGAAGGCATTCATCTATCGTCACCTTCGCAGGCTCTGCTTGCAGTGATTATTGCCATTATTCTGCTCATCTTTATAAAGAATGCAGCCTTCTTCCTTCAGACATATTTCGTGGCTTCTGTTGAGGAAGGCATGCTGCGTGACCTGAGAAAGCAGGTGTTTTCACACCTTCTCCAACTTGATCTAGGCTATTTTGCCAGAAGCAGGTCGGGAGAATTGACCAGTCGCCTGACAGCGGATGTGGTTAACATAAAGGGAGCTGTTACACAGTCTCTTATAACTCTGTTCAGGCAGGTTCTGCTCCTTGCTGTTTACTTTATTATCACGCTGTGGGTATCCTGGAAACTCACACTGATAACGCTTGCGGTTCTCCCTCCAAGCATGGTGCTCATTCTTCTTCTCGGGAAGAGCCTTCGCAGAAAGAGTCACAGATCACAGGAGAAAATGGCTGATTTTGCAAGTTTTCTATCAGAAACTATTTCAGGCGTCAGGGTCGTCAAAGCTTTTGCCATGGAAGCGTTTGAAGAACGAAGATTCCTTCGCAGCGTCGATTCACACCGTGACTATGAGATATCTCTTCGGAGAATGAAGGCTCTTGCAGGTCCGGTTACTGAGTTTCTCGGGGCTGTGGCTGCCGGTGTTATTCTGTGGTACGGAGGAAACGCAGTAATCTCGGGTTCCGGCATGTCACAGGGAAAATTCATGGTATTTCTTGCAGCAGCGCTCAGCATGATGGATCCAGCCAAGGGGCTAAGCAAAACATTTACATCCATACAAGCGGGTCTCGCGTCTGGTGAGAGGGTCTTCGGCATTCTTGATACATCTCCTGCAGTTGTCGAATGTGCTTCTCCAGTGGTTCCCGATACACTGAACAGCTCGATCAGATTTGAAAATGTTTCTTTTGGATATGATCCTCGCAAGCCGGTTCTGAAAGATATCAACCTTGAGATTCAAAGAGGTGAGATTGTTGCTCTTGTGGGGCCCAGCGGGGGCGGGAAGAGTACCCTGGCAGACCTGATACCAAGGTTCTATGATCCTGATGCAGGCAGTATTTTTCTTGATGGTGTTGATCTGAAGCAGCTCAGCATCTCCGGCCTCAGGAGTCTTCTCGGAGTTGTAACCCAGGAGACAGTTCTCTTCAATGACACGGTGTTCAACAACATCGCTTACGGGGCTCTTGACATTTCCATCGAACAGGTAAAAAACGCGGCAGAGGTGGCAAACGCTCTTGAGTTCATACTTGAAATGCCCGAGGGGTTTAACACAATTATAGGAGAGAGGGGTGTAATGCTCTCCGGCGGACAGAGGCAGAGGCTGGCAATTGCCAGGGCGGTTCTCAAAAACCCGCCACTGCTGATTTTCGACGAGGCAACAAGCTCTCTTGATACAAAGAGTGAAAAGCTGGTACAACAGGCCATCGATGTTCTGGTCGAGGGCAGAACATCCCTGGTGATAGCCCACAGACTGAGCACCATTATGAAGGCAACCCGGGTTCTTTACATAGAGGACGGAATGATTATGGAGGAAGGAACCCACGGTTTTCTCCTGGGGCTGGGAGGCAGATACAGCACTTTATGGGAGATGCAGTTCGCCCATGGATAAAGGAACTCTTCTCGTTCGGCTTCATTCTCTTGGAGATGTGATACTCGCATCGGGCACCGCTTCTTCGATGTCTCTGTCCGGTCCCGTGAGTTTTGCCACCAGACCTGAGTACGAGCCCGTTATCAGATGTATTCCCGGACACATAACTCCGGTTCCGGTTTCTAATGACTGGATAGATCTCAGAAGCAAATGCCGTGATTACTCCGAAATCATCGACCTTCAGAACAACCTCTCCACCAGGCTTGCCCTTGCTGGAAGAAATGTGAAGAGATTCCATTTCAGCAGAAGACAGAGAAGAAAAATTCTTCTAGGATCAGATGACAATCTTCCCTGGAGAGCAGAGGAATACCTGCGAACCTGGGGGGGAAGAGGAAACCCTTCTCCTGTTCTGATGCGAACTGAAATGCCGCCGACAGAGGCTTTGAATGTTGGAATAGTTGCCGGTGGAAGATGGCCGATGAAGTCTATTCCACCTGGTATCGTTGCTGAACTTGCCCGTCTTTTCTGCGATATTGAAGAAGCATGCGTTTTTATCATCGGAGGAAGCGAAGACAGGCAGGAGATTGATGGCATCGTTGACCAGTGCGGATATCGAAGTGTCACGGCTTCTGCCGGTGATGGAGACATAAAGCAGCTGATTTCAACGATTGAGAAGCTGCATCTGCTCGTATCTCCCGATTCCGGGCCAGCTCACCTTGCCAACGCCCTGGGCGTTCCTCTGCAACTTGTTTTCACATCCACTTCACAGGCACTTGGTTTCTGGCCGGAAGATTTCAAGGGTGCATTCATGGTCAGGGGAATACCCTGCAGACCGTGTCACAAACATGGCGGAAAAAAGTGCTCTGCCGGTGATGAGCAGTGCAGAAGAATGCTGGTTCCGCGGGAAATGTTCGAGGAGGCCCTTTGCCTTCTGAAATGAATTCTCCAATGATGAAGCAGTATCTTGCCATGAAAAGCGACTATCCCGATTCCGTGCTGCTTTTTCGTATGGGTGATTTCTATGAGACATTTCTTGATGACGCGAAAAAGGTATCTTCCATACTGGGTATAACACTCACCTCAAGACAGAAGAACAAAGACACCGGAGAGGGCATTCCTCTTGCCGGGTTCCCATATCATGCCCTTGACGGGTATCTCACAAAACTTATCAGATTCGGATGCCGGGTTGCGGTCTGTGAGCAGACTGAAGACCCCAGACAGGCACAGGGGCTGGTCAAGAGGGATGTTGTCGAGATTGTCACACCGGGAACACTGGTGAGCGGATCGGCTCTTGATGACTGTTCAGAGGCACTTCTGGCCTCTGTTTTCTGTTCAGGAACCAGAGGAGCACTGGTTTTCTGCGATCTGTCCACGGGAGACATTCAAGCAACTGAAATGGAAGCTTCCGAAACAGCTTCAGAACTGGCCAGAGTAGCTCCAAGAGAAGTGCTCGTTGCAGAAGACACAAAGCTGATGATTCCCGATGGATGTGCCGTTACTTTCCTCGATGAATGGAAATTTGATCCGGATGGCGCCGCACGGGAAATCGCCCACATCTTCGGCAGAGCATCGGTGGAGGGATTCGGTTTAAGCCACAGCCCGGTACTGCTGTCAGCAGTGGGCGCACTTCTTTCCTACATCGGACACACCAAGAGATCCGCTGTTTCCCATCTTGATTTCAGGGGGATTTATTCTCAGCGCGACTACCTTTACATAGACAGAACAAGCTCAAGATCACTGGGAATAACAGATTCGGCCCCGGGAGAAGAGGAAGCAGTTCTTTCGAACAGAACCGACAGAACAAAAACACCCGGTGGGGGAAGGCTGTGGAGAAAGTGGCTATCAGGTCCGCCCATGGATCCAGCCGTGATACGGAACAGACATGCTGCCATTGAAGATCTTATTGCTACGGGTTTGCATCACAAGCTCAGGGGTATTCTTTCAAACACCACCGATCTCGAACGCCAGGCAGGCAAACTGGGTACCCTTCGTGCAACTCCCAGGGATCTCAGATCAATACAGCAAACGGCTGTTAAAATTCCTGGAATCAGGACGCTTCTCACGGATGCAGTATCTTTGCTTCTGGAACGAGTTTCGGGCATGGATCCCCTTTCCGATATTGCACTCAGGATACATCAAACCCTCTCCGACGATCCACCGGCAAGAATTTCTGAAGGCGGTTACATAAGAAACGGGTTTTCAGAAGAGCTCGACAACCTGCGGATAATTAAAAAGGGAGGACGGGAGTGGATGCAGAAAATGCTGGAGAGCGAACGTGCCTCCACCGGTATTTCTAAGCTCTCAGTCGGATACAACAAGGTGTTTGGCTACTATCTTGAGGTATCGAACTCGTTCAGGCATCTGGTTCCCGACCGCTACACAAGAAAGCAGACACTGGTCGGCGGAGAAAGATTCATCACTCCCGAACTGAAAGAGATGGAACAGAGAATTCAGAGTGCCGATGAAGACATCGCCGTTCTCGAAGCTTCAATATTCAATGAGCTGCTTCAGGAGATTGCCTCGGATGTTCACAGGATCAGCAGTACCGGGCGTTCACTGTCTGAACTTGATGTTATCTGCTCACTTGCCTTTATTGCTTCCGAAAAGGGATGGGTAAAACCCGAGCTATCAGTTGAACCTGGGCTTGAAATTGTTGACGGAAGACACCCGGTGCTGGAAGATATCCTTCCTGCAGGAGAGTGCGTTCCGAACGATACATTTATAAACTGCGGCAGAAGAATTATTCTCGTGACGGGTCCGAACATGGCGGGGAAGTCTACATATCTGAGACAGGCTGCCCTGCTGGTGATACTCGCGCAGAGCGGATCGTACGTTCCCGCCTCATCGATGAAATTCAGCCCTGTTGACAGGATATACACAAGGATAGGTTCCAGCGACCGCCTGTCCAGAGGGCAATCGACATTTCTCGTTGAGATGGCCGAAGCCGCCGCGCTTCTTAATGGAAGTACTGATAAAAGCCTTGCCGTTCTTGATGAAGTCGGAAGAGGAACAAGTACCTACGACGGTCTTTCAATTGCCTGGGCTATGCTGGAGTACCTTCACGACAACGCCGATCACCGCCCGATGGTTCTGTTTGCCACTCATTACCACGAACTGACATCTCTTGCTTCCAGGCTTCCGCTCTGTGCAAACACAAATGTGGTGGTGAGGGAAACCGGTAACCGTATCGCCTTCCTCTACAAAGTGGAGGAGGGGGGGGCAGACAGATCGTACGGTATTCATGTAGCCTCGATGGCAGGTGTACCGTCCCAGGTTGTCAGGAGGGCCAGGAAAGTTCTTCAGGATCTGGAATCCGGTAAGCACCTTCTTCCCGCGGGAGGTCGCAGCTCTACCGGTCAGATGACTCTTCCTCTGGCGAACCCGGAACACCCCGTTCTTGAGGAAATCCGACATATGGACCCAGACAGTCTGACTCCTCTTAAGGCACTGGAACTCATCTATCTGCTGAGAAAACGGCTTGACTCATGAAACGATCCATGAAATAATATGCTGTTCTTATTGTTAAGTTAACTTTTTCAGAAAGGGGTGCAACATGAGGTTAGTGTGGTTGGTGGTATTTCTTCCAGCTGTACTTCTGGCGGCAGGTGTTATAGAAACATTTGACGCTCCTGACACCGGTATTACCGGCCTTGCTTATGGAAACGGCAGTCTCTGGGCGGTAGACGGTACCACTCAGTATGTGTATCAGATCGATCCCACCGACGGTTCGGTGATCTCTTCCTTTTACGCCATGGATCAAACTGCTTCCTACAATCCCGTTCCCGGTGGGCTTACATACGGAGATGGAACGGTTTACCTGTCGATGTACAGCGGATCAAGCTACGGCAGAATGTACAGATACAGTGAGTCGGGCGAATTTCTGAGCGACTTCGATCTGTACTGTTGAGGCAGCACTGTAAGCTCGTCGGTGACGGGCGCAATTCTCCAGGACGGCATTCTTTACGTACTTGGCAATACCTACGGCAGTACAACTGAATTTTCTGTTCACAAATTCAACCCGACTGCAGGTTCTTCCATTGGTCAGTACATGACTCCGACAGATTTCCCCGGACTTGCCCCGGCGGCATATGACATCGCCTATTCCAATGACGGCATATGGGTAGCCAGGGATGAATCCGACAGCCCTGTAATCAGATACAATACGAATGGTGTTGTTACTGATTATGTCATGGGAACGACCATTCCAGCAGCCGCTGGAATTGCAATCGACCCTGAAGGTTACCTGTGGGTCAGCGATCCGCTGAACGACAAGATATACAAGGTTGAAACCACTACATCCATAGGCGGCACCACCGAGGGAATTACCTCGCCTGTAACAATATATCCGGCATGCAATCCATTCCAGTCTGTTGCTTTCATCAATGCAGTCGGATACCCCGACGGTGCTTCAGTTGAAGTCTTCGACATCCAGGGAAGAACGGTTACAGCTGGTTCTTTGCTTTACGGATCATTCGCCTGGAACGCAGCAACCAGCCCTGCTGGTACCTACCTGATCAGAGTAAGCAATTCGGAGAATTCTTCGGTTCTCAGAATGGTCAAAACAGGGATCTAGACTAACTGGGGGAGTGCAACAAACACTCCCCCATTAAATTAGCTATCTAGTAAACAGGTGTTTACATTGTGTTTGAAGTTTCATATAGTAAGAACGGAGGTGAAGATAATGAAAGAAATGTGGACAGTTCAGACGGAAAAAGGGGATACTGGAACCGGTGCAGTATGGGCTGCAGTAGAGGAAGCTTCCGGAAAAAGAACAACAGCACTGGTGCTGGAGGCGTCGTCCGGTGCTGCTATAAGCATACTTGCTTCAGGAATGTTTTACCTTGAAGGGCCCGGGCTTGATAAACCCGTGCTTTTCCGCATCGAATGCTGCACCAGAGCGCGAATTAAGGGCTGCATGTTTTTGAAGGCGGTAGAAGCGGCAGATACGGTCAGATCCAGAGAAAACGGTATCTTAAGGGAAATGAGGAAACTGCTGGAACTCGACATGCTCGAAACATTCGAAAAAGCAGGTGGCGCACACGCTCTTCACACCGCAGCTTCCTGATGTACTGCCTCAGTTGGAAAAAAACGTTTTTCTTCTAATATTCCCCATTCAGTAACCGCGTGCGCTTGCCAGGGGGGTATCACATTTCCAGCGAAGGTTTGTCACTGTTTTTTCCTGCGTTCAACGAAGAGGAAAATGTAGAATTCATGGTTACTGCAGCCAGGCAGGTTTTGGAAAGAACCGTCGGCTCCAACTGGGAAATAATCATAGTCGACGATGGCTCGACAGATTCCACTGCATCCATAACATCCCTTCTTTCACAGACCGACGGCAGAATCAAACTTGTTTCGCACGGAAGAAATCTGGGGTTCGGAAAGGCAATCCGTACCGGCATAGAGAATTCTACCAAAGAATGGATCTTCTACACAGATTGCGATGGACAGTTCGATCTTGATGAGCTCGAGCTTGTATGGGCGCGAAGGAACGATGCAGACATAGTTTCTGCATACAGGCGTCGAAGAAAAGATCCCGGAATGCGTCTTGGCTATTCACTGTTGTGGAATACTCTCACAATTATGCTGTTTCTCCGTGGCTTCAAAGATGTGGATTCTTCTTTCAAGCTGTACAGAGCATCTATTTTTCACCGCATAAAGCCGGAATCAACATGCGGCGTTATCGATTTTGAAGTGCTTACACTTGCAAAAGATTCAGGATTCCGCATCATCCAGATTCCAGTAAGTCATTTTGACAGGCGGGCAGGAACAGTTTCTTTTGAAAGTGTTAGAACAGGTTTCATTGCCTGGGTAAAGCCGGGCCCCATTATTGAGATGTTCCGACAGCTCATCGCCTTCAGAATAAGAACATGGCGGGGAGATGTTAATTGATTGAAGCCCTGCTGGTAACTCCACTGCCTCCGCTGCCCACGGGGCTTGCCGATTACGCCAGAAGGATACTCTCTCTTACCGATGGCAATGTTAAGTGGAAAGTTGCCTATCCTTCAGGAGCCCTGCCTCTCGAAGGTTACGATTGCGTTCGCATTTCAGAATTGAGTAAAGACGACTTCAAACGGACAGCTGTTTATCAGATCGGCAATTCTCCCCATTGTGACGAAGTTATTGAAACCCTGCTCATCCACGGAGGAACAGGTCTGTTCCACGAGACAAACCTGCATCATGTGCTTAGAAATCGAGCCGACGCAACAGGCGACTGGAAAAGCTATCACGATCATATTGCTCACGAATACGGAGCCGGGTCGGAAGGCTTCATAAAAGCAATGAACAAAAAGGCAAGAAACCTCTCTGAATACGACAGACGATTGAGAAATAACCCTCTGGTTGGAAAACTGGTTGATGCAAGCAGTGTCATTGCTGTTCTCAGCGACACTGCCAGATGGGACTTCGAGAAGCTTGCACCGGGAAAACCGGTTTTGAGAATGGGCTTTCTTCCGGATTTCATGGAAAGGGTCGATAAACCCGCACGTAAAGACAAAACCGTCGTTGTTGGAATTGCCGGAACATTCCATTACGGCAGAAGCTTTGAAGAGATGGTAAATGCTGTCGGCATGCTGAGGAGAATCTCTGATTGCAGGCTTCTTGCAGCCGGAGAGGGCTGGCCTTCTGTAGAACAAAACTGGATAGAATACACGGGCAGACTTGACGATAAAACATTTCGCACGCAGATAGAGCTCTTTGACATGGCTCTTGACCTTCGGCACCATACCTGCGGAGAAACAAGCGGATCCATGATGGACATACTCAGAAGCGGAATACCTGCAGTTGTCACATCCGAAGGAAGCTTCAGGGATATTCCTGCTGGCGCAGTTCTCAGGATCCCCTCGGAATCAGGGTCTGCCGGTGCATTTGCCGCTATGAAATACCTTTTACAGAACCCTGAAGTGAGAAACTCAATATCACACGAAGCAGAAAAGTACTTCTCAGAAACAAGCAACCGGGGAAAGTGCCTGAATCAGTGGATGGATCTACTCGAAAGAAGCAGAAGTGAACACTAAATACCTTTTGCTATTTTTATCTGTAATTTTTATTCTTCCCTGGATTGCAACAATGTCAGGCAGCAGTAATCCAATAGGTATGTATGCCTGCCCAGAGCATGCTCTTCTTGAACACGACAGCGATGTATACGACTGTGTCTGGCATGTCTGGTGGGTTCGATCGGCACTTGATTCGGCATCCGATCCTCGTGTTTATTACAATATTTCTCTGGCCTGGCACAACATGGGCTGGCCCGATCTCTTCTTCTCGTACATTACTGGAACGGGCTACAACGGCATGCTTCTTTTCGGTTCGGCTGTTTCCGCAATTGCGGGATATCTGCTCGCCAGATCGTGGGGAACAGGCAGAAACGGTTCCATGCTTGCCGCGCTGATTATTGTCTGGATGCCTGTTCGCGTAATTCGGATGTATCAGCATTACCCTATTGCTTCAATTGGTTATGTGCTTCTCACCATGTACTTTGTTAGAAAACATATTCTTTATCGAGGTTGGAGAAACCTCACTTTTCTTCTGGTGTTTTCTGTGCTGGCAGTCGCTGAAAGCCTTTATCACGGCTTAACAATAGCTGCCGGATGGCTGATAACAACTGTACTGACAGGCAGGGAGCATGCATCGAAGGCGCTCAAAACGGGAATAGTCACTGCTGCCGGATGCGTCATCGGATCCCTCTGGCTATTCTCTGCTCCCGGCGCAATGGGGGAGAATCCGGGAAAAGACTGGAGAGAGGCAGTGTTCTGGGCCGCTGAACCGCAGTCGTTTCTTCTTCCTTCATTTCTTGGAAAGCCGGTTGTTACAGATTACATGCCCAATCCGTTCGAAGGTGTTGTATCACCGGGAATGACTGTCGGTCTTCTTGCACTCGTATACTGCTTCATGAAAAGGTCATGGAAGGGAGGTCTTGCGGTGCTCGCCGTGATTGTTCTTTCCATGGGTCCTCTCTTCAAGATGAACGGAGTACCTACACCTGTTCCTCTGCCATACATGGTTCTTGCCAAGATGCCATGGCTTTCAGCCGCAAGAGCCCCTTCAAGGATGGCGATTCTTGCCGGGATAATGGCAGCCTGCGCAGCAGGGGCTTTTGTGGAAAAAAGGAAAGCAGGAACCGGATGGATTCTTACCGGTTTGATTTTGCTGGAAATTACTCCTCTTCCGCTTCGCACTATAGAAGCCACAGTACCGGGTTTTTACTATGAAACGGCACAGAACGGTATTGTTCTTGAAATTCCCAGCTCTGACAGAATTAGAAGATATACACTTTTTGAAACTGTTGACGGATCAAGAAGAATTGTAAAATTTCTTGCAAGAGGCGGTGAGGTTCAGATGGAAGATATTCCCGCAAGCCTGGCGTGGGGCAGTACGGTGGAACCTGTATCTGCCGATATTTTCCTGACAGGCGCTGAAACGGTTGTATACAACAGATGGATGTTTTCCGATTCTGTCCGCTGTTACTACGATTCGCTGTATATCAATCTTTTCCCAGAAGAAGGCATGCAAGACAGTGTCTGGGTATGGACCGCACATTGAAAACAGTTCTGGATGTAACGGAGTGCACCCACAGCAGAGGCGGTGTGGGAAGATGGGTGCGGGGGCTTTCCAAAGGTCTGTTTGAGGCCAATTCTGGGCACATTTCCATTGATGTACCTGAAACACATCCCGGGCACAGGTGCACCGTGCGTGAGGCCCGTTCATTGCCTGAACCTTTATGGATGAATCTTCCCGTTCTCAGGCGCTTTTTTCTGAGCAGGGGCATGCTGGAAAGTTCCAGAGCGGAAAGGATTCAAAAAGCTTTTGGCATACCTGACATTCTTCATCTCTCCGGCGTGCAACCCTTCGGCTCAGGCAGACAGAAGGTTGTCACTTTCTTTGACGACACGCCCTGGACAAGCCCCGATTCTCACAACGCGGAAACGCTCTTCTATGCAGGAAGATTAAAAAGTCTTATCGAATCCGGCGCAGCGGTTCTTGCCATCAGCAACTGGGCCGCTTCTTCAGCGCAGAACCTTTTCGGCATTCCGCCTGAACGAACAGGAAATGCAGGAGGTGCCGCTGAAGACCTCTTTACCCCCGGGGAACCCGATGCGGACACATTGTTTCGACTGAACCTGAAAAAGGGAGAATACTTCCTTCATGTTGGAAGCTTTGTTCCCAGAAAGAACATTCCCTTCCTGGTAAGATGCTTTGAAGAAGCTGAAACGGGAGCGAAGAAACTTGTTCTTGCAGGCGCCGAGGCATGGGGTGATGATGTATCCGGGCACAGCCAGAATGTTCTTTATCTACGAAGTGCATCAGACGCCGAGCTTCTGGCTCTGTACAGGGGAGCTCTGGCGCTGCTTCTGCCCAGCAGCAGTGAAGGTCTGGGGCTTCCTGTCATGGAGGCCTTTGCCTGCGGCACACCGGTTGTTGCATCCGACGGGGGAGCTCTGCCTGAGACAGTTGGCTCAAACGGACTGCTTCTTCCTGTTAAGAACCGGGAAGCGTGGGTAAAAGCAATCGAAGACATTTCAGAGGGGAGAACACTGAGCATGCTCAGAAGAATGTCGGAAGGTGCTCCAAGACCCACCTGGCTCGATACAGGCAGAAGAACCATGGATTTCTACCGGGGTCTCATGTGAAAATACTGTATCTGGTACACAGAACATGGCCCTACCACGGAGGCGCCGAAAGATATGTATGGGAACATGCTCTGGCTGCTTCAAAATGGGGGCACAGCTCAACTGTGGTTTCCACCGATGCCTGGGATATGTCATGGCTTGTATCCCGAAGCGGCAGGCACCTGAGGCCGGGGAAATTCATTCGTGACGGCGTTGAAATCATCAGATTTCCAGTGGCTCATCCTCCTTTTCAGAATGTGCTGCGGGCTCTGTTCAGAAGGCTGACAAGGGGTGGACCCGACAGATACTTCTATCCGAACCCCTTCATTCCGCAGTTCGACAGGTGGATCAGCAATGCTCAGGGCTTTGATATCGTGCATGCGAACGCCATGCCGTTTCTTCTTCACGGGGGGTACAGATATGCGAAAAGAAGAGGTGTTCCTCTAATTTCTGTGCCGCATGCTAATATTGGAAGCCGTTCGTGCAGAATCGAACCTCTTCACTATTTTGCAGGCCAGCAGCCTGAAGTACTCAGGGAATCCTTTTTCGTGGTGGCACAGAACAGATTCGAAGCTTCGGTTTATCATGATGAGTGTGCCGTTAGAAATGAGAATATTCTGATACTGGGAAGCGGAGTTAACCCTGAAGAGTGGGCAGATGCTGACGGACATCTGGCTGCAAAAGCATTTTCAATTCCTGCGGGAAACAAAGTTGTTCTCAGCGTGACCACCCACTGCAAAGACAAAGGTTCATGCACTCTTCTTGATTCCGCAATAAATCTATGGAAGGCTGAAGAGGATTTCGTTCTGCTGCTTGCCGGGCCGATTCAAGCCGATTTTCGAAGCCATCTCGATATGCGCTCATGTGATATTCCTCAGGGAAAACTCATCGTAACAGGTTACATCTCAGAGGATATCAGAAAGCATCTTTTTGCCGCATCATCAATTGTTGCCGTGCCTTCAAGGCTTGATGCTTTCGGTATTGTTGTTCTTGACGGATGGATTTCGGGAAAACCGGTAATCGGCTGCAACGCCGGAGGCATGCCTGATCTTATAGATGAAGGGATCAACGGATTTCTTATCGATTTTGGTGATACCGAAGCGCTCTCTAAGAAAATTTCGATACTGCTCAACAATGAAAACCTCGCTGAATCCATGGGAAGATGCGGTCGGGCTAAAACCATTCAAAAGTATACATGGCATAATGTTACAGACAATTTTTACACAGCGGTTCAGGAGAGATTGCGTTGAATAATGTAACAGTAGCTGTTGTTCTTCATAATGCAGGCAGTTTGATACCACACCTTGCCAAAACACTCAAATCTCTCCCCTCGGATGTCAGAACCGTAATTTATGACAGCGGATCCACCGATGGGTCGGCCGAAGATGCAGCAATGGCATGTGAACATGCAGAGATTATCCGGGGTGTTAATCGAGGTTTCGGCTTCGGCAATAACCGGTGTATAGAAAAGATTACTACAGAGTACACACTTCTATTGAACAGCGATGCTTCAATTGAAACAGACTCTATTTCCAAATTGGTTCGTTTTCTTGATGACAATCCGGATCATGCAGGAGTTCAGCCGCTAGTTAGGCTCTGGGGCTGGAACAGAGTAACCGCATCTGCCGGCGTATTTCTAACCGGATACGGAGAAGCCTGGGACAGCAGGTTCATGCATCTGGAACTGTTTCCGCTCAGAACACCAGTTCAGGTTCCCGCAATAACCGGTGCTGTGTCTCTCTGGAGAACCGAGGCCCTCCGGCAGGTGAAAGGATTCGATGAGGCCTTTTTCATGTATTTTGAAGACGCCGATCTTTCCCTGAGACTTGGTGCTGCCGGTTGGAATCTGTCTCTTGTGAGAGATGCCGAAGCATCTCACATGATAGGTGCATCAAGCAATAGAAAAACAGCCCTGGAATGGGAATTCGAGTCTTCTATCCGCATCTTCCGCAGATACATAGGAAGTGGCAGGCTCACTTGGAAATGGTGGCAGAGGGAGATAAGAATACTGCGTCATTTCATTCTGCACGGGAATTCGCCATTATGGAGGCTGCGGGCTGTTTTCAGGGCGTATCGCAATGTGGAGAAAACGATAGATCTTCCTTCGCGGATTGCCTCAATTCTGTTCGGAGAGCCTCTTGATTATCCCCTGCATAGACCGGATGAAAGTTCTCCCGGCCCGGGGTGGGCGGGTAACGAAATAGCGCCATGGGGTGCGATGAAAACTTCAGGAAAGCCGGTGACTCTATTGCTTAGAAGCATTGAGCACACCGTTACCGGTGCAGTCTCCGACAAGAACGGAGATATCATCACCAGGTTCTGTGTTCCGGGAAAAGCAACACATTCCCTGAAACTTGCTGACCTATCCGGTCTTGTTTACATTCACTGTGATTCAATCTCCGACAGACTAGAGGTGAAGATTCAATGATTGCAGAGAACAAAAGCAGGACCGCTGTCATTCTTTCCGGGTACAATACATGGGCTCTGATGAGCCTGTTTCGGGGTTTTTCTGCTTCTTCTTTACCGCTTCTGGGAACATTCACAGTTCTGGGAATGTGTATGGGAACAGAAATCTTTCCCCTTGTGCTTGCCTGTTCGCTCACCGCAGTGCTTTCCCCCTCTCTCATGCCGTGGGCAGTGCTGGTATCCGGTCTGCTTTCAAGCGCTGCAGGTAGTGACATGAAAACAAGAACCGCTGGATTTGCAGCGGTCGCTTTATCTCTCTGGTTCATTCCATTCTCTTTTTCCATACCGCTTGCAGCGGTGTCAGCATTGGGGGCAGTTGTTTCCGATAAGCGGATAAGATATGCATCTGTTCCTGCCGGATTTCTTGTTTCAGCCCTTTTCTTCGGGTTGCCGGGTCCGCTTTCTGAACTGCATTCAGTGGCACAATCTACGATAACTGATGGCACAATTGCCTATGAAATACCTGAACTGAACACTTCCAGGCCTGAGGTATACCTGCCTGCTCCGTTTCAGGGCAACTGGGTTCTGTGGATTGCGCTGGAGTCAGGAGGAGTTCGCGATTCTCTTCCAATGATGGCAATCTGCCTGGGTGAAAATGTTCTGCTGCTTCCAGCAGGGACCGATACTTTCACCGTGAGCGTTTCTCCCGGAGACTCCATTTCCCTAGTTCTCATGAGGAGCTTCAGACCATTCAACCATACGGCAGTTCATGCCTTTGCCGGTGGTGAGCTTCTATGAAACGGCTTATCCGCGACAATGCAGGCAGAATCATTATCACGGCTTTCGGAATATGGGTATTCTGTGCCTGGCGTCTGGCCGGGATGCCGAGCCCGGGCTTCATGGGTCGCATCATTCCTCTTGCATGGCTTTTTGCCGGAATGCTTAACGGGCGAGCTGCAGTGGGAAAGTGGCTTCTTCCCACGGCGATCTGTTTCAGTGCAGGCGCCTGGTTGTGGATGCTTCACCCTTATACATGGATAATCGCCGCCGCTGTATCCGCTGCTGGCCTGGTAGCATGGGGCATTTCCGTGGCTGGAAAGATCCGTTTCGGACTGATAAGGGGAATTCTTCCGATTCTATTTCTCTCGCTGGTTACAGCAGAAATCAACGGCGATGAGGTCAGGTTTGCCGAGCAGGCCTCGTTCATATCCGGCATTTCAAGCGCAAGATTCGGTGAGATGAACTCTCGACGCGGAGACATAAGCGCTACAGAAGGGCATCACACACCGGTGTTCCCTGCTCTTATATCTCCGGGACTGCTTGCTGGAGATTCCGGGCTGAGGATCATACCAGTAATGCTGGCACTTTTCGGCGTTCTTCTTCTGGCCAGACTCACCGATCCGCAGACTGCTGCTGCCGCAGCTCTGTTGTACCCCGGCTTCGGTATTTTTGGGCTTGCCATGACCGGATGGCTTGCTCTGGGTCTTTTCACTATGACGGTACTGCTTCCTGAAGGCAGAAAATGGACCGTTCTGCGGCTTGTTACTGCGGTATCTCTTGTTGCACTCAAGATGAGATACGCAGGGCTTGCTGCGGGCATAATAGTTACAGAATATGCATGCATGCCGGTGAGGAAAGGCAAGTGGCTGATTCCTGCTATTTGTTTTGCAGCGTTACTCCTTTTTCTTCTGCTGGACAGGTATGTTTTAAACGGTCAGGTATTCTGGACCAGATACGGAAACATTGAATCTCTGCGGCTTATATGGGTGAGCATCTTTCAGCGGCCGCTTGAAACCGTTTCCCACGCCGGATGGAGCCTGTTCGACCCTGAGGCGGGTCTGTTGTTTCGTGCTCCATGGGTAATTGCCGCCTGTTCCGGGCTTGTTCTGTTCAGAAAGAAGTCTCCTGCAGTTTTTAACAGGCTATTCGTACCATCGATGATGTACTGGGTTTTTCTGATTATCTGGTCAGGCTCGACATGGCACGGCCTTCCTGCACCTGCAGGAAGAATGTTTCTTCCTATGCTGCCGTTGTTTGCATGCGGGCTTGCCTGTGCATGGAAACAGCCGGCAACGATGATACTAGTAACAGTTTCAATTGCTGTAACTGCAATCGTGATCGTTTTTCCACAGAGCAGATACAACTACGCAGATGGAACAGACAGTATTCTGGCTGTTTTGGGAACCATAAGCGGTTTTTCTATGGTGCGAAGCCAGTCAAGTCAGCTCATAGCTGCTCTGTTTCTGAGTGGTTCCGCTCTGCTGGTTTTAAGAAAAGCCCGCATAAAAACCGGGCTCATCCTGATGATACTATTACTCTCTGCATTTCTTCTGGGACAAAACCGGCGTGGATATGAGGCAGAAGATCTGCCGGCTGGCATTGTTCAGGGAGCAGCACTTTATCCCGCCATCTCCGACCCGACCGAAAGGTTTTTCTGGTACAACAGCCGTGAAAGAATGCTTGTGCTGGGCGAACCGGGTCAATCGATACTTCTTCCCGGCGCAGAGGCGGGTGACACCCTGTTCATGGAGATGTCAGGGAACGGTGGTGTTCTCCGGGTAGCAGAGAAATTGCTTACCGTGGATACACCCCTTATCGACATGCCTGCATCGTTTCGCACTGTTGGCAGAACAGAAAGAGTACTTCCCGATTTGCCTGAAAACAGGCTTATGCAGGGTTTTTACGTAGTGCTGGAAAGCGCAGATGTGTGCAGCGGCAATGTCAGGATAAGTCATCAAAGCGGCTCGCCTGTCTACATTGACAGAATAGAGCTGTCTGAAGTGGGCTCCCTCCATGATTAAACTCTCTGTTGTTATTCCTTCCAGAAACGGCATTGCACTTTTGCAGCGCTTTCTGCCTGCTATTGTACATGAGGCGCTCCGGGCCAGTGGAGAAATAATCGTTGTGGATGATTGTTCGGAAGACAATACCGCAAATGAACTGGCCTCACGGTTTCCTGAAGTTAGAATTCTTACAAGAACGGAGAACCCGGGCTTCTGCCATGCAGTCAATCTGGGCATGTCGCAAGCTACAGGAGAATACCTGCTTCTGCTGAACAACGATACTATTCCTTCGAAAAATGCATTCTCACATCTTGTGGCAGAGCTTTCGGGATCTGAAAAGAATGTTGCCGCAGCGGTGCCTGAAATAATAAGACCCGACGATTCCGATGACAGCCTCTATCGCTGGGCCTTCCACAGGGGGCTTGCGGTTACCGGAGAGGGCATCGAAGGAGAGGAATACCCTTCAGGAGCGTGTTCTCTCTGGAGAAGAGAAGTTTGGGAAAATCTCGGAGGGCTTTGCAGCCAGTATGCGCCCATATACTGGGAAGACACCGATCTGGGCGCTAGAATGCACAAAGCCGGGTTTTCCATGATAAGGTGTTCCGGTATAACAGTACAGCACGTTCACGCCGCAACTATGGGAAATTCCGAAGCTTCAGATTCGCTGAGAGAGAGAAACAGGTTCATCTTCATGGAATTAAACTGCAGAACACAGGGAAGAAGGTTAGGCACGGCATTCTGGTTGCCTTTTCATCTTCTGCGGGCATTTATCAGCGGCAATCGGCCATTTGTGAACGGGTACAGAGACTACCTGAAGTGGAAAAGAGCAAAGCATTGAAAAGCGGAGCCAGACGTTTCATACTTGGTATTGAGGGGCTTACCGGGCTTGTTACCGGAGCCTCGGCTCTGGCTGCAGTAGTTGCTTTTCTCGTTCTGTGGCTTCTTGTTTCTGATGCAAGAACGACTCTTGAGAGTGCTTCCTATTCCAGGGCCGAGTACATCTCCAGAGCTTTGGGAATAAGGCCGACACAAAGCTCTCTCGAATCAATTGTAAGCTCGTCTGTGCCAGGCGGTGGTGTATCTGCTGTAATAGTTACCCTTGAAAACTCGGAGATTCTTGCTTTTCCACCGGTTACACCTGAGGAAATTCAATCGGCCAGCCTTATTACCTACTCTTCGGGAAGCGATTACGATGTATCGCTGGTCATGGAACTGCCTGCGGTTCTGGGTGAGAGTACCCTGATCCTTGTGCTTCTTGCTGTATTTGCTGCTGTTCTGACCGTGGTAGCCATTATGGTTCCCTCTTTTCTCAGGAGAAGTGTTCTGGAACCCCTTAGAAGCATATTGGGTGAGGCCGACCGAATAGAGAGCGGCAGCGGCAGCACTGCAATCGCCGCAAATGCGTCTTTTCAGAAGCTCGTTCAGCTACTTTCAAAGAAAGATTCACAGCTCGAGGAGATGAGAACAGCAGCACTGAAAAGGGCCCATATTGCAGAATCCAGATCGGGCGCTGTTCTTGACGCGATGGGCTCTGCAGTCATTGTTGTAAACCCCGAGGGATACCCGTCTTTCTGGAACAGGCAGGCGTCGGAGCTTTTCAATATTGAATACAGCAGTGAAGAAGAAACTGGGAACGGCCTTTACAGACATCTGAAACCTGATTTGAACAGCGACAGAACCGAGTGGGACGCTGAACACAGGGGAAGAATATTCAGGTTCAAGATAACCCCCGGAGAAGGCAGCGAGCGGATCCTGCTGGTTACCGACGTAACTTCTTCCGTGATGCTGGAACGAAAGCTTGCGGAAGAAAGCGCGCTGGCTGACCTGGGTGCTCTGTCTGGAGGAGTGGCCCACGAAATCGGCAATACCCTTTGCGCTCTTGAGGGTTTTCTCGAACTCCTTGGAAGGGGGAGAGATACCCCGAGAACAAGAGACATCCTGAATGAAGCGGGAATAGAACTCTCCGCAGCCAGAAACATGGTAGAATCATTCAGAAACCTTGCGGGACAGAATTACATTGAAAGCACTGTTTCTACTGCTGAGGCAATAGACACAATAAAAAGCATCTCCGAGGCGAGATCTGTAAAATTCCTGCAAACAGGGAAAAGCAATAACACCATACCCGGCGGCCAGATACTGATAAAGCGAATCCTGGAGAATCTTCTGTCCAATGCTCTTCGGGTATCACCCCTTCATGAGGTTGAGGTCATGGTGTCTGATTCACTTGACAGTCATGCACTTATATTCTCTGTATCCGACAGGGGGCCAGGCCTGCCGGACCCGCCCGACATTGTGTTTCGACCAATGTACACAACTGCGCAGTCACAGGGCGGTATGGGTCTCGGGCTTACTATCACAAGGAGACTGGTGAGAGCGATGGGTGGTTCCATAAAGGCAGAGAACCGGGAAAGCAGTGGCGCAGTCTTTTCCGTTACCATTCCCCATCTGGAGAGTAAAAAGTGAAAAAGATACTTCTGGTGGAAGACAAAAGAGGAATGCGCATCATGCTGACAACTGCACTCAAGGAAGACAGCTGGAATGTGACGGCAGCGGCAGACGGCGATTCGGCAGTGGAACACCTGCTGAAGAACAGGTATGATGCTGTTCTGACAGATGTCTGCCTTCCCGGGCGCAACAACGGCATAGATGTTCTGAAGAAAACACCCCCCGGAACTCCTGTTGTTGTGATGACAGCTTTCGGAACCATAGACATGGCGGTTGATGCTATGAAAAAGGGTGCAGCCGATTTTATCAGCAAACCCTTCAAGCTCGATGAGCTGCTGGAGAAACTTGCTCACATTTCTTCCTGTCACCAGGTTTCCATGCTGGGAGAGTCTTCATCATATCTGCAGTGTGTCAGCAGAGCAGAGAGAGCTGCCCCCAGCGGAATGAACATTCTAATTCTGGGTGAAAGCGGAACAGGAAAAGAGCTTCTCGCCAGAAGAGTGCATCAGCGAAGCGGCAGGGCGGATGGTCCATTTGTTCCGGTGAACTGTGCTGCGATACCTGAGAATCTCATGGAAAGCGAGCTTTTTGGTGCAGAGAAGGGGGCGTATACCGGATCAACAGAAGCCCGTCCGGGTAGATTCACCATGGCCCGGGGCGGAACAATATTTCTTGACGAAATTGCAGACCTCGAGATAACTCTCCAGGGGAAACTTCTTAGAGTTCTCGAATCGGGCACCTACCATTCTGTCGGAGGCACCGATGAACTGGAAAGCGATGCTTTTGTTGTTTCTGCCAGCAACAGAGATTTGAGCAGCATGGTTTCGAAGAATCAGTTCAGGGAAGACCTCTTCTACCGCATCAGCGAGTTTCCTGTAAATCTGCCTCCACTCCGTGAACGAGGCGACGACGTCACGCTTCTTGCAAAGCACTACCTAAAGCAGTACGGTGGGAAGTCGTTTACAGACCGGGCTCTAAGTTCACTGTGCGGCTATAACTGGCCAGGCAACATAAGGGAATTGAAAAGCCTTATTCGAAGAGCATGTGTTAACACAGAGGCTGATGTTGTTACGGAGGAAATGCTTGAATTTCCTGTAAAGGTGAACGAGAGTTCTCTTGTGGAGCAGGGTTCACAGGCTGCCCGCATAAGGGAAAAAAGCCTTATCGAGTCGGCTCTGGCCAGAACCGGAGGAAACCGCCGTAAGGCATCGGAGATACTTGGGGTTAGCTATAGAACCCTTCTCACAAAGATAAAAGACATGATGATAGAGGTGCAATGATACCTGAAAAAGCAGTTGTTCTCTTAAGCGGTGGTCTGGATTCAGCCACAGTTCTGGCAATAGCGGTAAACTCAGGCTTTGATGTTACTGCCCTTTCTTTCAGTTATGGGCAGAAACACAGTCTTGAACTTGAAATGGCAAGGAAAACTGCTTTATGTTTTAATATTGGAAAACACCTGATTGTTAATCTGGATCCGGAGCCGTTCAAGGGCTCATCACTTACAGACAGTTTTCCGATACCCGAGCACAGGGAAATGACACAGGAAATTCCCTCGACTTATGTGCCTGCGCGCAACACAGTTTTCCTTGCCATTGCACTGGGAGCAGCAGAGTCTATTCAGGCAGCTCACATATTCATAGGAGTGAATTCCCTTGACTACAGCGGTTATCCCGACTGCAGACCCGAATACATCAAAGCATTTCAAAACCTTGCAAACCTTGCCACTAAAACCGCAGTAGAAGGACATCCACCAGTTATTCACGCCCCGCTTCTTCACATGACCAAAGCTGAAATTATAAAAATCGGCATGAAGCTGGGTGTGGATTACGGTAAAACTCTGAGCTGTTATCAGCCGCAGAAGAACGGTCTGAGCTGCGGCGCATGCGATTCCTGCGTTCTAAGACTTAAGGGTTTCGCAGCAAACGGCATAACCGACCCCGCCGGGTACAGATCAGGAGATTATGACAATTTCTGAATACCGGGTGAACGAGATGATCCTCACCCTGCAGGGAGAAGGAGCCATGACGGGCAGTGCAGTCGTTCTTCTTCGGTTTGAAGGCTGTAACCTGAACTGCAGCTTCTGTGACACCGGTTTCACCGGAACGGGCGGTGAAGGCGGAGGAGTTTTCAGTTCGCATCAGGAACTCGCAGAAGAGGTTCGTAAGAAGTGGAAAAACAGGGAATATCCCGTCAGTGTTCTCTGCACGGGGGGAGAGCCCCTGCTTCAGCTGGACAAACCTCTTATAGATGAATTCCACAAACACGGGTTCAGAATACTGGTTGAAACCAACGGTTCTATACCAGCCCCGGAAAACATCGACTGGCTATGTGTAAGCCCGAAACAGAAAGCAATTGTACACAACCATGGCAACGAGATTAAAATAATATGGCCACAAAGAGAAATCAGGCCGGAAGACTATAGAGAGCTGATCTTTGACCACTTCTGGATACAGCCGATGCACAATGAAAACTATGATGAAAACCTGAAAACCGCTATTGAATATTGTCTTGCGCACCCGAAGTGGCGTCTCAGCCTGCAGACCCACAGGTATGCCGGCATCAGGTAGGAGAATTTAATATGGAGATATACAGAGAGTTCACGTTTGATGCGGCCCATTTTTTGCCGAACCTGCCGGAATCACACAGCTGCAGAAACCTTCATGGCCACACTTTTACCGTGATCGTTCATCTGGAAGGCGAAGTGAACAAAGATAATGGGTGGGTTAAAGACTTTGGCGAGGTAAAAAGAATCTGCTCTCCAGTGATCGACATGCTGGATCACTCTTGTCTTAATCATATCCCTGGTCTTGAAAATCCCACCAGCGAACACATCGCAGTCTGGGTATGGAACCGGGTCAAACCGCATATTCCTGAACTTGCAATGATCGAAATTAAGGAAACCCCTAAAACCGGCTGCCGGTACCGGGGATGAAAGACATCCAGAACACCGCAGATGTGAGGAATATTCCCCTGCGCGAAGCAGGCATTACCGATCTCAAGTACCCTATAGTGATCCTCGACCGGGAAAACAAAGAGCAGACCACTGTGGCAGACATCTCAATGTCGGTAAGTCTTCCGCACCACTTCAAGGGCACCCATATGAGCCGTTTCATCGAAGTTCTAAGTGAAAGCGGATGCAGGTTCGAAGGAAACACCATTCCAGGAATTCTGGCGAATCTCCGTGAAACCCTTGAGGCTGAATCTGCACACATCAGAGTATCTTTTCCGTACTTCCTCACACGCAAAGCTCCTGTCACAGGAGCAGAGGCCAAAATGGGCTACTCCTGTGTTTTCACCGGTGAGTCGACCAGACACGGAAACGATTTCATTCTAACAGTCACTGTTCCTGTGGGAACGCTTTGTCCGTGCAGCCGCGAGATCAGCGACTCGGGAGCGCACAATCAACGCGGGTACATCACCATGGAAGTACGCACCGAAAAAGAAGATCATGAAACCTTTGCAATGCTGTGGATAGAGGAGCTTGTTGAGATTGCAGAAGCGTCTGCTTCCTCACCGTTGTACACGATACTCAAACGCCCCGACGAGAAGTTCGTAACCGAACAGGCCTACAGAAATCCCGTATTTGTGGAAGATGTCGTGCGGAATGTTGCCCAGAAGCTCATGGCAGACCCAAGGGTGGTTCAATTCATAGTAACTGCCACGAACCAGGAAAGCATCCACAATCACAATGCCTACGCTGTTGTTGCTTGGGAAAGACAATAACCCTGCAACGACCATATCTCACTGTTCATGCCTTTAAACAGCAGCGATATTCTTGAATAATCAGAGCATCGGCAGAGCCGAAGGAACAACAAGTCCGTTTTCACCGGTGGTGTTCAGTTGTATCCAGCCTGTGTACCGACCGGCATTTTCGCCGGCGAGATACCCGGAAAGTTCTGTTTCAACAAGCACCCAGTTGTCTCTCCATTCCAGCACCGAAAGCCATGAAGTTACCGGCAGGCTTACTATCTGGCGGGCATCCAGGGTGGGTGAGTCGCGCAGCGGCAGGCCGTCGATGGAAATCACAGTAAGACCCTTCGGTTTCTGATCAGCAAGGCAGATATAGATGTAAGATCCTGTCCATCCCGCAGGCTTCAGACCTGATTCACCATTCGTCCACTGAATAATGCTGTCGGTAACCATGCCGTACATGTCTCCGAGACCGGGATAGAATGCCCTCCATCCGGTGGGGGCGGCTGCCGGTTCAAAATCGAGAAAGTTCCACACGATTGCTTTATTGAAGCTGTTGCCGGACAGATTAGACAGGCTGGTTTCCTCGAAATGAGGATGATCTGCGAATTCCTGCAGGGGTTCGAAAACAAATTGCGTCACCATTTCAGACGGTGGCATCATCACTCCTGATGAAAAGGCTATCTGCTCCATTTCACCGGGAACCACTGTAATCCTTCCTCTGCCGATAGCTCCAGACCATGTGCTTCCTGTTTGAAGAGGATAACAGAGGGTTGCCATGGTTGTGTCGTAGTCTGAAGTCATCCGTCCGCTGACTGAGTATTCAACAAGAATCGTGTCGCTTTCACCGAATTCCACCATCCAGGCAGCGTTGACTGCCTGACAGTTAATTGCAGGGCAAATACTGTCCAGTACATTTTCAGAACCGGTCAGCATAGCGTAACTTGGCATTCTGGTCAGATAGAGCGGCTGACCTGAAACCGGTTCATCGGGGAAAAGAGGCAACATCAGTTCCTGAACGGTCTCCCAGGTTAAACCGGATTCGGAATCAGGATTCCACTGAACAACGAACAGGGGAAATACCTCGACTGTTTCTCCGTTGACAGATACGCTGACATTCCGAAGCAGATCCAGGGGCTGCAGGGAAGAGTAGAGGGCACTCAAAAAGGGGGTAATCACATCAACCGGGAAATACATGTATGCAGTTCCCTCGTTTATCGGTGAAAGGAATAAAAAATCTCCCGTAAGCGAGTAGCCGCTGCGGTCGATCTGTATCAGAACATCCTCTGCAAGCATTCTAACTACGGTTCCAATCCCTGGAACGGGAACCGGCCCCTGAACAGCTGATCCCAGATATCCGGCGTCTCCGAACACTGCAGTCCATAGAATTATTGCCGGAAGCAAAAATAAACGCATACTGACCTCCCAGGTTTTGACTTGGATAACATGCCAAAATGTCTGCTGTGCGCAATCCCGTAATCTACGGTTACAACGGCTTTTTATCTGCCTTCGTTTCAGAAGGCACCAGGGGGATACTTTTTGAATATGAGCATAGTACTTCAGCTAGTCTTCAATGGAATACTCTGCATCAATGCTGATTGCTATTCCGCCTCTTACGCCGAAGTCTGCAACGACATTGCACCATCTGGGTCTGATTGCCTCTACTATGTCATCCAGAATGATGTTGGCTGCATGCTCGTGGAAGATACCGCGGTTGCGGAAGGTTCGAAAGTAAAGCTTGAGCGACTTCGATTCAACAATTTTTTCATCAGGTACATAGCTGATTGAAATATTTGCGAAATCGGGCTGACCGGTTTTGGGGCAGACACAGGTAAATTCATCAGTTGTCAGGGTTACTGTGTAGTCTCTTTCCGGGTTGCGGTTGGGAAATGTTTCAAGACCCTGAAATTCTTTTTCTGCGTTGCCCAGCAGTGTTATGTTTTTGAAATTATCACTGTTTTTCATTTTTATCTCCAGTTCCCGTATTCAACATTGTCCGGATTACTGATGCAAGATTGCTTATCGAGTATGGTTTACTGATAACACGATATCCACTGTTCATTCCGGTGAGTCTGTCGCCTGCATATCCTGTGGTGAACAGCACGGGTTTTGTGCAACCCAGCGCAAGTATCTCGCGATAGGCGTCAGGTCCGCTCAATTCGGGCATGACAACATCAAAAACCAGCATATCTATTCTGTCTTTGCTGTTCAGGTAAACATTAACGGCATCTCTTCCTGTGCGGGCTTTTATAACCTTGATTCCGTTGGCGCCCAGTCCCTCAATTGCCAGATTCATAACCTGTTGATCGTCTTCGGCGAGAAGAACGCACAGAGAGCCGGTGCCAGCTTCACCCTGCTCCAACTGCCTGTCCGGAGACGGCTGAACCTCATCGTTTCCATCACACAAACCGGCCGAGGGGAAATACAGCAATACTTCCAGACCTCCTTCTGCGCGGTTTTTTACATCAATATGTCCGGAGTGGCTTTTGATTATTCCAAGAACAGTTGCCAGACCCAGACCCGTTCCTTTATCCACCTGCTTGGTTGTAAAGAATGGTTCAAAGATCAATCGGTGCATTTGATCAGGTATGCCGGGGCCGGTATCGGCAACAGACAGCCTTGCGTAGCCTCCGGGATCGACAATCCCCGTTGTAACCTGAAGTGCTTTGCTTACCGATATCTCTTCGAGGCTGATCGTGATGCTGCCTCCGGAACGCATGGCGTCACGGGCATTGACGCACAGGTTCATCAAAACCTGCTCGATCTGCCCGGCATCCCCGAAAACTATTCCTGTATTTTCCGGGATGTTAAGAGAAATCAGAATGTTTTCCTCGAGTATTCTATGCAAAAGCCTGACAAAACCGTTTATAACATGGCTCAGATGTATGCGCTGGAGCTGGGGCTTTTTGTCTCTGCTGAAAAGCAGCAGCTGTTTAACCAGCTCTCTTCCTTTCTCGGCCGCTTCGACTATGGGTTCAGATATTTCTCTGACAACCGAATCATTATCGGACACTTTGTTTAATATCTCTGCATAACCTATTATCACATGAAGAATGTTGTTGAAATCGTGAGCAACGCCACCTGCCAGTCGACCGACTGTTTCGATTTTCTGAGATTGAAGATCGTCAATCTCCTTTCGCAGCAGGTTGTGTTCCTTTTCCTTTATGTCGGTGGTTTCATAAAGAACACCGGTAACCTCCAGGGGTGTCCCACCGTTCCCTGTTTCAGTTATCCTGGCTCCTGTATTGAACCATCTTGCAACACCGTCATTACCTGTATAGCTGAATTCACCAAAAAAACTGTCAGTTTTGCCCGATTGCAGATTAATGGCCGATTGCCGCATTTCTTCTGATAGATTTGCTTCCAGGAGCCAGTGGGAGAATAGAGGAGGATTCTCGGTTGGGGTATAATGCAGAAGCCTGAAGAAATTTTCATCTGCGGTGAGCATGTCGGTGGGAATGGTTGCCTTCCAGAGAACCCCTCCCGATGCATCAAGAGAAAGCTGAAGCTGATCCACTCTTTTCCCCAGGGCTTTTTCGGCATTAACAATTCTTGTCACATCCACCGAGACAACAAGTGTGGAATCTGCTCCGCGATAAACCATCTTCCTTGAGTGAACAAGAAAATGAAGTGAGTCACGGTCAGGAAAGCGAACTTCTCTGGGCAATGCTTCCTGCTCCGAACCAGATGTTTCGCTTTCCAGCAAGGCTCGTACTTTCAGATATGCATCTTTTCTGCCTGTTTTTCCCAGTTCCCGCAATCCCAGCTTCATGAGCATGGGCCTGTTGGTGAAAACAACTTCTTCATTCTGCACAACAAAGATTCCCAGGTTTTCATCAAGAGACAACTCGTCGAAAAGATCATTTACTTCTCTAAGACTGTTCAGCAGAGACTGGTGGGCGCTTTCCCGTTTTCTCAGGAAAAATATTGCCAGAATGGTGATTACCGATGCCACTGTCAGGGGGAGAAAAGTGTCGCTAAGTACCTGAATGGAAATTCCTCCCGGGAGGAGCAGTATCCACAGAAAATAAATTACTGCGGAACCGAATCCTGGAATCAGCTGAAACAGAATACTCTCAGTGTTAAGCCTGGATCTTTCAGCATAGCGGAGAGAAAGACCGAATAAAAAGGCAGTTACTATTATGCCAACACCAGTATACGTGCCTGTGCCACCGATAAGCAGCCTGAAAACAATCATGGGAACCGCAGCCAGGATTCCCACGGCAGCTCCGCCCGTAAAAGAGGCTACCACCAGAACCGGGGTGCGCATGTCTATCAGAACACCAGGAAGCACCTCAACACTGAAGAGAATTGCCAGAAGACCGCATACGGCATAAACAGAACCCTTAACAAGTCTGTTTATCGCAGTTCCTTTGTAAACCTTCCACCTTGAAAACCGGGTCAGAAAAAGAAAAGCCACAACGAGCAGTGTAGAATTCTCAATCAGCGCTTTCAGAACATCGACTCTCAAAAAAACACCCGCCTAGGCCGGTTTAACTGCTGTAAACGCGTCTTCCGGAGCACTTCCAGGTTTCTCCGACATCCAGTCAAGTATGTACCGGGAACCCATGGGAGTAAGTCCCTTTCGGGAACACCACACCAGGGCGTCACGAACACCCTCTGCCTGGAGCGCTTTCATCCAGTCCATACCTGCTCTTTTTGAGCCTCTCATTCTGTCTGCGAGAAGGCTTGCAAGAGGTTTGGGTTTGAATTCGGTACTTTTCAGAAGGTCGTCGTAAAGATCGCAAAGTTCAAGATTCAAAAGGCGGTCCATGAGATGATCACTGAGCCCCAGTTTTCTGTAAATCTCACGCCTTTCCCATGGTTTTTTCGGCAGAAGCTTCTGAAGTTTGTCGAAAGTGTCGGCTGGTATGGGCTGGGGGGGGAGGTCTGTGTCAGGATACATTCTGTCGGCACCGGGTAGAATTCGCTCGAAATCGGTGTTACCGCCGGGAAGAGCTTGTCTTGTTTCGGGGGGAATGCCAGCGAAAGCTTCCTGTATTCTGATGACAATTTCCTTTGCTGCGGTTTCAAGATCTTCATCAGGGCCTGCAAACACCAGAGCGACGTCCGGAGGAGTAAGGTCAAGCTGAGCTCTTAACGCCTCTCCCGCTTCGCGGAGAACCGGATTACCCTCAAGGCAGGCGATTACCCTGACTCTGCCCCTTAGCTCTGAGAGAAAGTCGGTGCCCGGCTGGGTGGGCCATTTCAGGAATCTGTTGAATCCTGGAATAATCATTACAGCGGCTTTGTGGTTCCTGGACGAGAGATAATCGGGGTCGAAACCCTCTTCAGCAGAAAACAGTTTGTTCAGAACTGTGTATTCCGGTCTGAAGCTCTCGGGAGTAAAATCAGATGTTCTGAGCTGATGACGAAGATCCAGAAGTGCTTTCTGCCTGTAACCTTCTGTCTTTGACAGAGCTTCTATGTAGCCTATTTTGGATACTCCCTTTATCTCTATCCTGGTACCGCCTCTTATTGAAACATTGACATCCTGCCGGACAGAACCGATCCCCCTTCTTACAAGGTGTGTGGAGCGCATGGTTTCGCCAACAAGCTTTGCAGCAAGACCCATTTCGTGAGGAGTGTAAAGTTCCGGAGCGGTCACCGGCTCCACCAGCGGTATTGAAAGCCTGTCGGTACGAAACACTACATGATGACCCTGATCTGAGACTTCTCTGCAGGCATCCTCTTCCATGCTCATCTGTATGAAATGCAGTTCTCTTCCCAGGAAAGGAATTACTCCGTTAACACCCACTATTGCAGTTCTCTGGAAACCAGTGGGGATGGAGCCGTCGAGATACTGCTTTCTGGTGATGTGCAGTTCGTCAACAAGAGACATGTTAAACATCATTGCAAGTTGAAGGGCAATACGGACAGCTTCAGTGTTGGCCTGAAAGGGGGGTGTATCATCCATTTCATACGTGCACACTGAATCGTTGTAAAGAAGATAATGCACCTGCTTCTTAGTTTTAAACTCCATCAGAGCAGTGCCGTCATATTCGCCGAATTCGCTTAGAGTCGGACGCATGTGACGAAGAAGCTCCTGATGATGACTGTCGTTTCTGATCATTGCCGGGCAGCGGCAGAACAGCTTTCCTGCAGTAGCAAGTTGCTGATGTGTCTCAAGGCCGCCCCTGAAGCCCAAGTCGCGAAGTTCGGTGTAGTCCTGCAAAGCAGATCCTTTCAGTGGGGATGTAATGCCAAAAATGTTGATGCGAAAATAACGATTGCTGCGGCCTCGGTAAACAAGGCAAGGTATTGACCGTCTGGCAGCGGCGGGCTATTATCTGTTCGTGAAATCGGAAGCAATACTTTACGTAGCCGCTTTTCCCTTCTTGTCGGGGAAGGCGGTTTTTAATTGAGCTTCCGTTTAACATGAAAGGAGTTACAATGAACATCGAGATCAGCGCCAGACACTTCGACCTTACCGATGCTCTCAGGGAACATGTGGATGAAAAGCTTTCCGTTCTAGGTAAGTTTTATCAGGGGATTGATGACGTGCATGTTATTTTAGAGCAGTCGTCAGGGATGAGCCGATCACATGTTCAGCTGCGGGGAGACAGGCTGAGACTCGATTCCAGAGCCAAGGGGCACGATATGTACTTCTCATTTGACGACTGTGCCGCTTCTCTGGAAAGACAGCTTCGAAAGTTCAAGGAAACTCATCACGATCATCCTCGTAGAGAGATGAACGGGAAAAAGCTTATTTCAGGTGCCTGGTATGTCGCTGCAGAACCATCCGAGCTGGTTGTCCCCATACTCTTTGAGGATAGCGCCGAACTGAAACAATACAACACCAATGAAGCCATGACCGAATTTGAAGTAAACGGAGCCGATGAAAATCTGGTTTTCTTCAATACGGAAACCGATTGTTTCAGTGCTGTCTACAGAACTTCCAGCGGCGCAACTCAAGTAGTAGAGCTTACTCGCAGGGATTGACAATTGCAGGACCGTTATCCCGATCCTGAAACACTCACAGTTGGTGTTTTGCATGAGTTTTTAGGGAAAAAACTTATGCTGGAATCTGCTGCTGGCACCGGGGGGTACAACGGGAAGGTTGTATCCCCCGATATCAGTCGGCCCGGTCTTTGTCTTACGGGCTATACGCACAATTTCCTGAACGACAGGGTTCAGATATTCGGTGAAACCGAGATAACCCTTCTCGGGCAGCTTTCCCCGGAAGAGAGAACTTCCGCCATTTCGAACGTTTTCAGTTTTTCTGTTGCGTGCAGCATCGTTACCAAGGGTCTTGTTCCACCGCCTGAGCTTGTTTTCGCCGTGGTGCAATCGGGTTCCGCACTGTTTGTTTCCCCGATGGACACAACTCCTCTTATTCATGACCTGACTCTCTTCCTCAGCGAAGTGTTTGCTCCCTATGTTTCTCTGCATGGAACTCTTGTAGACATTTATGGTGAGGGGCTTCTCGTTCTTGGAAGAAGTGCTATAGGAAAGAGCGAAGCGGTTCTTGGTCTGGTAGAGAGAGGTCACAGGCTTATTGCAGACGACCTTGTCCGGGTTAGAAGAACAGGAGACCGTCTGATCGGGTCAGGAGATGCTCTGATAGGTTTTCACATGGAGATACGGGGTATCGGTTTCGTGAACATTGCAGAACTCTTCGGTGTTGGCGCAACAAAGGAAAGGCAGTCTGTTGATCTGGCGGTAAGACTGATAGATGCCGATATTCTTGATGAAGCTGACAGGTCGGGGCTTGACGAAAAGTCAATATGCATACTTGGAGTTGACGTTCCGATGGTTGAGATTCCAGTGCTTGCCGGAAGGAACATCACACTTCTTCTGGAAGTTGCAGCCATGATGAACATCCAGGCAAAGAACACCGGGTCCACTTCTGCGGAGAGATTGAACAGGAAGCTTATAGCGCTCATGGATAGAACCAGATCGAAGGGCAAATATGACGGAGAAAGTGGTGAAGGTTCCGAATAAACTGGGCGTTCATGCCCGCCCTGCTGCTCTTATTGTTAGAGCCGCGGTTGAATTCGATTCAGAAATATGGATAGCAAGTTCTGACGATAAAGTTAACGCCAAGAGCATCATGGGTGTGATGACACTTGCTGCTTCCGGCGGAACAATGCTTACAGTTATTGCCGAGGGTTACGATGCTGCGGAGGCAGTTGAAGCAGTTGCAGGGGTTATCGCAGGCGGCTTCGGGGAAGAGATGCTCTGATGCTTTACAAAGGTATTGCAGCTTCACACGGTATTGCCATCGGACCGGCTTTTCTTCTCAAAGTTGAAGAGCTCAGACATGCTAAGAAGACTGTCGGATCCCCTGAAGAAGCTGCAAAAGAGATATTGAGGTTTGAGAATGCTGTCTCGGAAGTTCGCTATGATCTCGAGAACATTGCAGATATGGTGGCGGATGTTGTTGAAGGAAGGCAGATACTGGAATTTCTCCTTCTTCTTCTGCAGGATCCAACCATAAAAAAAGAGGTTGAGCAGAACATCCTGAGTGAAATGGTCAATGCAGAGTACGCAGTAAGTGTTACCCTGCGCGGTGTGATTGAAAAGTTCAGCACTATGACCGATCCATATCTGCGGGCCAGGGTTGCCGATGTCAGGGATGTGGGGCGAAGGGTAATTGAGAAACTCACAGGCACAGAGAAAGAAGCTCTTGGTAATCTCGATACACCCGCTGTTCTGGTGGCAAAAGACCTTGACCCGTCTGAAACAGCCGGGTTGAAGCCTGAGCAGGTTCTTGCGTTCGTTACTGATATGGGAGGGGAGACTTCTCACACTGCCATTCTTGCCCGGGGTCTTGGAATCCCTTCTGTGGTAGGGCTTCAGAAGATAACTTCCGATATAAATCCCAGAGATATCGTGATAGTCGACGGCATACACGGCCATGTTATAGTTCGACCCACCGCCGAAGAGCTTGACTACTACACAGAGGTCAGAAACAGATTTATCGAGGCTGAAAACGCACTCCAGAGCTTGAGCCCCGGTCCTGCTGTTACAGAAGATGGCGTGCAGTTCGAACTGTCGGCAAACATTGAGCTTCCCCATGAGGTAGATCTTGTGAAAAAACTTGGTGCCGACGGCATTGGGCTTTTCAGAACTGAATTTCTCCATCTTCTTCGTGAGAATGCAGAAAATGAGGATGATCATTTTCTAGCGTATGACAAAGTAGCTTCTGAGATGGCACCTAAGCCGGTTATCATAAGAACATACGATATGGGTGGAGATAAGTTCATTAAAGGTTTTGACTATATCCACGAACCCAATCCCTTTCTGGGATACAGAGCTGTAAGAATATGTCTTGACCGACCTGCAGAGTTTTCTGTTCAGCTGAGGGCAATTCTCAGAGCTTCCGTGCACGGCAATGTTCGCCTGATGTTTCCCATGGTAACCCATGTAGAACAGCTCAGAAGGCTGAAAGACCTGCTCAAACTCGTTCAGCAGGACCTTCTTCAGGCTGGTGTGCCAATCGATGAAAAAATGCAGGTTGGTATTATGGTTGAAACCCCCGCAACCGTGATTATTCTTGATTTGATGCTTCCCTACGTAGATTTTGTTTCAATCGGTACCAATGATCTCACGCAGTACACTCTTGCGGTAGACAGGGGGAATCCCAAAGTTGCTGATCTGTATGATTCTTTTCATCCTGCTGTACTGAGACAGATAGATCAGGTGGTGAGGCTTTGCCATTCAAGGGGGAAATGGGTCGGAGTCTGCGGAGTAATGGCTGGCAATCCCCTCGCGGTTCCTCTGCTTCTAGGGTTCGGCATTGATGAGCTGAGTGTTCCTCCCACACTTATCCCCGATGTAAAGAAAATGATCAGCGTAGTAACCACCCATGCATCCCGCGAGATGGCAGAGAAATCCCTCGGTCTTGAGACAGGGCTCAGGGTGAGAGCACTGGTTCATTCCTATTTAGTCGGAAAGTATCCGGAAATTCTTCTTGATGAAAATGCCTGGAACACAGGAGGCTGACAAATGCATTGCATAATTCCCGCCGCCGGCAGAGGTACTCGGATGCGGCCATTTACCTGGTCTGTTCCCAAACCGCTTTTACCGGTTGCCGGTCGCCCTATGCTTGCGCATGTGATGGATTCTCTTCTCGTGGCGGGAGTTGATCACATTACTCTTATTGTGGGTTATCTCGGAGAAGCAGTGGTAGCCTGGGCCAGAACTGCCTATCCGGATATAAAAGTAGACTTTGCCGTACAAGAAAAGGCAGACGGTCTTGCATCCGCTGTACTTCTTGCAGAGGAGTTTGTGGACAGCAGCCCTTGCATGGTTGTTCTTGGAGACACCCTATTCTCTGCAGATCTATCCGTGCTCAGGGGCGAAACAAGAAACATGATTGTTACTGCTCCTGTTGAAGATCCTTCAATGTTCGGCGTTGTTGTCATGGAGAACGGCAGGGTTGTTCGACTGGTTGAAAAGCCTTCAGAACCCGTCAGCAAACTGGCAATTGTGGGTGTGTATTATTTTGCGGATGGCAGCAGGCTAATGCAATACTGCAGAAAGCTGAAAGAACGTGAGATAAGAACCCGCGGAGAGTTTCAGCTTACAGACGCGATGGAGTTGATGCTTCAGAACGGAGAGCCCTTCGGTATTCTTGACATAGACGGCTGGTACGACTGCGGAAACCCCGTTACTCTCCTTGAGACCAACAGAATATTGCTGGAGAGCATCGGGGGCGGCGGATCACCTCTGCTTGAAAATTCAGTTGTTATCCAGCCCTGTTGTTTCGGTGAGGGTACGGTTATAAGGAATTCTGTTGTCGGCCCATTCTTCTCGGGAGGAGAGGGCATTCTGATTGAAGACTCCAGAATTCGCAGCACAATCGCGGGCGCTGACTCTGCCTTTTTCTTTGCAGTTCTGAATAACACCGTTGCCGGTGAACGATCCTTTTTTCGAGGCTCTCCGGCGAAGTGCTTCATTGGCGACGACTCTGTTGCGGAGATATAGCAGGCGGGTAGCCCTGTATGCTTCTGCTTCCATGAACAGAGGTGGAACAGGAGTTTACACCAGAAGGCTTATCAAAGGGTTTGAAGAAGCTGGAATCACCGGGATTTCCGCAATAGGATCCACAGGTTCCACTCTGGCAGGGAAGCTTCTATCGGAACACTTTTTGATACCCGGGCTGGTGAAAAGGGGGAAATTCGATCTTGTCCATCTACCGGCATTCGGCGGCAGAGCGGTCAGGGGTGTACCCTATGCAGTTACTGTTCACGATATGGCATTCATGGCACGTCCCGACTGGTTTCCCTTTTTGAGATCAGTCTATTATCGGATGCATTTCCCCAGAGTGGCGCTTGGTGCTTCTGTAATCATTGCAGACAGCGATTTTACCGTATCTGAAATAAAAAAGTATCTTGGTCTTACCGCAGAACGAGTGTACCTGTCGGCTCCTGAAAACAAAGAGGAAGACACTCTTTTCCGGCAGAGAACAGGTATCAGCGGAGACTACATTCTTTTCACAGGTACAATTGAACCGAGGAAGAACATCAGAGCTCTTCTGGATGCCTGGCCGCGGATAAGAAAGGTCTATCCTGATCTCAAGCTTGTTGTGGCAGGCAGATGGGGGTGGGGAGCAGCAGCTACTAAAAGGCTGCTCTGCTGCACACCAGGGGTGAAATGGCTTGGTTCTGTTCAAAATGAACTGCTCCTGAGCGCTTTTGCCGGTGCAAGGCTATTCGTGTATCCCTCGCTTTACGAGGGTTTCGGTCTGCCACCCCTTGAATCTGCAGCTTCCGGAGTTCCTTTTATAATTGGCCCTGCTGAAACACTGCAGGAAGTCTTCGGCACGGTTGCTGCTGCTGTTTCAGGCGAGTCACCTGATTCCATATCCGATGCGGTTCTGAATGCGCTGGACAGCCCCTGCAATCCTGCAGAACTGAAGAGTTTTGCCTCAGAGTTCAGCTGTGGAAGCATGGCTTCAAAAACCTTCGAAGCTTACGAAAAGGCATTTTCATGAAAATACTTCAGGTTTACAAAGATGTGTTCCCGGAAGTAAACGGCGGAATAGAAAGATATATTCATGATCTTTCCGTGTTTCTGCACCAGCGGGGGCACAGGATGCAGATACTTGTTGCCGGTGGGGGAAACAGAATAGTGAGCGGGATGGAGGTGTTCGGAATTCCTTCGCCCGGCAGGGTGCTTTCCAACCCGATCGCCCCTGGTTACTCGAGGTTTTTTTTCGATACCGATGCAGATGTGGTTCATTTTCATCTTCCGCTTCCAACTGCAGTTATTGCATGGTCTCTTGTGAGGGAAAGCCATAGAAAACCCTATGTGGTTACTTATCATAGCGATATCGTAAGACAGTCTTTTGTGATGCCTGTTTACGGCCCGATTCTAAAGTCATTTCTTCGCGGTGCCAGGAAAGTTATTGCTACCTCGGAAAAATACATTGCAACATCGCCCATTTTAAGATGCATCGATAACGCCGAAGCAATTCCCATCGGAGTGGACATCGACAGGTTCACGCCCTCTGTTCGCTCTGAAAGAAGAAAATATCTTTTTGTCGGCCGATTCAGACGATACAAGGGTATTTTTGTTCTGCTGGAAGCCTGGAGAATGATGCAGAATCCACCGGAACTTATACTCGCCGGCGGTGGCAAACTGTCCGGCTCTGTAAGGGATTACATTCAGACAAACAATCTTCCAGTCACTCTTCTGACTGATGTCACAGATGAGGAACTGATTGCGCTCTATCAGAATGCCAGAGCTCTAATTCTTCCTTCAATACAGCGAAGCGAGGCATTTGGAATTGTACAGGTGGAAGCGATGGCCTGTGGAACAGCTGTCATAAGCAGCAACCTTCCCACGGGGGTTTCCTGGGTTAACAGCCATGAGGAAACAGGTCTTCTTTTCACCCCTGGCAGCCCGCAGGCTTTGTGTCAGGCGATACAGCAATTTGAAGAGTCCGGTGAAAAAAGGGAATGCATGTACAGGAAAGCAAGAGATAGGGCAGAGAGTCTTTTCAACAGCACAGACCTATTTGCCAGGGTGGAAGAATGTCTGATACAGGCAACAGAGAACTGACGCTGCTTGTTCTCACCGCAACAGCACTGGGAGTTATCGACAGCCTTGTTCCCAGACCTCTGCCGTTCATGAAAATTGGGCTCTCAAATGTGGCAGCTGTCATAGCTGTAACCCGGTACGGTCTATTGAAAACCCTGGAACTTAATCTGCTTCGGGCATTTGCGGTTGCTCTGATTACCGGTTTGCTTATGACACCTTCTTTCCTGCTTTCTGTTTCCGGGGCGGCATCCAGTGCCATCGTCATGGGCGTGCTGAGAAGGATATGGCCCCGTCTGCTGTCAACTGTAGGTTTGTCTATTGCAGGGGCTGTTCTGTCTCTGTGGACACAACTCCTTGCCGCAAGTGTTATTTTAGGGGGGTTGCCCTTGCAAAATGTTGTTTTGTTGCTTACACTCTGGGGCATTGTTTCCGGCAGCCTGATTGGTGTTCTTGCACAGAAGGCTCTCGAAAAGGCGCCAGAATCCAGAGTATTGCGCAAGGCAGAGGGTTAAATTAAGATACGGTAGTTGGAAGGATGGAAGTTGCTGCACGGTAGATCTACTGGTTTCTGGGTTTTCATAGCCGTAGCAGGCATGATGACAGGTACAGTGCTTGGTGAGGCGATTGGTGCAATTCTCCCTGACGGCTCGGTGGCCCTCAGGCAGTTTTTCACCGGTAGCGCTGAATTTGGAATTGGCCCTCTGGGCTTTGATTTTTACATTCTGCGGTTTCATCTCACTGAGATTGCTGTTAAATTTAATATTATGACTTTTGCCGGTCTTCTTTCGGTGGGAGTGCTTTACAAATGGTTCTGACCAGACAGGGGGGTTGATTTGGGTAGAATTGGAACCCCGGAGCTTATTCTGATTCTTCTTGTGGTGCTTCTGCTTTTCGGAGCAAAGAGGATTCCAGATATTGCGCGATCGATAGGAAGGTCTCTGAATCAATTCAAGAAAGGTCTCAGAGACGCGGATATCAATAATGACGATGAATACAACAACGAAAGCAAATAGGAACCGGACGAGGGGTGGGTTTTAATGGCAACGGTTAGCTACAGCGCAAGAGAGATAGACTGCAAGCTTGTCTACGCCGGGCCGGGTTTGTCCGGGAAAACTACTAATGTTAAGTATATTCACAGTCAAGTGGCAGCTGACTCACGAGGAAAGCTCATTTCTCTGGCCGCAGGCAATGACAGAACGCTTTTCTTCGACTTTCTTCCTCTTGATTCGGGTGAAATCAACGGTTTCAAAATCAGGCTTCACTTGTATAGCGTTCCCGGCCAGGCAATGTATTCAGACAGTCGCAGGCTGATATTGCAGGGTGTTGATGGAATAGTGTTCGTTGCAGATTCTCAGGAATTCAGGATGGACGCAAACATTGCAAGTCTCAGAGATCTGAAAGACAATCTTAGAAGTCAGAAAAGAAAAGGTGTCAGTCTTGTGCTTCAATGCAACAAGCGGGATATGCCCGATGCCATGCCTGTATCCCAGATGGTAAGCGAACTGGGTCTTTCCAGGGTCCCCTGCCTTGAAGGTGTCGCATCGGACGGCAGGGGTGTATTCGAAACCCTGCGCAGGGTTAGCAGAATGGTTATTGCAAGGCTTCACAGACAATTTGAAATGCTGGAGGGAAGGGCCTGATGTCAGAATCTCTTGTTGATCTTCTGCTGGTCAGACTTGGCAGGGAAGAGGAAAAAAGAAAAGTTCTGAAGCTTCTCATTACAAACCTCGATCTCTCGGTGACCGATGCTGAAAATGCAGTGAACAATTCACCTTCAGTTATTAAAGAATCTGTACCCATGGGAGAGGCTCGTATCATACAGAAAGATCTTTATCCCTATATCGATCTTCTGCCGAGACTCGAGGAAGATGGTCCGGTTGTGGAACCCGATCTCAGTGCAGACATAAGAAGCGTCTCAAGACCGGTCCCTGATATTGAAACGGAAGGCGAATCGGTCGATTCCGACCAGTTAACTTCCTCCGGTTACGATATGGAAGAAGGTAATCAGGAAGACGGCGAAGACGGCGAAGATGAAAACATCCTTATTACCACAGCCAGCGAAGAGATCAGATCCACCCGACGGTGCCACATCTGCGGAAGAACACCCGTTGACGGGGAAAAACTGGCTCCCTGCAGAACATGCTCCGACCTTACATGCCGTGATTGTTTCGACCGAGTAGCTCATGTATGCAGCAAGTGCGCTTCAGAGGGCAAAGCCATCGACAGGGCCAACGAGGGAATCCAGCCCGAGGTCGATGAGGGGCTGGTGTTCGACACCGATGAATCCTTCAGCAAAAAAGAAGGCCGGGGTTCCTATGGTTTGAGAATCACTGCAGCTGTTTTTGTTTTCCTCCTTGCAGTTGCGGCAGTTTTCTACTTCATGGACCCCATGGGTCTTTTTGCAGGCACAGATACTGCAGCAGGTTCAAACAACGGCATCAATGCTGCAGATACCACCGGTGTCTCTGTTGCAGATACTGCCGATACCGTTCAAATTGCCGATACAACACAGGTATCGGTGAATCCGCCTGACACAGCAATCGTTAACAACCAGTCAGATGATCCATTCAATCTGCGGTCTCTTGTTCTGGTTGATAAGTTCCAGGCAATAGAAAACCCTTCTCCAATAAACTTTTCCCTTAGTTCGCCGGCAACAGTTCATGCCGCGATACCCCGGGAAGGAACGGCTCTTCTTGCTCCCCAGATGGAAACAATTGCAGCATGGATTCCTACCGATATAGATAAAGCTGTTTTTCTCGTCTACAACGACACAACAGCCGTTCTTGTTCTCGCAATTCTCCATCCGGAAGAAACCGATAAGCGCATCGCTCTTATGCGGGAGACTGCCTTGTGGCTCTATTCTTCAAACATTGACCAGCTTGTGCTGATCTACAGAGAAAACCGCTATCAGGATGCTGTGGTGGTCAGTCTTGTCAGAGAGGTTTTTCCTGAAGTTGAGGGAGTTCAGAGCCCCACCCAGTTTCAGTCTTTCATCAGTTACAGGGAAGATTGCTGGGAATCTATCTCCGGACCAGTGGTCCAATGGCTGTCCGATATGGAATAGCCAATTCTTCGATAACAAAACTGGAGTTCTTCACCAATGTCAAGAGATACAAACGCAAAGCTTGTGATTATAGAATCTCCAGCGAAAGCCAAGAGCCTTAAAAACTATCTTGGCAAAGGCTGGGATGTTGTTGCTTCCTATGGGCATGTACGGGATCTGCCCCTTAACCGCATAGGCGTAGACCTGCAAACTCTGGAACCCACATACACTGTGCTGGCCACTAAAAGAACCGCAGTGGAGAAACTGAGAAAACTGGCTTCCGGGTACTCGGAAATATTTCTTGCAGCTGATCCCGATCGTGAGGGAGAGGCTATCTGCTGGCACATTTCCAGACTTCTCCAGGGCGAAAACCGTAAATTCAGCAGAATTCGATTCAATTCCATAACAAGAGAGGCAATCCAGGCCGCTTCAAAAGCCGCCACAAATATAGATATGGATCTGGTTGATGCTCAGCAGGCGAGAAGAGTTATGGATCGTCTGGTGGGGTACCGGGTCAGCCCGTATCTATGGAGAACCGTGGGGAAGGGACTCAGTGCCGGCAGGGTACAGACTGTTGCTCTCCGGATAATTGTAGAACGAGAGCAGGCAATTAAAAGTTTTATTCCAAAAGAGTACTGGCCTGTAACAGCTGTGTTTGATCAGAACAGTTCTTTGTTTCAGTCGAAGCTTTTCAGAGTCGAGGGAAAACGAGCGGACGGCGACAAATACTCACCGGGCAACAAGGCAAAGGCAGACAGCATCTTAAAGGCAGTGCGCGATGCTTCCTGGAGTATTTCATCCATCGAGGAAACCATAAAAACGAAAAGCCCGGCACCTCCATTCATTACCAGCTCTCTTCAGGTTACCGCCTCATCCAGGCTTTCAATGCCCCCCTCGGTTACCATGAGCATTGCACAGGAACTTTATGAGGGGTTCGACATCAAGGGAGAAACTACCGGTCTTATCACCTATATGCGAACTGACTCTGTCAGGATTGAACCTACTGCCATTGAATCCTGCCGCGCTTTTATCTCTGACAAATGGGGTGAAGGCAAACTCTGTCCCAAACCCAGGCGTTACAGATCAAGCGGAGGAGCACAAGATGCCCACGAAGCAATAAGACCGACAGATGTCACTCTCACCCCCGAGGTCGTTTCCGGGGTTCTCGATCCGCGCCACTTGAAGCTTTACACCCTGATATGGGAACGATTCGTTGCGACTCAGATGGCTGATGCGCAGGTAGCTGAAACCGAAGTAAGTGTCACCGGAGGAGAAATAGTTTTCAAGACAACAGGGCAGATGCTTGTCGACCCTGGCTTTTCGCTTGCAGACCCTGCGCAGCTTAAGGTTATGGCAGAGATTCCTTCTCTGTCCGAAGGTTCTGTGATACTTCACGAAGCACAGGCGGAACAGAAATTCACAAAACCGCTTCAGAGGTACTCGGAAGCCGCACTGGTAGCAGAAATGAAAAAGAAAGCTATTGGCAGGCCTTCGACTTACGTATCCATAATTGCGACTCTGAAAAAGCGCGGCTATGTAGATCTTAAGGAAAAGAAGCTTTTCCCCACCGAAGTTGGCGCTGTCACTGCAGATCTTCTGACCAGGCTTTTCCCTCACATTTTCGATATCGGCTTCACTGCCAGTATGGAAGAGCTGCTGGATCTTGTGGCAATGGGAAAGAAAACATACAGCGAGGCTGTTTCTCAGCTTTATACGCCCCTTGCGGCTTCTCTGGAAGAGGCAATGAGACGCCTTCCCGAGATAAAGGCTTCAATGGTCAGAGAAACATCAGAGAAGTGCCCTCAATGTACCAGACCTCTTATGGAAAAAATGGGGAAATTCGGCAAATTTCTAGCATGCAGCGGTTTTCCATCCTGCAGGTATACTCGTCCTCTGGAGAACAGCGCTGAAGAGCCGGCCAGTGATGTGAAGTGCTCGAAGTGCGGCAAGATGATGCATTTGAGGAAGGGTAAGTTCGGAAGATATCTTTCCTGCTCCGACCCGACCTGCTCGAACACACAACCGGTGCCTTCAGGAGTCGGATGCCCTGTGGAAAAATGCACTGGAGATCTGGTTGAGAGAAGATCCCACAAGGGTAAATTGTTTTATTCCTGCAGCAGATATCCGCAGTGCGAGTTCGCCATGTGGAACAAACCGGTTGCCAGAGAATGTCCAAGGTGCGGTTTCCCTGTTCTCGAGGAGAGGAAGAAAGGGGTGTACTGTCCAAATTGCAGGAAGAAGATAGATTGATCCTGGAATCATTCGGAGATGAGCTTCGTTACGGAAGAGGGCTTTCTCCCCATACCCTGAAAGCATACATGACTCAGATGAGGGATTTTCTTGAATGGGGAGGAAACTTCCGGGATGAATTCAATGCTGGTTCAATGAGGGAGTTTCTCATGCAGCGTGCTTCTGAAAACCTGTCTCCCCGAACAATTGCCAGGATGGTCAGCTGTTTTCATACATTTTCATCATGGCTTGCGGAAACCGGCCGTTCAGAAGATGACCGCGGGCAAACGCTTAAGCCTCCCCGTGTACCGCGAAATCTGCCGGGATTCCTGGGAATCAGCGAGGTAAAGAGTGTTCTCTGCACATTTGACACAGGAAGAACAAAAGGACTCCGCGACCGCACAATTGTGGAAGTGCTCTACGGAGCCGGGCTCAGAGCTGCAGAGGCTGCGGCTCTTCTTCTTAACGATACTTCAGTCTGGAATAAAACCGTGAAGGTGATGGGAAAGGGGAAGCGGGAAAGAATTGTTCCCATACCTTCGGGAACAGCGGATTATATTTCCATGTGGCTTGAAAAACGCAGCTTATTCGCCTCTGCTGATGATCCCGGAACTCTCTTTTTAAGTGTCAGAGGTCGAAAGCTTGACCCCAGAGATATCGGTCGTATTGTTTCCGCAGGCGTAGACAGGGCAGCCCGGGCTGCAGGAGCCTCACCCCACACCTTCAGGCACAGCTTTGCAACACATCTTATGAGTGCCGGAGCAGACATCAGAACGGTTCAGGAACTGCTGGGTCATGCCGGGATAGGATCAACACAGATATACACACACCTGACAACAGAAACTTTGAAAGGTGTTTACATGAATACGCACCCCAGGGGGAAAAAGTGAAGTTTAGAGGAGAATTCACCACTGACAGAATAGTAGCCGCTTTGGCGGCACTTGCAGCTTTCATTGTTTATCTGACTACTCTTGCGCCTTCTGTGAGCTTCTGGGACAGCGGAGAATACATCACGTGTTCCTGGGTATCAGGAATTCCCCATCCGCCTGGTGTTCCTTTCTTCGTTCTCATGGGAAGGGTCAGCACGCTCATTTTCGGGTTTATTCCTTCTGTAGCCGCCAGGGTCAATCTGATGTGCGCCCTTGCGGGAACAGTTACCGTAGGGCTTACTGCGCGTCTGATACAGAGATGGTGTATCAGAATGAAACTTGAATCATGGCTCTACAGACCTGTTTCCGTTGCCGGAGCTCTGCTGGCTGCCTTCAGCTACACTGTCTGGCGAAACAACAACGCAACTGAAACCTACGCCATGGCTGCAGTTCTATCTCTTCTGATATTGTGGGTATTCGATATGTGGCTGGAAAAGCGCCTTCTGGGCAAACCTGCAGGCAGGCAGCTTCTTCTTACCGGATATCTGATGACACTTTCCATAGGCAACCATCTTAGCGCTCTAATCGTTACTTTTCCAATTATTGCCATGTACATCCTGTACGCAGTTCGAAAAAAAGCATTCGAATGGAAATCTCCAGGTTTTATTGCAATGTTTCTTGGTCTGATGACGCTGGCTTTCAGTGTGCACCTCTATATGCCGATCCGTGCAATACAGAACCCCGAGATCAACGAGACGAATCCATCCGTATGGACTGAATTCAATAAAGCTCTCGGGAGAAACCAGTACGGCCAGGTTTCCATATTGAACAGAAAAGGACCCTTCCAGGATCAGCTCGGTTTGTATGCTGAGTACCTTTCCTGGCAGTTCGGAAGACCTGAAGCGTGGACTGGATCCATGGGCTCAGCCGGTGGAATCGTCTGGGCATTTCTCTGGATGGGAATGGCAATTCTGGGTGTAACCGGTCTTGTAACATTGGGAACCAGACGACCGGATCTTCTTGTTCTTGTCGGTCTCACTTTCTTCATGGCCAGTCTTGCATTCATTGTGTATCTGAATTTTAAAACAGGCCCTGAAGGCACTTCTCTAGGGGAAGTAAGAGAGCGGGACTACTTCTTCGGCGCTTCGTTCATCTTTTTTGCAGTGCTTTCCATGCTCGGTCTCGGCTCTCTTTTCGCATCTGCAAAAACAAGAAGGTCAAGAAACGCAGCATGGTCCATGGTTGCTTTTCCTTTAATTGCACTTGTAATGAACTGGCACATGTGTGACAGATCAGGTGACTATGCAGCGCGAGATTACGGCATTAATTTGCTTGAATCCTGCCCGGAGAATGCAGTACTCATCACAAACGGTGATAATGACACATTCCCTCTCTGGTTCGCCCAGGGAGTTCTGGGAGTTCGTAGAGATGTAATCATATCCAACCTCAGCCTTATGAACACCAGTTGGTACACCGAACAGCTTATTCTGAAAGACTCTACGCTTCTCAGCTATCCGGAGACTGTTCTCAGCAGCATACAGCCGGTGTTCATCTGGGGTCCCAACTTCTTCCATGTGTCTTCCGACGGACTGCCGGAGACTTCACAGATAGACAGACTGACCCTTGATGCCACTTTCAGCTCTGCATGGCCCTGGGTTCTCACCCGGGGATCTCTCAGCATTCCTGTTCCCACCATGGGGAGGGGCACTCAAGGTTCGGTTCCCATGCAGGACCTGCTGCTGATCAACATGATTAAAAACCAGCCGCTACACGGACGGGAAATCATGATAGCAGGCACAGTGTCAGGCGAAAACAGGCTCTATGTAGAGGATTATCTGCAGATGCAGGGAATCGCATTTCAAGTTATGGACCAACCGGTTCGTGAGCTGGTTGATTCTGAGCTGGGCTGGGCAATTGCCGATCGATTCCTCATAACAGGCCTTCAAGATCCCGGAGTTTACAAAGATGATCAGGCCATACAGATAGCGCGTAACTACGTGAGCAGTTACACAAGACTTGCCTACCAGTTCATGGCAGAAGGAAATTCTGAAATGGTAAAGGTCTGCCTTGATCGTGCAGAGTCTCTGTTTACAGGCATGCCCGAGGAGTGGCTCAGCATAATGCCCAGTTATGTTCTTCTGAAAGCCCGGTACATTCATGGAACCGAGGGGTCGGATGCCGCTATTGCATATGTTGATCAGGAAGTAGCTTACATGGACAGCATGGCAGTAGAATATGGTATTCCGAGTGCTGCCGCTGCAGCGGTCCAACTCACTGCCGTTGCCGGCGAATTCGCGCAGGAAGCCAGTTTCGATGCCATAATCGATCTGATAAGCGACGGCACCCCTGACAGAGAGTGGATCCGCATTGAAAAAGACCTCATTTTCGGGAACTATATCGCAGCAAGAAGAAACCTTGAAGAGCTTAGCCTGCAGTTGGGAGATCAATCTCAGCCCGTCATAGATCTGATGGAAAGCACTTTGGACAACTATTCCATTTACAGCCCGGTGAACAGTGGTCTCAGCATAACAGATACCGCTCTTGCAGTCATTCTGAACAGCACCGACAAGGAAAGTGCCACCCTTGAATGGAGTGATGACCTTTCAGCAGCATCAATAGTTCTCGAGATGGCTGGACTGGCCTCCAGGGGCAATGTTATGTCTGCTGTATCCCTTGGTGCCAATCTGGCTCCCGAGATGGGTTTCGAGTTTGAAACACAGATACTTGGTGATCTCTGCATGCTGTTCGTGCAGGATCCCGTAGCAGCCCGGGAAGTATCTCTCTGGTTTATTATTTCAACAGGAACATTCTCATCGGAGGCCAGAGCAATAAGCCTTGCCGACAGGGGGCTTGAGGAGCTCTGCTATGCTGTTCTAGTGCTCGATCTCGGCATGCAACCTGAAGAAGCCTTCACTCTCAGCCGTTCCGGCAGTGCGCTGCCGGGTCTGCTAAACTGAAGCTGGAGGAGTTATGGATCTGAGATCAACGACTGTGCTGGGTATAGTGCGCAATGGTAAAGCTGCCATGGCCGCCGATGGACAGGTTACCCTTGGTGACACAATACTGAAAATGAGTGCAAAAAAAATCAGAAAACTCTGCGGCGGGTCTGTTCTAGTGGGTTTTTCCGGTACCGGGGCAGATGCTTTTGCACTTGTCGAGAGACTTGAAGAAAAACTTGAAACTTTCAGAGGCAACCTTCCCAGAGCATCCGTGGAACTTGCCCGTGAGTGGAGAGCCGATAAATACTTAAGAGAACTGAACGCTATGCTTGCTGCCGTGGATAACCATCATGCTCTTCTTATCGGGGGCTCCGGCGAAGTCGTAGAATCGCCGGATGGAATAGTTTCGGTTGGTTCAGGATCTCCTTATGCCATTGCAGCTGCAAGAGCTCTTTGCAAGCACACAAGAATGGGTCCGATCAAGGTTGCACGAGAATCAATTTCAATTGCCTGCGACATTTGCATTTACACCGGGGGGGAAATACAGTCGGAGGAAATATGCGATCAGAAAGCGTAATGACTCCTTCTGAAACAGTCAAATGGCTGGACAGACATGTGATAGGGCAGGATCTGGCAAAAAGAACTGTCTCCATCGCATTGAGGAACAGATACCGGCGACAGCTTATCGACGAACCGATGCGTTCCGAGATTTACCCCAGCAATCTCATCATGATGGGTCCTACAGGCGTGGGTAAAACGGAAATTGCCCGCAGAATGGCAAGTCTTGTAGGAGCGCCCTTCGTAAAAGTCGAAGCTACGAAGTACACTGAAACAGGATATGTAGGCAGAGATGTCGAGGGAATAATCAGGGATCTCGTTCATTCCGCTGTAAATCTGGCAACCAGAAAAGCCAGAGAAGAGAGAACCGGCGAGGCCGATGCAAGAGTCAACAGCATTCTAGTCGAGGCGGTAGTTGCATCAGGCATAGATTACGGAACCCCGGATGAGATCAGCGCACTTATCAGACAGGGCAAACTGAATAACCTTGAAATTGAGCTTTCGGTTTCTGAAAAGGCCATGGGTGTCGAGATTTTCCCCATGATCCCCGGGCAGGGCTTTGACAACCAGGTCAACGATCAGATGAAGAAAATGCTTGATAAAGTAATAGGAAAAAGAAAAAGGAAAATAAGGCTTACAGTAGCTGAAGCCGGTAAAAGGCTTTTTGATGAGGAGATTGACAAGATCCTGGAAGCAGGGGACCATGTGCATGAAGGTCTCAAACTTGCCCAGGAAGAGGGTATCGTTTTCATAGATGAAATAGATAAAATTATAGGTTCAGAAGGTGGCAGCGGCCCGGATGTATCAAGAATGGGAGTTCAGCGTGATCTTTTGCCTCTTGTTGAAGGAAGCACCGTTGCAACAAGATACGGTCCTGTTAAAACCGATCACATGCTGTTCATAGCCGCCGGCGCTTTCAATGGAAGCAGTCCTGCTGACCTCATTCCGGAACTGCAGGGAAGATTTCCCCTCAGGGTGTCGCTGGATGCGCTTTCCGAAGGGGATCTTCTCCGTATTCTCACCGAACCTGAAAGCTGTATACTTGGTCAGTATGTACAGCTGCTGGCTGCCGACGGCCTTGACCTTATCATTGATGAACAGGCAAAGAAGACCATCGCAGCCACCGCAAGATATCTGAACGAAGAAAAGGAAGACATCGGAGCAAGAAGGCTCAGATCAGTACTTTCTTTTCTTCTGGATGAGTATCTTTTCGGCGCTCCCGACCTGATAAGCGGTAAGGTTAAACTCACCGGCAAGAAGGCAGAAGAGATACTTGCAGCACTGGTTGAAAGACAGGATGAAGAGGGTTATATTCTCTGAGTGTTTTACTATGGGCTATTCCGGATTGGGGGAGGAATGCACAGGTCAGGCAACGAAGTTGCTTACAAAATAGTTTACTACGGTCCGGGTCTCTCGGGTAAAACAACCAACCTGAGGGGCATTCGTGACATTATAGCCCCGGAAAACAGGGGAAGGCTTGTAACACTGTGCACCAGATGCGAGAGAACTGTTTTCTTTGATTTCCTTCCAGTCAATTTCGCCAGAATCGGAGACATGCGCCTCAAGCTTCATCTCTATTCTGTTCCCGGTCAGGCATACTACGCCCTGAGCAGAAGGGTGATTCTTGACGGAATTGACGGAATCGTTTTCGTTGCCGACAGTCAGAAGGAAAGAGCCGAGGCAAACCTGAACACTATCGACGATCTTGAACACAACCTGAAAAGCTACGGCCTTGACATGTCAATGATTCCCATGGTGCTGCAGTTCAACAAACGCGACCTTCCCGGCATAATGTCCACGGAGAGCATGAATGCAGATCTCAACAGGTTCGGCTGGCCGACTGTAGAGTCCGTGGCTATTGGTGGGAGCGGTCCCGCTGAAACACTGAAAATCATTGCCACACAGATAGCCAAGCGCCATGCGCGCATCGGCTGACACAAAAGATCTAACCAGACAAGTTCTCCTTCTGCTTATTCTTATTGCAGGGGGGTTTGTTTTCCGTTCGGTGTTTGCTGCTTCAGTTCTTCCTCCACCTGCCAGAATGCAGGGTGAAACAACACAGGCCTACCGATACGCCCGTATGATTTCAAGCGGACAGGAGATACCTGAAGTGGATACTCTCGTGATGCTTCCTTCCGGGATGCGTACGGAAGAAAACTCCATATTCGAGGAATACATCGCCGGAGGTATCCACCGGGTTGTCGGCGGAGATTTTGACTCTTTTCTCACTTTCTTCTGCAGATTGTTTCCCCTCTTCGCGGTGCCAGTTCTGTTCTTCTGGATGCGCAATTCCGGTTATTCCTTTTCGGAGGCGTCTGCAGGAGCCGCGCTCTATGCGGTTTTTCTGCCTGCTCTGCTCCGAACCAGGGGAGAAAGCTTCTACAGAGAAACCGTAGCTCTTCCGCTTATTCTTCTGACTCTGGCCCTTGTCGATACGGGTGTCCGAAAAACAGGCAGACAAGCTCTGAAGTACTCCATTCCGGCGGCTCTGGCTTTTTTTGCGGCGCTCGCCTGCTGGAAGGTTACAGGCTTTTTCTCATTCTTCATTTTTGTGTGGCTTGCTTTTCGAAAAACCCGGCTCATAACAATTATTCCCATTGCTGCCGCCCAGTTCGCAGCAGCAGTTTTCCTTTCTCACATGCGTCACGATGGCGCTATCTTCTCTCCCGGCACAGTAATGGCTCTGGCAGCTTTGCTTTCCTCTATTTTTCGCTACAGATTTGTTCCCTGGGCAGGCATTCTGGCATCGGTATCGGCAGGAATGGCAGCTTCTTCAACCTCCACGGCTCACGTGACATCAGTTGTTGCAGCCAAGCTCAGATTCTTTTTCAGCCACCCTTCCGATCCCTCTCTTCTTTCTGACGATGCCCGTCTTTTCTGGGTGAGCGGATACACCAGCCCGTCGCCCGGCCAGATTATTCTGCTGTTCGGTGCTGCTTTAATCCTTGCTGTCTCGGCATGGAATCTTTACAGAAAAAAACACAATGGCACCGCTTTACTGTATCTGGTTCCGCTTTCTCTGGCAGGCTATCTGTTCTTCGACAGGCTTCACGTTATTCTCGCTGCAGCCATCATTCCCCCTGTGATAACTGCTGCCAGGGGGAGAAACCTGGTTCTGCCCGTACTGCTTGTACTGTTCGGAGCTCAATCCATGTTCGCCCCTGATTTTGTGAACCTGCTTGCCTCAACTGGTCTGTCATTCGACGATTCTGCATCTCTGCTGGGAGATTCAGAACTCGATGACCTTATAATCTGGGCTGAAGGCAACAGGGGAACCATGCTCTCTTTCTGGCACATTTCCGGACTTCTCTCGGCTTATGCCGAAACTCCGGTTGTAACCAGCACCTTCTTTGAGAACAGCGATAACCGGCAGACAATAGTGGAGTTCGCCAGACGAATGTACGGCACCGAACAGGAAATGGTTGAATTCCTCACGGAGAAGGGTGCACTGTACCTTGCCTATCAGGCCGACTTTATTTACGACAGATCCCCCGGTGGATTGCTTTATCTGGCAGGTTTACGCGAAATTCCGCCCGGTTCTCTTGCAATCAGGCTTCATTACTACCCTGAATCTCTAGAGAGTCTGATTCCCGTCTGGCAGGGGTCTTCCATCAGAATTTTCAGGCTTGGCGGAGAACAGCCTTTTCTTTCCCGAAAACCCCTGTGGGAAACCCGCTATGCATCCTTCATTTTTGACAACGATATTGCTCAGGCAGTTGTCAACTCTCCTGTTGAAACAGGAATTTATCTTGCGGATATTGGAATGACAGGCGGCGATCCGCAGAAACTCTCTGCAGCTCTTCTTCTTTTTTCCGGGGTTCCTGATGAAGTACCGGCAGATGCCTCAACAGGTGTTCTTCAGCAGCTTCTCATGTCTTACCTTGCTGGTAATTATTCGATAGATAACCTGGAAGAGGACTTTGTTTCCTACCTTGAAGCCTGGGGACCCGATCCCCAGCTGCGCTTCGACCTTGTAAGGCTTCTGAGGGATGCCGGTCTTAACCAGAGAGCAGACTATCACATGGGTATCATTGAAAGCACAGGAAGAAACAGCTTATGAATCTTAAATTTGTCAAGATGAGCGGAGCCGGAAACGATTTTATCATGGTAGACAACAGAGACGGAATCTACGCCGCTCTTCTGACGGGAAAAGCAATAGCAAGCCTGTGCAGAAGAGGTTTGTCCGTAGGAGCCGACGGGCTTATAGAGATAAGAAACGATCCATCGCATTCCTTCGCCATGAAGTATTACAACTCCGACGGCGGTTCTGCAGGGATGTGCGGTAACGGAGCGCGGTGCATCTGTCGTTTCGCTCTTGAGCTGGGAATGGTTCCTTCCGGGGCGGTTTTCACCTTTACCAGCGATGCAGGTATTCACCACGGGCTAGTCACCGGAGACTGTGAAGCCAGAATCTGGACCACCGAGCCGGTTCTTCACTTTGTAAAGAAGAACATCGATATCGGTATTCCGGTATCTCCGGGTTTCGCAGATACCGGAGTTCCTCATGCAGTCGTGTTCGTTTCAGAGCTTGAAGACGGATCTTTCGAAGAATATGCTCCCATACTGAGGCATCACCCGGAATTCGGACCTGATGGTGCAAATGTTAACTGGGCAAAACTGAACAGCGACGGATCTCTCGAAATAAGAACTTTTGAACGAGGAGTTGAAGGGGAGACTCTGGCATGCGGAACAGGCGCGGTTGCATGCGCACTTGTTTCTTCTGAAAGGGTTGATTTTGTTTCTTTACCTGTTAGAATAGCTGTACGCAGCGGACTGGATCTTACTGTAGGCAGAGACTCCCGTGGCTGGTGGCTTCAGGGAGAGGCAAGAATGGTTTACAGAGCTGAAACAGTCTCTTTTGACAGAGCGGGCATAACTCAGTTGGCAGAGTGTCAGCTTCCCAAGCTGAATGTCGCGGGTTCGAGGCCCGTTGCCCGCTCCACAAAATCGGTTGAAGCATGATGCTCATTGTTCTTCTCACAATCTCAGGTCTTCAATTTTCCACCATCGACATCTGGTCATTGAGATCCGGATACAGCACCGGCGGGGTTCCCCAGGGTGTATGGGCTTCGCTCTATTTTTCAGCAGTGACTGCTTATGAAGATCAGCTGTTTTCAGACCAGCTTCTCACATCTATTTCCAGGGGAGACAGATCAATGATAGTTCCTCTGACTTCACGGCTGGTGGCTTCGGGAAACACTGATCTTGCAGGGATATACTGGAATACATCAGGCACAGATCTTCCTGCAACAAGAAACGATCTTCTCAACGCACTTTCATGGCAGACCAGGTACGATCTTTATCGGGTAATGGCCGGGGGACCGGTTGTTCCTCCTGATATGGAAGGGGCGATGTATTCTGGTCAGTGCGCCGCAATATGCTTTCTGGGGTGGATGAGTGTGAGAAGTAACGGGGACTTCCGCCCGGATGATCTTGTCTCTCCTTCAGACATCCAACTCCTTTCTCAGTATTTCGGTGGTTTTCCATGTTCGCTGAAGTACCTTCCCCTGAGTGCTCTCGATTCTATCTTCCGTTACGAAACCGGTGTTCTGTGATTAATCTGAACCGGAATCACCGGAGGCAGATAGAACAGCTTTCCGAGACGATTGAACTGATACGACGGTCCCAGGGACAGCTTCCTCTCATACCCGCACTTGTTTCCTGGGTTCGTATCGTTCTGCTTCCTTTCTGTGTGTGGGCCGGCTGGAATTCAAGCTTCATCACCATGTTCTGGCTGTGTCTTCTGGCAGCTTCGAGTGATTACTTCGATGGATTGACTGCAAGAAGGCTCAAGAAATCCAGCACTTCCGGAAAAACACTCGATATTCTGGCAGACAAACTCTTTCTTGCGGTCATGCTGATTTTTCTTGCCAGACTTGGGGCGATTAACACGGTGATTGCCATGGTGCCTGCATGGTATCACATAATTGTTGTTCTGGGGCTTCTCGTTGTATCCTGGAGCATAAGAATTCCTGTTGTGGCAATAACAACCAGCGAAAGGCTCACCATTATTCTCAGCTACATTCTAGTTCTCACATCAGCCGGCACACTTGCCTACCCGGATAAGAGTATATTTTTCAAACTGTCGGGTATTACCGGGCTGATTACATCAGTGGCAGCCCTGCTGGGAGTAATCAGCTATTTCAGATTCTCAAGACGGCTGATACAGAGGTATATGCAATGATAATAATTGTTGTTCTGCTGCTTTCAGGCATTTCCCCTCTTGAACTGGAGAATGCCGGGCGGCTTGCGGAGGCTGGCGCCGCATGGGAAACCGAAGAGAACATCAGCGGTCAGATTCGCATTATGGGGCGATTGATAGAGGAAGCCATATACTCCGGTGATGGAAGAAGAGCTTCACTGCTTGTAACCGAGCTTAACACGGTGTTCAGAGATGATGCTCTCACTGAATTCTGGATGGCCAGGATCGCCTGGTCTTCCGGTCTTCCGGTACTGGCTTCTTCAAGGCTGGCTCAGCTTGCTTCTGATGATCTCTGGCTGAAACACCGCGCAAACGGGCTTGCGGCACTGTTCAGGGAAGATGGTGAAGAGGCGGTGGAAGAGCTTACCCTTTCTATTGCATGTGCGTCTACCCGTAGAAGAGCTTTCTGGAGTGCTGTTGATCTGTGTTCAGCCTATCTTGCCATGGGTTTGTTTGAAGAAGCGCTGGAACTCTCTCAAACTCTGACTGTCAGTTTCCCCGGGGATGCCATGGGCATGGTTGCGTACGGTTTGTGTCTGCATGCTACGGGAAACTACAGTGAATCATTCAGTGTATTGTCTGCAGTTGATTCGTTCAATCCCGCGGCCGAATCCATTGCCAGGGCATTAATGGAAGGATTTGAGCAGTGAAGATTCTTAAAAAACTGTTCAGCAACAGACGGGAAACGAAGGTATCCTCAAGTTGGAACGACTTCAGGTTTCCATTCGACATAATGAAACCCGATTCTGTTGGAGTGTTCTCTACAGAAGATGTTTCCGACATCTGGTCATCAGTATACATGGTAAAAGCTCTGCAGGACGCATATAGCGGTACGCCTGTTCATTTTGCAGTACATCAGGATGTTCAGGAGCTTGCTTCCTTCCTGCCCCGCACCCCAGAGTTCCACCTGTACAGCGTCGATCCGGGTTCTCCTGATCCGGCTTTGCCGGCGCAGGTCCTGTATTTTTCTACTAATCCGGGGGGAGACCTTCTCAGATTCATCGAGAAAGCTAATCCTCTTGCCTGTGTTTCATGCGTGGAACACCCGTCGGTGAACATCAGAGTAAAGACCGATGCGAAAAACTATCTTGATATGATTCACAGCATATTGTCAGTTCTTGATCTCAAGCCCCCGCAGGAATGGAAACCTGTTGTTCCCCGTCTTCTTGCAGAGAAAGCATCTGAAATACTCGCGCCTGTTTCACACAGAACCCTGCCCTACATACTGGCCACCGAGGCGGCTGCAGCTATCCTTGACAAAAAGCGTGCAGAAATACCTCTTAAGGTGGTGATCACCGACGGGAAGAACAGCGGTATTCCGGTGGAAACAGGTATTGGAATAATGGCAGCGGTTGTTGCTGGAGCCTCTGCTGTGGTTACAACTGAACGAGATCTCTGGATTCATGCCCAGGCTCTTGGTGTTCCAGCCATCGGCCTTGACCGTAAGGGAACATTCAATGGATGGGGACCGGAACCGGCAACAGGAGATACCCAGTTCCTCGAACAATGGGCATCTCTGATCAGACGCGGGTGGTAATGCGGCTTCTCGTCCGAACTCCCAACTGGCTTGGAGATGCGGCAATGTCTCTTCCTGCATTGAATGGAATCCTTCTTGATTACCCGGAAACCGGCCTGTGGGCCCACAACCGGGTTGCCGGATTGTACAGGCTGTTTTTTCCTGAGCATGCAGTTTTCGAGTTTCCCAAATTGCCGGACAACCACACTTATGATTCACTGCTTCTGTTTCCAAGATCATTCAGTTCTGCGTTTGCCGGGGTGAAAGCCGGATTTCGAAACATCATCGGTGCACCCGGAGAAGGAAGAAACCTGCTTTTGAGCCAGATAAGAAGAATCCCGGAAGACCGGTCGCGTCATCATTCTCTCTACTACGATTCACTGGCAGGTGTTCTGGGTTCACTGCCATGTCCGCCTGCAGTACCGGCACTGACACCATCTGAATCACCGCATGTGGCGATTTTCGCCGGTGCCCGATACGGAGAATCGAAAATGTGGAACGGCTTCGAGAGAATTGCCCGTGAAACAGCTTTGAACTGTGTTTTTTATGGTACAGGCCCTGAGAAAAGCTACCTGGAAACACTTGCAGGCTCATCCAACAGTTCTGTTTTTACAGGCAAGGATATTCCCGGGCTGTGCTCATCTCTCATTTCTGCCGTTGCATGCCTGGGAAATGACTCAGGCGGAGTTCACCTTGCTTCAGCACTGGGAATTCCGACAGTTACCATTTTTGGTTCAACATCACCATCCTGGACATCTCCTCTGGGAAGAGCATCAAAGATAGTAAGGGGAAAGGCAGCCTGCGCACCCTGTTTTAAAAGAACCTGCCGTTACGGTACATTTGAATGTCTCAATACTATTGATCCTGCGCCTGTTCTCAAAATTCTCGAGGAGACTGCCTGTGGCTGACAGACTGATTCTTGTTGACACCCTAGCCATTATCTATAGAGGCCACTATGCCCTGATGAAGAAACCGCTCAAGGGTAGAGACGGCACGGTTACCAGTGGTTTGAATCTGCTTCTGGGCGAACTGTTTTCCCTTATCCATGCAAATCCGGACAGCTGTATAGCTGCAATAAGCGATGCTCCGGGCCCAACTTTCAGAAATGAACTTTTTCCGGCTTACAAAGCCAACCGACCCCCGACTCCTGACGATCTGAAAATACAGACCAGGCTTGCAGAGCAACTCATACCCATGCTGGGTATACCATTTATCGAGAGAAGTGGCCTTGAAGCCGATGACATCATTGCCGGTCTGGCTCACAAATCCGCTGTTCCGGTTCTTGTTGTTTCTCCGGACAAGGATCTGCTTCAGCTTGTAAACAGCAATGTATCTGTTCTTCGAGTGGGCAAATACGGCACACAGTCGACACTTGTCGAACAGGATGATGTGCAGGCAATTATGGGAGTTCCTGCCCGGTTTGTTGCAGACCTTCTTGCTCTTATGGGTGATTCATCAGATAACATTCCAGGAGCCAGGGGGATCGGTGCAAAGGGGGCTGTCAATCTTATTCAGCGGTACGGAGGCATTGAAGATATCTACTCGGATATCTCCTCAGTCGAACCGGAATCTCTCAGAAGAAAACTCATTGAATCAAGAGATGTTGTGGAACTGAGTCTTAGATTGACCAGACTCGATAGACCTCTTCCGCATGATCTCACCAACCTCGATCTGAAAATGATGAAAGCGGATCCAAAGAGTGCAATTCCTATTCTTGACAGACTTTCCTTCACGAAGATAGCCGGTCACCTCGGAATGGAACTGCCTGCTTCCGGCAGAAAAGAGGTTGAAGCGTTTTCGTGCCGGGCAAACATCGTTTTCAGCCTTAAGGGCGTTGCTTTTCCCGGTGAAGGTCCGCTTTCTCTCGATACTGAAACGACATCACTTGATCCCCTGAAGGCAGATCTTCTGGGTTTTTCTGTAACTTCTGTTCCAGAGGAAAGCTGGTATTTACCGTTTCTTGCTTCTGAAAACAAACACGACATACTGTCAACCCTGGAGACCATCCTCAGCAAAAGAGGATTTATCGCGCAGAACGCCAAGTTCGACGCGCGAATTCTCAGAAGATACGGCGTTAAGCTGCCAATACCATCAGAGGATCCTTACCTTGCAGACTACATTCTGCGGCCGGATGCCATGGAACATTCTTTGAAAAAACTTGTTCCGCTCTGGCTGGGAAAATCAATGAAATCTTTCGATGATGTTTCCGGAGGGTCAGGCTCCCTTCTTGATGTACCCCTGAAACAGATCGCCGAGTATTGCTGCGCAGATTCCGCAGCAGCGCTGTGCCTGTCCAGGAAGCTTTCAAGCGAGCTGGAACCAGACGAGAGGCTGAACAGGGTGTACCGAGAGGTCGAGCTTCCCCTCTCTGCGGTTCTCACCGAAATGGAAATCCGAGGTATCGGTCTTGACCGTGATGCTTTGCGCCTCGAGGGTGAATCCATCAGCAAAAGCATCTTCGCCCTGATGGAAATCGGATCGGCTCAGGCTGGAAGATCGGTTAACCTTGCCAGCCCGGTACAAGCAGGCGGTGTTCTGTTCGACACGCTTGGTCTAAAGCCCGTCAGAACCACGTCAAAAGGAGCAAGATCCACAGGCATGACCGTTCTGTCCGCCCTCAGGAACGAACATCCTTTTGTAGAAACTCTCATTGAATTCAGGGAACTGTCAAAACTTCTGAACACCTATGTAGAGAAGCTGCCGGGATACATCAGCCCTGTATCTGGTCTTCTGCACACAAGTTTCAATCAGGCTGTCACCACCACCGGCAGGTTGAGTTCGAGCAACCCCAATCTGCAGAACATACCCATCAGAACAGCCAGGGGCAGGGAGATAAGAAAATGCTTCATTCCGCCGGTAAAGGGACATGTGCTGGTTACTGCCGATTATTCCCAGATTGAGCTGAGACTGCTCGCCCACCTGGCCGGAGACGGTGTTCTGAGAAGAGCATACACCGAGAATGCTGACATTCATTCCCGTACAGCAGAGGCGGTTTTTGGAGATGCCGGCCCCGACCACAGAAGAAAAGCCAAGGAAATCAACTTTTCGATTATTTACGGAATCAGCCCCTTTGGTCTTGCCCAGAGGCTTTCTATTTCCAGAGGTGAGGCATCGGGCATAATTTCGCGCTATTATGATACCTATCCCGAAGTCAGGCGCTTCTATGAAGAAACAGTGAAATCAGCAGAGGAACACGGTGAAGTGAGAACCATACTGGGCAGAAGACGACCCTTCCCGGGTCTGAAAAATGCCAGGGGAAATGAACGCAGACAGATGGAGAGGACTGCAGTAAATTCAGCAGTGCAGGGTTCTGCTGCAGACATAATCAAACTGGCCATGATAAGAGTTGAAAACAGACTTCAGCTGGAACTTCCAGGAGCAGGTCTGGTATTGCAGGTGCACGATGAACTGGTTTTAACCTGCCCCGACGGCGACAAATTCAGGGCAGAGGCAATACTTAAACAGGAAATGCAGGGAGCGTTCGAACTTGAAGTTCCGCTCACTGTTGAAACCGGCATGGGCTTAAACTGGCTTGATGCCGGACATTAGGGACGCTTATGAAACACTCTGCCTGGATACTTCTGATGCTTATGATGATATCGGGCTCTTGCGGAAAGGACAACCGCATGAATGTGGTGCTGATCCTTGTAGACACCGTGAGGGCTGATCACATCGGATGTTACGGATACTTCAGAAACACAACGCCCCACATAGACAGCCTTGCTGCAGCTGGAACCAGGGCTGAATTCTGCCAGGGGCAGTCATCGTGGACCCTTCCGACAATGTCCAGTATTTTGTCGGGAGTTTCACCGGTAGTCCACGGTGCTGGAAGAAAAGGAGGTGAGTTTCACGGAATATCTCAGGATGTTCCCTGGCTTCCTCTGGCATTTCACCGTGCCGGTTACAGAACAGCCGCTTTCTTCAATGTCATGTTCATGAATGAGGACTTCGGGTTCCACCGGGGTTTTCAGCACTTTGACTGCCAGGGAGTAGCATCCGGCAACAGTCTTAGAAAAGCGGGCCCCACTGTAGACGATTTCCTTACCTGGGTTGATTCCGGAGAGCAGACGAGCCCGTTTTTCGCCGCTGTACATCTGTATGACCCCCATATTCCATACAGAGCTCCTGAACCATTCAGATCTCTTTACACCGATCCAGAATACTCGGGAGAGTATGGGGATACCTGGGGAGAGGGAGTTTCCGAGATGGTTTCTGTGAATTCCGGTGCAGTTCATGTTTATCCCGAAGACCTTGCAAATCTTGAAGCACTGTATGACGGTGAGATTTCCTATATGGATTCCGAGATAGGTAGAATGCTCGAAGAACTGAGGCAGAGAGGGCTTGGAGACAATACTCTGATTGTTCTTGTGGGAGATCACGGAGAGGAATTTCTTGAGCACGGCGGAATCGAACATGGACGAACACTGTACCAGGAGATAACCCGTGTTCCCCTTGTTTTTTCAGGACCAGGCTTCAACGGTGGGAGAGTCATATCGGAGTCGGTTTCTCAGATGGATGTGGCAGGAACAATCGCTTCCGCTGCAGGAATAGACTTCTCTGTATCCGAACCCGCTGTAGATCTGTCAGGAACTGTAGACCCTGCAAGAGAGATTCCAGCAAGCGGAGTGCTTTGGAGACCCGAGGGTGATCTGGTATCCATAGTGTCTGACGGCTACAAGGTTATCTGGTATGTGGAGGAAGACACAACAGAGGCTTATGCCCTCATGTCGGACCCGGCTGAGATGGAACCTCTGGTTCCGCCTCCCAGCGGCATACAGGCCGCTGAATTCTACTGGTCGACACCTCCTGTCGGTGCAGCCCCTCTTGTGGACTTCAGCGAAACCGCAGGCAGGGAACTGAGAAATCTGGGCTATATCAGATAGGTAAGAACGGTTGCATCTGCACCCGAAACAATCAGATACACGCCAGAAGGAACATCGGTGAAGTCAAGAAGAAAGAAGCCCTGATCATCTCCGTAACCTTCCATGACAATCCTTCCGGCCCAGTCTATCATCTTTACGCCGGAGTCTGGTCTGATTCCGGAGATTGTTACAGAACCTGCAGTAGCAGGATTCTGCGACAGGACAAGACCATCTGTACCGTTTTCCGATTCTTCTATTCCCGTGTACCATTCCCGGTAGATGGCGTTTCTGGGGCAATAGTTCACACAGATCCCGCATCCGTCACAGATTTCAGGGTCTATCCATGCATCTCCGCCCTGCATGGAGATAGCATCCTGCGGACAGAAATAGACACAGTTTCCACACCCGTTACAGGCTGCTTTGTTTACCACGTAAACCCATTTCACAGGGGCTATCATCAAAAACAGTACAGCTAGAATTCTAAGCATTACCATCTCCTGTCAGTCGTCTTCTCTGTATTTCCCAGGCTATCATGGCGGCGGTGCTTGCCACATTGATGCATCGCCTGCTTCCAGACTGGGGAACAATTATCTTCATGCTGCAGATTTCAAGTACATCGCCTGATATTCCATCGGCTTCATTACCCAGAACAAAAGCCGCATTCATCGGAAACTGTGCTTTGTGCAGAGGCACAGCATCCTGTGTGTTTTCAACAGCGATGATCATCCGGGTACATTCTGCGTATTCAACTGCTTTAAGTGAAGTTGCGAACCATCTCCACGGCACCGTTCCATGGGTTCCCCTGGATGTTCTGCCAACCTTCCTTCCGCCGGGTCTGGGGGAAATGCCAGCCAGTAGAACACCACAGGGCGAAATAGATTCCGCAGTGCGAAAAAGCGACCCCACATTGAAAGCGCTTCTCAGTGAATCAAGAATGAACAGAGGGTAATTTCCGATGAACATGGATTCTATTCTATTTTCCACTCGAGGCAGGGTCAAGAACAGAACCGGGCGTGAACTTCAGGATTGACATACAAAACAGAGATCCTTAGATAAAACCTTGACTGGAAACCTTTACCTGTTCTTCCACAAATGTTTGTCTCTGGAGTGATTGTTATGAACAAAGTCGTGGTTCACACCGCTTCCGGTGAGGTCATCAGGGGGTACACCGGAGATTTTTCAAGACACAAGCCGTCATTTCTGCTTTCCAGCCAGGAAGACAACCTGAGAACTAACCAGATTATCCAGCTGAAAGACCTTAAAGCTGTTTTTTTCGTGAAAACATTCGAAGGCAATTTCCTTCATCGAATGGTACACGATTTTGACGACAGCATCAGTTACGGCAAGAAGGTGTCAGTTTTGTTCCATGACGGGGAAAAGTTCTTCGGAAGAGTTGAAACCCTGCATTCAGAGCCGGAACAGAACGGGTTTTTCATTTTCCCCCTTGACCCTGACTCGAACACCGTACGAGCTTTTGTTCTTAACAGTTTTATCAGAAGCATTCAGTAAATCGGGTAAACCTCAGTTCCAGCAGCTTCGTATAGTTTATTTCTGCTCCATCAAAATTCAGCTGCACCGGGTACACTGCAACTCCTGCTTCAACAGCTTTCTGCAGGGCAATAGCAAATTCCGGATCAGCATCGTGATTGGGTGAGAAAAAGTCCACATCGCGAACAAAAACCAGAAACACAACAGCAGCTTTCATTCCCCGCAGAGACATTTCCGCAAGCTCCATAAGATGCTTCACTCCACGGGTTGTGGGAGCATCAGGAAACCTTGCCTCATTTCCGGTTTTAAGCGTGCAGCCCTTAATTTCCACCCATAAATCCCCGTTCAGAAGAAAGTCGAATCGGCTTCTTCCGGGTGAAGCCGTAACCTCTGCACGAAGTGTTTTAACAGAACGGAAAGGAGAGTGGGGTCCTGTGAAAAGAATACGTGCGATTTTGCTGTGAAATGTGGTGTTCACCAGTATCCAGCCAGTACAATCCCGGGCTCCGAGAAGCGACCAATTCGTTCTGCGGCTGTTCCCCTGAGCGGGAATGACTAGAAGATCGTTTCCCTGATAAAGAAGCTCTTTCAGCCTTCCCGGATCGGGAACATGCACTTCGATTTCTTCACCTGAGGCAGTATCTGCCAGCAGAAGAAACCTGTTGGGTCTTCTCCTGAAAACCGCCGGAACTCCTCCGGGAATTGATATCAGTGTTTCATTCAATGCTGCTCCTCTTGAATTTCAGTGTTTCTGTAGGTTAATATATGCATGGAACTGAACACCGGATTGATTGCTTTTCTCTTCTTTTCACTTTTGATTCTTCTGCTGTCAGCAGAAGTTGAGACCATTCCGGAAAATTCTTCTCACGGAATATGGAGGGGAGAGCTGATCACCGTGACCGCAAAGGGAGGTTTGCTTTCAACTTCTTCGGGAAACCTCTGGGTTTCCAGCAATAATCTCTGCGAATCCGCCCTCAGGGGTGATTCTGTTCTGGTTCTGGGATACCGCAGCGGAATGTATGTTTCACCCTTCAGCCTGCGGCTTAAGCTGTCTGACTCTTTGTTTTCCCTTGTAAGAAGAAGATTCCGCGACAGGCTGTGCGATACTATTTATGATCCCACTGCAAGAGGGCTTACAGGCGGGCTTCTCATGGGTCTCCGGGGAATGATTCCTCAGTCTGCCTCCGATGCATTTCAGAATTCCGGCACATCGCACCTGCTGGCACTTTCAGGGCTTCACACCGGCATAATTGCCGGTCTTCTTCTTTTTGTTGCCCGAGTTATTCTTGGTAAAGGCACCAGCTCTGCTTGGGCCGCAGTTTCAGGTATTACCGCATTTGTCATTCTGTCAGGGGGAAGAGCATCAACTGTGCGAGCAGGGATAATGGCCTCATTTGCCGTTCTGTGGATCGGGCACCGGGGGGGAAGGATTCATCTGCTCTCAGTCTGGTGGATAGCTCTGCTGATTTCACTGATCTTCCTTCCGGAAACACTTAGGGATAGAGGGGCTCAGATGTCATACGGAGCAGTACTCTCTCTTATCGTTCTTGGAAAAAATATCAGGGGAAAGCTGTCCTTCATGCTTAATCCGCTGTATGCGGGTGTAGTGGTTACAGTTTCTCTCGCTCCTCTGATAAGTGAAGTGTACGGCGGGTTCTGCTGGGCAGGGCCGGCTGCAACCGTGGTGTCGATTCCATTCATGCTGGCTGTAATGCTTCTGGGGTTCCTGTGTTCTCTGGGTCTTGCTCCCTGCTCGGCAGTGCTGGGTGCTGTCTCAAGTTCATGGGTAAGCGTACTCAACCTGTTCAGTTACCCGGCACTGGAGTTGCCTGCGTTTTTTATGCCGGTATGGATTCTTCTGCTCTTATGCATCAGAGTGTTCTCAAGGTGGAACGGTTTCCAGAGAAGGTTCAGATAGAAGCCGCCGAGGCAGATTCCGGGATAAGAACATGGGAGAATGACACAGTATCTTCGATGGTTTCTTCCACCTGCACCACCGGCAAGTTTACCGAAGCAGAGTCATCCCTGAGAAAACGCAGGAAAATAGAGCCTGTGTTGTCAAGCGCCCCTTCAAGATTATCAAGAGCAACCGCTTCGAATTCAGCTCCAAGTGGAAGATCTATTGTCATGGTGTCACCCGGGAAAAGAACCCAGGCTTCCCGTACATTCCCTGGAAAATGACCGATAAGAACTGTGAGCCCGTCGTATTCAGAGAGATTGTCTTCGTCGACTGCTATGGTATACCTGCCGGCGGGCAGGGAAAGAGATCTGGATCTCTCGAGAATAGCCAGATGATAAGCGCTGGAAACGGTAATTGTAGGAGTTACTTCAAGAATAACCGGCAGAAATCGCACAGAATCAGTTGCTGAAGGCGTTGTCACAACGACGGTCACGCTGTCGATGTACCCTGGGGAAGCCTTCCATGTAACACTTCTGCCGAAGGCCACCGAAGAGTCTGAATCGGTGAAACGACCCGAGCTGCATGTCCAGACGGCTTGAGCACCGTCAGGCAAAATTGTTGAAAGGTATGCAGTTCCATCGCCGGATGGGTCAATTGAGGCTAGAATCTGAAACGGATCGTTAAGCTGACCAAAGCTCTCTCTGACCAGATAGGCCATGAGAAGAGCTACTGGAAGCAGAATAGGCAGCAACACAGGCAGCAGTTGTTTGAATTTTCCTTTTTTTGCCATAGTAGTACTTAATATAATCGGAGGAACAACCAAAAGGGGAAACCATGCAGAACAACATTGAATTCTTTATGCAGCTTCTCAGAACCAGAAGCGTCACTGGAAATACAGATCTTGCTGCAGAAATCATCAGAACCAGACTCGAGTCTCTTGGGCTTTATGTGAAGGTTACCAACAAAGGTTCCGTTATTGCAACCCTTGAAGGAACCACCAATGACTCTGCAGTGATAAGCGCACACATTGATACGCTGGGGGCGGTTGTTTCGAAGATTTCATCAGGAGGTACACTGAAATACAAGTGCATCGGTGGTTTCACCGCCAACAGCATAGAGGGTGAGTACTGCCAGGTGGAAACCTTCGAAGGGAAATTGTTCTCCGGCACCATTCTGTTTGCACAAACTTCTGTACACGCTTTTGGAAAAGAGAAGTGCAGTGCCGCAAGAACCCACGGAGAAATGTACATAAGGCTCGATGCAGCTGTCGATTCTGCCTGCGATGTCAGGAACCTGGGTATAAGCGTGGGAAACTATATACACTTTGACCCGAGGGCACAACATCTTGATACAGGCTACATCAAGAGCCGCCATATCGACGACAAGGCAGGAGTCACCGTGCTTGTCGGCGTTGCCGAAAACCTTGTGAAACAGAAGGTCAAACCCCAGAGGAACATTCATTTTCTCTTTACTGTTCACGAAGAGGTCGGGCATGGTGCTGCAGGATGGCTTCCTGAAAATGTTTCCGACTTTCTGGCGGTGGACATGGGCGTTTGCGGTGAAGACCAGATGTCAGATGAAAAGAAGGTTACCATTTGCGCAGCTGACAGCTCTGGTCCTTACAATTATGAGCTTACCAAACACCTGATAAACCTTGCCGCGATAAACAGCATTCCATATGTGGTGGATACTTTCCCGTTCTATGGCTCCGATGCCGGTGCAGCTCTAAGAATGGGGCTGGATGCCAGGCATGCCCTGGTGGGACCGGGAGTGGACACATCACATGCCATCGAGCGAACTCACGAGGAAGGTATAAAGGCAACCATGGATCTTGTAACCATATTTGCTATGGAGTAAGGATAATTTCCAGGGCAGAAGCAAGTGAATCTGTTACATTATCAGGCAAAACAAGGTTCTCTTCCTTTATCATGGCCAATTGAGAGGAACCTCTTCCCGAGAGAACAAGAATTGTTTTCAGCCCGGTTCGTCTGCCCAGTTCCATGTCGCTATGAGCGTCGCCTACTATCCAGCCACCGGGAGGAAGCCCCAGTTCTCTCTTTGCCTGTTGAATCATGCCCGTTTCCGGTTTCCTGCAGCCGCACTTCTCCCGCGGATGATGGGGACAGTAAAAGATGTGAATAGAATCCACTCCAGCTGCTTTCAGCGCATTCCGCATAACCTGGTGTATTTCCTCCACATCCCGGGCTGAGTAGTATCCTCTGGCAATTCCCGACTGATTTGTGACAACCACCAGCGGATGCCCAGCCCGGTAAAGAGCCGCCATGGCAGAGACTGCACCGGGAATCGGTACCCATTCGGCAGGAGATCGTACATAGCTTGACCGGTTAGTGTTAATGACACCGTCACGGTCAAGATAAACTGGCAGCTTTGTCAAAGCAGCATTTTATTTCTGTGGTATTCGACTAGATCTTTGAGACCTTCCTCGAAAGGAATCGAAGCTTTCCATCCCAGAATGGCGTTTGCGCGGGAGGGATCCAGAGAAACCTTAATAATCTCTTCTGCCAGAGACGGACCATATGTGGGTTTGAGACTGGTGCCCGCATAGCTGCGTATTATTCTGTCAAGTTCCTCTACTGAGCTTCCCTTTCCCCATCCAATGTTGAATATGTCTCCCTCTATCTCCCGGTTGCTCAGATTCATTGCCAGAATGTTTGCCTGGGCAATGTCGGTAACATGCACGTAGTCTCTGAGCTGCATGCCGTCTCCGTTTATCACCGGAGCTTCTCCTCTGAGATACTTCACGGCAAATATTGCAGTAACACCTGCTTCTCCCCATGGATTCTGACGGGGTCCGTACACGTTTGGATATCTGAGAACGACATATCCAAGCTTGTAAAGATGCCTGTACAGATAAAGATAATGTTCTACGGTGTGCTTGCTGATTCCATAATGGCAGATAGGATTTACAGGGTGGTCTTCTTTCACAGGAAGGTACATGGGTTCGCCGTAAACAGCTCCGCCGGTGGAGGCATAAACAACCCTTTTTACTTTTCCCCTCACCGCAGCTTCGAGAAGATTCAGTGTACCCCTGATATTCACATCGGCATCGAACTGAGGTTCCCTGACAGATCTTCTCACATCCATCTGAGCCGCATGGTGACACAGAATGTCGAACTGGCCGCCTTCAACCAGTTCTGCCGCCTCCGGTGTTCTTATGTCAAGTTCATGAAGAGTAACACCGCTGTTGACATTCTCTCTGAAGCCGGTGGACAGGTCATCAAGCACGTGTACCTCATGATTGGCTGCCAGCAGGGCATCCGCCACGTTTGATCCGATGAAACCCGCGCCTCCGGTGATGAGGATCTTCAATTCTAAACCTCCGTTATGAGTTTATGCATAGTATTACCGGAAGGCAAATATATCAAAGATAGACCTTCCATGCTCCACTCTTTTATAATCACCGCTATGGATATGAAGGAGGTTTGCATGAGAGTTCTTGTGTTGTCGGGAGGAAGGTCTGCCGAGTGGGAGATCAGTCTGCTCTCGGCCGGGTGGGTATCCGGTGAGCTTAAAGCCGCAGGCCACAGTGTAACGGAAGTGTTCATTGATCGCGACGGAAGCTGGATGCTAAGGGGATCTGCTGCCAGGTTGTCTGTGGAAACCTGCGAACTGCCATGGAAACTCAGTTCAGGTGATACGGTAATACCGTTCGATGTGGTCTTTCCGGTACTTCATGGTTCGTTCGGTGAAGACGGCACCGTGCAGGGATTCTGTGCAACTGCCGGATGGCCCTGCGCCGGGGTACCCGTGCTGGGTTCGGCAATTGCCATGGAAAAACATACCATGAAGAAGCTTGCGTCGCAGGCTTCCATACCGGTTGTTCCCTGGGTATTTTTTGATGAGAACCCGAACTCGTGCTTTGAGTGTCTTCAGGAGGAAATCGCTGCTTTAGGATACCCTCTGTTCGTAAAACCCTCAAGACTTGGGTCCAGCGTGGGCATTTCCAGGGTCAACTCAGTAGATGAGCTTCCCGGGGCAATCCGCTTGGCTTCCTCGTATGATTCTCTGATTCTGATTGAAAAAGCGGTTGATTCTCCCAGAGAAATCGAAGTGAGTGTTCTGGGCAATGGTGTTCAGGTTCTGAGTTCGGTACCGGGGGAGGTTCTGCCGGGAAGAGACTGGTACGACTACACAGCCAAGTATCAGTGCGAGGAATCAGAGCTGGCCATTCCTGCCGAACTATCTGCATCCCATATGGAAGACATTAGAATGATGGCAGAAAACGCTTTCCGCCTCCTCGGCGGAAGGGGATATGCGCGGGTAGACTTTCTGATGAACAGCAAAGGTGTCTGGCTGAACGAAATCAACACAATTCCGGGATTCACTTCCATCAGCATGTTTCCCAAACTCTGGGCAGCAACTGGAATGGAATCTGCTGATCTTCTCAATTTCATCCTCGAAGAAGCATTCTCGAGGAGTGACCACGGACTTGGTCTGGAGTAATATGAAATGTGTACTTGATCTCAGGAGTGATACATTTTCAGTTCCATGTGCAGGAATGCGCAAAGCAATAGCTGAAGCAGAGGTCGGTGACGATGTTTTCGGAGAAGACCCCACTATTAACTCGCTTGAAACCAGAGTCGCCCTGCTTTTTGGAAAGGAAGCCGGGCTCTTTGTGCCTTCGGGAACAATGGGGAACGGGCTTGCCGTTCGCTCTCTCACATCTCCCGGAGATCAGGTGCTCTGTGGGACAAACAGTCATGTATACAACTTCGAAGGAGATCAATTCGCCCTGAACTGCGGTGTACAGATGCACAGAATAGATGAAAGACCTGACGGCATGATACCCCCCGATGAAATCCGAAAAGCACTTTCCGGCAAAAAAGACATTCACCGGGCACCAAGAACTCTGCTCACTCTGGAGAATACCCACAATCTGCTCGGGGGCAGAATTCTTCCTTTGCCGGAAGTAAAAGAAACATGCGCTCTTGCTCATGCCCTTGGAACAGGAACATATCTTGACGGCGCCAGAATATGGCATACTCATGCAGCAACGGGCGTTCCGCTTGATGAGCTTGCTGCTCCGTTCGACATGCTTTCCGTGTGTTTTTCCAAAGCTCTAGGAGCCCCTGTGGGGTCTATGGTGCTTGGATCCTCAGATCTTACAGACAAGGCAAGATGGTTCAGAAAGAGAATGGGAGGAGGCATGCGGCAGGCAGGAATTCTAGGCGCAGCCTGCCACTTTGCCCTTGATCACAATCTTCCAAGGCTTTCCCTTACACACGATTATGCGAACAGGCTCGCTCTGGCTTTCAAATCAACCAGCAGGTTTGAAGTCGATATGGACGCAGTCCAGACAAACATCGTGTTTCTCAAAACCGAATCCGGTCAGGCTGACAGCGCAGCTTCTTTACTGCAAAGCATGGGTTTATCTGTTCTCGCACTGGACAGAAGCTCAGTGCGTTTTGTCACACACCTCTCTCTTGATCAGGCGTGTGTGGATGAAGCTGTCTCTCGAATTGAAAAGGAGCTTTAGATGAAAGCAGGAGTGGCGGGGGTTGGTCATCTGGGCTATCACCATGCCAGAATTCTGAAAACTTTATCAGATGATGTGATGATTCATGACACAAATCCGGAGAGACTGCTCACAGTCTCTGAGGAACTGGGGATTAAGGCTGCAAGTTCTCTTGAAGAGCTTATCGACTGGTCTGATGCACTTGATGTTTCATGCACCACATCAGCTCACTATGATGTTGTGATGGCTGCTCTTGAAAAGGATGTGCCGGTTCTTGTTGAAAAACCGATAGCTGCCACAGTAGAGCAGGGCGAAAAAATGGTCGGAATGGCTGACGAACGGGGTTTGATTCTGTGCGTGGGCCACATTGAGCGATTCAATCCCGCCATGCAGGCTGCAAGCCGCATTATAAAAAGCCCCATTTTCATGGAAGGTCACCGGATGGCCGGTTTCAGCCTTCGATGCACCGATGTGTCTGTTGTAATGGATCTGATGATACACGATATCGATATTGTCCTCTGGCAGGCAGGATCACCCGTGGCTGAAATACATGCCTCGGGCGTGCCTGTTCTTACAGAAACCGTAGATATCTGCAATGCCAGAATACTCTTTGATAATGGAGCTGTTGCCAATCTGACAGCAAGCAGGATTTCCGCCGAACCTAAAAGAAAACTGCGGTTTTTTCAGAAACACGGCTACATTTCGGTAGATTTCGGAGAAAAGCATGTAACAGCTCTAAGCGTGGACAACGGAACAATTCGACCTGTTCCCGTTATTGTTCCCGATGGTGATGCTCTTACTGCCGAGATAAAAAGTTTCCTGGGTTCTGTGATGAAGGGTACGCCTCCTGCAGTATCGGGCGCGGAAGGACTCACGGCTCTCCGAGCAGCTTCCTCCATTCTGGAAAAATCCGAGAAGAGCCTTCTGGCACTCCCATGAAACTCCTCGTATCCGCAGGGGAAGCATCGGGTGACCAGAGGGGTGCAGAAGTGGTACAAGCGCTCCAACTGCTGTCTGGCGTTCAGATTGATACGTTTGGGCTTGGAGGGAACAAACTCGCTGCTTCAGGCATGACGATAACTCACGATCTCAGACATTATTCTGTTATGGGTTTTGGCGAAATTCTTTCTTCGCTACCCCGTTTTATAGCACTTTCGAATGACCTGAAAGCCCTGTGCATTAAGGAAAAGCCGGATTGCATACTTCTTGTGGACTATCCCGGGTTCAATATGCGTCTCGGAAAATGGGCAAAGAAAAAAGGGTTTAGAGTTGTTCATTATGTAGCTCCCCAGATGTGGGCGTGGGGATCGTGGCGAGTGGCCGGACTTGTGAAGAGCACCGATTTGCTTCTGACACTCTTTCCCTTTGAAGAGGCGTTTTTCAGGGCAAGAGGAGTAAATGCAGTTTTTACCGGGCATCCACTTGCATCGTCGACGCAGCCTGTAAGCCCCGGAGGCCGTGCTCTGGGACTTCTTCCGGGAAGCAGAGCGCAGGAGGTTGAAAAACTCCTCCCGGCTATGCTTGATACCTTTGCCGTTCTCCGGGAGAGGGGAATTGCAACAAGAGCCCTTCTGGCAGTGTCGGATCACCTGAACGGGGAACTTTATGCCGACGCCGTAAAAACTCCGGGTGTCGAGCTTGTTGAAGGTACCGCAAAGGTTCTCGCGGGATCCAGGGCAGCGCTTGTCTGCTCGGGAACTGCGACTCTTGAGGCTGCTCTTTCCTGTGTTCCCTTCGTGGTATGCTACAAAACCGGATCAATCACCTATTTTCTAGCAAAAAACCTGGTAAAAGGTGTGGACAGAATCGGCCTTGCGAACATTGTAGCAGGAGAGGACGTGGCCCCTGAACTAATCCAGAACACATTGACTACCAGCAATATGGTGAGCTGCCTCGAACCTTTCTTCCTCTCAGACAGCGTGTACGACCTCACAAGAAACAAACTTTCAATGATCAGAAATGCTCTCGGCGAAGGCAGCCCAGCAGAGAATGCCGCAAGGGAGATTCTTCGTTTCCTTAAGGAAACAAGTGAAAGTTGAAACCGCAGGCACTGCAGGCAGATTATTGCTCTGCCTTCTTGGTAGAACATGGCGGGTATCCCGGTTTCGCCCCTGCACCGGTGTGTCACGCAATCCAGTACTGTTTGCCCTGTGGCACAGCGAACAGCTGCCGCTAATTTTTACCCACAGGAATCAGGATGTACGAGTTCTTATCAGCCGAAGCCGCGACGGAGCAATAGTGTCATCCGTATGCAAAAGAATGGGCTTCAAACCCATACGAGGTTCATCGAGCAGAGAAGGTGTGCCGGCAGTCCGCAAGCTTATTGATGCTCTTGTTCACAATCACTCCGCCGCCATGACTCCGGATGGTCCCAGGGGTCCGGCAAGAGTCATGAAGAGCGGTGCGGTCCTTATTCCTCAAAGAGCATGTGTATCAGTGGTTCCGTACGGGGCATGTGCTTTTCCCTCTCTACGGCTTAAAAGCTGGGACAGGTTCGCAGTACCCCTTCCTTTTGCAAAAGTTATCATAAGTGAAGGCAAGCCGGTTCTGCCGGAGCACTGCTCATCTGAGCTACTAACTTCCGCGATCAATCAGGAGTCCGCCCGCGCCAGACTTGCCTGCGACCCTTTTTCAGTCATTCAGATTTTCCTGATCAGATCTATCGCCCGACTCCTTTCTCCTCTTGCCTGGCTTGTTCTTCGATTCAGACCGGAAGAAGAGAGGAAGGAGCGAAGTGGATTCATTTCTAAAGAGCACAGCCACCCGGTGTGGCTCCATGGAGCCAGCCTGGGAGAGTTAAAGGGGCTTCTGCCCGTGGTGGAAAAACTAAGGTCTTTCAAGACTCCCTTCTTTGTAACATGCCAGACTCCGGCAGCAAGGGATTACATTCGCAGTGAAAATTATCCCGGATCATTTCTGCCCATTGACACTCCAGGTGCAGTCAACAGATTTCTCGACCGCCTATCTCCATCATCTCTGATTCTTGCTGAAACGGAATACTGGCCGGTTCTTCTTCATGAAACCGTTCTTAGGGGAATAACAGCCGGCATGGTCAACGCCAGACTTTCAAAAAATAGTGCCGAAGGGTACAAGCTGATCAAGCCACTTTTTAGAAATACTCTTTCATGTTTCAGAGGTATTCTCACCAGATCAGAACCTGACTCTGCACGATTTTTCGATCTGGGGTTAAGAACAGATGTGGCCGGAGATGGGAAAGCATCTGTGATACCACCGAAACCCGATCCTGAATGGGCACATAGAGTAAAACCCGGTCCGCGGGGAATTCTTGTTGCCGGATCCACCAGAAAGGGTGAAGAAGAAACAATACTGAAGCTTGCACGGATTGCAGGGCTTACGCCAATACTTGTTCCCAGACATGAAAACAGAATTGATGAAGTCGTGCAGACGGCTCGTAGACTCGGTTTCAGTCCTGATCTATGGACAGACAATCCCGAGGGCTCGACCTGCCTTATAGTGAACATCAGAGGTATTCTTGCTTCACTCTATGGTATCGCAGACATCGCCTTTGTGGGTGGAACACTTGCCCCCGAGGGGGGGCATAACATCATGGAGCCCCTCGCGCACTCGGTTCCTGTTATTACAGGACCTTTCTACCATCATTTCAAGGATGTGGTGGAAGAGGGCTGCAAAAGAAGCATCTGCAGAGTTTTCTCCACTGCCGAAGAGGGAACAGAGGCTGTAAAGTACCTCCTGGAACACTGTGATGATGGAAATCTCCCCGGGTATTCTCTTTCAGACGGAGAATTCCCCTCGAAACTGTCACAACTGTTTGGAAAGATGGGTATCTCATTTTGAGAATTGATGAAATTCACGGGAAAATCTCCCGTCGGGAAGGAAAGTGGCTCTGGATTGCCTGGCTGCTTCAGCCAGTGGCTCTTGCCTATTTTCTCGTCAGTACTTTAAACAGATTGGCATACTCCAGGGGACTCCTGAAAAAACAGCATTTCAATACGGTGGTAGTCAGCGTTGGCAATATTGAAGTGGGAGGAGTGGGGAAAACCCCGGTAACGCTGCGTATTGCCGGTTCCCTGGCCGCAATGGGCATAGAAACCGCAGTGGTCGCAAGAAATCTTTCCGCAAGAAAAGGACCTCCAGTTGCAGTAAGACCCGGCCATTCCTCCGGTGGAATACCCCTCAGTGATGAGGCGATACTTCTTGGAAGGATTCTGGGCGGGTCCTGTTCAGTTTACGCTGGTCCTGATAAAACAGCAGCTGTGGAAAGGGCAGTGAGAGAGATGAAGCCCGATGTGGTCATTGTAGACGATGGCTTTCAGCATCACAAACTGCATCGCGACATCGATGTGGTTGTTCTTAACGCTGATCACCCGTTCGGACAGGGCGGAATTCTTCCCGTTGGAACTCTGAGAGAGTCATCTTCCGTTCTGTCGAAATCCGATTACCTCTGGATAAACGGCGTTACCTCAGACGCACAGCTGTCTCTTGCCAGAAGGCTTATTGCATCAAGAAACTGGAAGTCGCCTTTCATATCCAGCAGCGTCGTTCCAGGGAGACCCCTGAAACATGACCGAACATCGGACAGAATCGGAAAAGTTGTAGCATTCTGCGGTATAGGTAAACCCCATGGATTCAAGAATACCCTTGAGAGGACAGGTTTTCATATCACTAAATTCATCATCTATCCGGATCACTGGCATTACACTGAAACTGATCTGGAGAATCTTGCATCTGCGGTGAAACACACCGGAGCAGACTACCTGATAACCACCGAAAAAGATGCAGCCAGACTCGGAGCCGGCACTGTAAAGGCCATGGATCTGAGAGTTCTTCCAATTGAACTCTCCGTTACTGATCAGTCTGCCGAAGAAGGGCTTCTCGGTCACATCCTCGAACTGATCGAAGGAAAAGGATGACAAGAAAAACTGATGTTCTGATAATAGGGGCAGGAATGGCTGGCCTTTCCTGCGCTCTCGAATTACCCCGAAACTATGATGTTACCATTCTCAGCAAAGTGAAACTCCCGACCGGCAGCACTTTCCTCGCGCAGGGGGGGCTGGCTGCGGTCACATCCCAGGCAGACAGTTTCGACAGGCACCTGCAGGATACGCAGAAAGCAGGAGCGGGCATGGTAGATGAAAAAACCGCCAGAACAATCATTTCCATGGGACCCGATCTTGTGAATGCTCTTTCAAATTGGGGAATCAGCCTCGAGGGATCCAACGGAGACGGCGGCGGCATGGAAGGTGGACACTCGTTCAGAAGGGTTTTGCACTACTTTGATCAGACGGGCCGATTCATTGCAGAACACCTTGCAGAAGAGTGCAGAAAACGCAGCAATATCACAATTATCGAAGAAGCATTTGCAATAAACCTCATTACCGCCTCAAGAGAAGCGCTGTCGCTTCTTCAATGGAGCAGCGACAGGTGTCTCGGTGCTTATGTTCTCACAGGTGAAGGCATCGTGACATTCCTGGCAAGAGAGACAGTTCTTGCAACAGGCGGTGCAGGAAAAGTCTACAGATACACTTCAAATCAGGATTCAGCAACCGGCGACGGTATTGCCATGGCATTCCGCGCCGGTCTTCCTGTGAGGAACATGGAATTCTATCAATTCCATCCCACCTGCCTTTATCACCCTGAGAAGAGAAATTTTCTGATTACCGAAGCCCTCCGTGGTGAAGGCGCTCGTCTTATCAACGGAGAAGGTAAAAGGTTCATGAAATACTACGATCCCAAAAGAATGGAGCTTGCCCCCAGGGATGTCGTGGCAAGAGCGATCGACAGTGAGATGAAGCGTTATGGAACCGATCACATGCTGCTCGATGCTACCCACTTAAGCAGAGTATTCCTGGAAGAGAATTTTCCGGAGGTTACCTCCGGTGTGACCGCTGTGGGAATAGAACCCTGGATCGACCCCATCCCCGTGGTTCCCGCTGCTCATTACTGCGTAGGGGGAATAGTTGCCGATCCCTGCGGAAAAACAGAAATGACAGGTCTTCGAGTTATCGGAGAAGCTGCCTCCACAGGGTTTCACGGCGCCAACCGTCTGGGGAGCAACAGTCTTCTTGAAGCGGGTGTGATGGGGCTTCTCTGCGCAAGATCCCTCAAAGCAGGAATGCCACCTGCAATAACTGTAACAAGTATCCCGGAATGGTCATTCGGAAGAGCTGAGCCTCTTGAGGAGAGCGTGCTTGTAGACCACTCATGGGCCAGTCTGAGAAGCGTGATGTGGGACTATGTGGGTATAGTAAAAACCGATAAGAGATTGCGCAGGGCATTAAAGCTTCTGGAAGTTCTTGCAGAGGAAGTAGAAGAGGATTACTGGACTCTTCTTCCCTCCGTCGAGCAGCTTGAGCTGCGGAACCTTACAACAGTGGCGCGAATAATTGTGAGGAGTGCGCTGAAACGCAGAGAGAGTGTCGGGCTTCATTTTCTTGTAGATTGCCCCCTTACCTCGCCCACCCGAACAGATACTGTGTTGAAGATCAACATGTAACCTGGAGAGTGCATGGAAAAACTCACACTGCTGCTTATCATTCTGTTGCTTTCAGGGTGCGTCTCCGCCCCGGTTTACACCGGCGGAGGCGTGAGTTGTCGCGGTCCGATGCCCTGGTCAACAGGCGATTCGGGAACTGCGGCAACCGGACCTCCGAATCCGACGAACTCGATTCAGCAGAGAATGCAGAGTGAGATAAACAGCTGGATGGGCACTCCATATGTTTATGGCGGAGTTTCAAAGAGTGGAGTAGACTGCTCCGGATTCACTCAGGCTGTGTTCAGGTCGGTTGGCATTGAGATTCCCAGAAGAGCCTCCACTCAGGCAGAGGCGGCTGAATCTGTCAGCAGAAACAATCTGCAGTATGGTGATCTGGTATTTTTTAACACCTCAGGCTCCGGTATTTCACATTGCGGCATCTACCTGGGAAATGGCGAATTCGTTCACTCCTCAAGCAGCAGGGGAGTGGTCAGAGATCTTCTGAGTCACCCCTACTATTCAAGCCGATTTATCTCAGCTGGAAGGTATCTTTAGATTGAAAATACTGGATATTAATAACTTTTATTCACCAACCGGAGGCGGCATCCGCATATATCACCACGAGAAACTTAAGTGGTGCAGCAGCAATGGAATCGAGAATCTTCTAATTTACCCGTCGACGATAAATACTATGGCTTCCCTTCACGGAGGAAACACCAGAGGGCTGAAATCACCACGCCTTGACGGAAGCGGTTACAATTTCTTTACACACGGAAAGCCTTTACGAGATGCGGTTCTGGAATTCAAGCCGGATGTGGTGGAAATAGGCAGTGGAATGGTTGTTCCAGGCATGGTGAAAAGTGTATTGGAAGGTATTCCATCATTCGCCTATTTTCATTCCAACTGGCCGAACGCTCTGCCCCTGAGTGTTCTGGGAATTACTGGAGGTGTATTTCCAGCACTGTTTCGCAAATTGGCAATGCCATTCATGGCAAAAGCTTACAGCTCGCTGGATACGGTAATTGCAGCAAGTGACTTTTCGCTGGATATACTCGTCGGGGCTGGATTGACCAGGCTGAAAAAAGTTCCCCTTGGCACTGATCCTGCTGCTTTCAATCCTGAGGCAAGATCGGAGGCTCTGAGAAGCTCTCTGGGCGTACCCATTGGTGGCAGGATGGTTCTTTACATGGGAAGGCTTGCGCCCGAGAAAGGAATCCATGTGCTTCTCGACGCGTGCAGGTATCTTTTCGGAAGTCCTGGCGTTGTTCTTGTCATTGCAGGCGCCGGACACTGGCACAAGAAGGTCGAACGCGCCGCGGCTGTTTACCCGGATAGAATTAAATTTATAAGCAGGGTTAACAGCCGAAAAGATGCAGCAGAACTCATTGCAAGTGCCGATACCTTCATCTCTGCCGGTCCTTGTGAAACCTTTTCACTGGTTACTCTTGAAGCTCTATGCTGTGGAACTCCTGTCGCGGCATGCAGGGAAGCGGCAGCTGCTGAGCTGGTGACAAATGCTGGAGGAAGTGCCTTGTACAGCCCCTGGAACTCAGGCCATGCTCTTGCAGAAGCGGTTCTTGAGGCTCTTGAAACCGGGGAAGCAGAGAAAAAAGGTTTCAGAGCATTTGCGGAAAAGTACACCTGGGATGCATGCTTCCGGGAATTGCTTGAAGCTTACAGATGCCCGGCCAGGTAGCGTACCGATCCTGACATTGGTTACCATTGACATGGTTGAATCGCCAACCCAATATTTCCGTGTGGGCATACTTTGAAGTGGTACATGCTCTTTATGTTCCGGTGCAACCGGCTTCAAAACGTGCCTGCGAAATGTTATACTCTATCGATTAGTTTGTGCGTCTGGTTTTTCGATAGAGTCAATTGATCAGCGCACAAAGTGGAGGATGTATATGAACATATACGTGGGGAATCTGTCTTTTGGTGTAACCGAGGAAGATCTTCGGCAGCTGTTTGCCGAATATGGCCCTGTTGTCAATGTTAACCTGATCAATGACAGAGAAACAGGCAGATCCAAAGGATTCGGATTCGTCGAGATGAAAAATCCGGAAGATGCTGAAAAAGCAATAAATGATCTGGATGGAAATTCTCTCAAAGGAAGAGATATCAAGGTCAACCAGGCTCGTCCCAAAGAAGAAAGACCCAAGCCGCAAAGACGCAGAGAACGGTAATTCCCTAAGGAAACTTTACTATAGGGCAGAGTTTACCTGCAGCAGCAGGTTGACTTTGCCCCTTTTTTCAGTTCTCTGCCTGACAACTCACATCTGGAGGTATGGCCTTTGTTGTCTTTCGAGGAAACCGCCTGTTTCCATGGTCACAAGTGTCCGGGGCTTGCTATAGGATACCGTATGGCAACGGCCCTGATGAAAAAACTGGAATCATTAAGGTCGGAGGATGAGGAGCTTGTTGCGATAGTGGAGAACGATGCATGCGGCGTAGACGCCCTGCAGTGTGTCTCAGGCTGCACTTTCGGAAAAGGAAACCTGAAGTTTCATGATTTTGGGAAACAGGTTTATACCCTTTATTCCCGTTCGTCTGGAAAAGGCATCCGGGCTGTGTTCCATGGAAAGGGAATACCGGGCAACCTTCGGGAAGACCGCATGGCATTTACTGAATGGATGCTCAGAGCTCCGCTTGAAAGCATCATCTCTTTCACATTCGTATCGGTCGGTGAACCGGAACCGGCTAGAATTAGAAAGTCTCTTTCATGCTTCTACTGCGGTGAAAGCGTGATGGAAACCCGTGTCCGTGAGCTGAATGGGAGTGCATGCTGTATTCCATGCCATCAGGCAGTTGCAGGCAGACTTCAGTAACGAACTCTTCTGCAGCTTAACCTGCGGTCTGTACCACTCTGGCAAGATTTCTGTTCCTCCGTTATCTTCGTTTGAAATGCGCGGGAGGGTTTTGTGTGCTTTAGCAGAATTTTCTACGGAATCTCTCTAAGGAAGATGATTGTTACACCTATCATTTTCCTTGTGCTTTTGTCTTCCTTCCTTGCTGCATATTTTTCTATCCGTAATGGAACAAGAGCAGTAAATTCTGTTTCCATTGCCCTGCGCAGTGATATCTCCCTCAGCATTCAAACCCACATGGAACACTTCTTCAGCGTGCCGCAGACCATATGCACGATCAACAGCAATCTCATAGCCAGAGGCATTCTCGATCCCGGGGAACCTCTCGAGATGGAGCAATGGTTTCTGGGTCTGGTTCATGTCTACCCCCAGGTGAGCAGCATCTATTTCGGAAATCTTGCGGGAGGTCTCGTAAACGCGGGAAGGGAACCTTCCGACAGCCTTTTCTACGTTATTTCAACCGACAGCAACAAAGCAGGCACTTTCTGGAAACTTCGTGTAGACGGCGATGGATACCGCACAGGACAGCCACTGTCCGAAATACCTGATTTTGATGCAAGAACACGTTTCTGGTATACGAACGCCCTTGACTCTCCGGGAGAACTCACGGTTACAGAACCATTCCGCGTTTTTACCGGCGATGATTTTGCCATATCCACAAGTTGCGCTGTGACCGGCAGTCAGGGAGAGCTTCTGGGAGTAGTTTCCTGTGACGTATTCCTTTCCCGTTTAAGCAATTTTCTTGATAACATTCAGATAGGGGTATCAGGATTTGCATTTATAACAGACTGCAGCGGGATAGTTCTGGCCCAGTCATCTGTTGCCGGGCAATCTGAAACTTCCATTCTTCTTCCTGCAACTGACAGCTCAGATGAACTCATAAGAATAACAGGAACACACATAAACACCAGTTTCGGATCCATTTCCAGCATCCTGTCTCCGATTGAATCTCAGTTTGATTACAACGGCATGACCTACTTCACAAGCGTTTCGCCATTTGAAGACATATCAGGAAAACCTTACTATATCGTTGTTGTCATTCCTGAATCCGATTTCATGGGCTTTATAAAAACCAGCAACAAAGACACCGCGATTCTTCTGGCATTGAGCCTTATTGCGGCGATTGCATTGGGATTTCTGGTCGCAGCTCTTGTGTCAAAGCCTATTCTGACCCTGCATTCCGCTGTAAGGGAACTTACTGATGGTGCAGAGGAAGATTTCCCTCCGCACTGGATGAGAGAAGTGAACGAACTGTCCATGGCTTTCAACAAACTCACAAGACAGTTGAAGGCATCCATGAACGAGCTCAGAGAAGAGATTTCCGAAAGAATTGCTGCGGAGAAGGCGCTCAAGGAGAGCGAAGAAAGAATGGATCTTGCCCTCCGGGGCACAGGGGCTGCCACCTGGGACTGGAACCTTACAACCGGCAGGATAACTGTAAACAGCAGGTATGCAGAAATGCTTGGGTATTCCCCTGATGAAATAGAACCGGTAACTGAAAAGGTATGGAGGAATCTCTCGAATCCGGAAGACATGAAACTGACCGACATAGCCCTGCATGAGCACTTTGAGGGACACTCCTCACTTTATGAATCCTCTTTCAGAATGAAACACCGTGACGGCAGATGGATTTGGGTTATTGACAGGGGAAAGGTTCTGGAATGGGATTCAGAAGGAAAACCCCGCAGAATGGCCGGAACCCATGTAGACATTACTCGCAGCAGGAATGCCGAGATGAATCAGCAGAGGCTGCAGAACCAGCTGAACAAAACCCGAGAACTGGAATCCATCGGCCAGCTGGCAGGGGGTGTTGCCCACGATCTCAACAACCTGCTGACGCCTGTTATAGGGTACACTGAAATACTTCTGGAAGATCCGGGCAGCCGCAGTGAATCCCGGCCGTTCACAGAAATACTCAAGGCAGCCAGAAGCGCCCAGCAGCTTGTTAATCAGCTTCTTGCATTCGGTCGCAAGCAGCACCTTCAACTTGAGGTAATAGATCTCAACAGCGTGATCATGAATTACCAGGGTCTTATGAGAAGAACCATAAGGGAAAACATAGAAATCATAGTCACCTGCCATGACGAGCCCCTTCCTGTCGAGGGGGATTCTTCAAAAATCGAACAGGTATTGATGAACCTTGCAGTCAATGCTCAGGATGCAATGCCCAGAGGGGGATGGATGAAAGTTCAAACATCCAGGTCGAACTTTCCTGCCGCTTCCCCTGAGAACGAACCTGGAGCAGCATGCGCAGTTCTCGAAGTTTTCGATAACGGCTCAGGAATGGATACAGAACTTCTGGGGAAAATTTTCGAACCGTTCTTTACCACGAAAGGGATTAGGGGCACAGGTCTTGGTCTTTCTACCGTGTACGGCATTGTCAGCCAGCACGGAGGTGTCATCGATGTTGAAAGCAAATTGGGAAGAGGCTCGGTTTTTCGCGTTCTACTGCCGCTTTCCCTGACCGGTTTCACTCCAGAAGGCTCTTCGGAAACCCCTAAAGGAACGGTCTGTAAGGAAACAATCCTTCTTGTGGAAGACAGCAGCGAAGTTAGGGAAATTACCCGGATTGCTCTGGAACGTCTTGGATACACAGTTGTTGAAGCAGATTGCGGTGCAGAAGCCCTGGAAGTTTTAAAAAACAGAGGCAAGGCCATCGATCTGATGCTCAGCGATGTCATCATGCCGGGAATCAGTCTCGATGAGTTACACAGAGATGCTCTGGTTCTGGTTCCTGAACTAAAAATTATCTACATGTCCGGTTACTCCGACGACAACATAAAAAGGGAAGGGCAGCCCGGGAAGAGCACACCATTCATTTCCAAACCGTTCTCTTTGAGCGATCTGGCCTCTGTTGTAAAATCTGTGCTCAATCAGAGCACTTAGCTATTCCGGGTTCTCTTTCAACCGGGGCAGGAGCATTTAAAATGATCACGAACAGACACGAATGTACTGTGTGCGGAAAAACCGGAGAGGCTGCAGATATTGTTTCTGCTCACACGGTAAGAGATCCCATTTCCCTTCCGATCAGAAAAGATCATCCCGCCTGGTCTGACCGGAGCTATATCTGCCGTTCTGATTTAGCGGAATATCGGAACAGGTATGTACACGAGCTGCTGGAATCAGAAAAGGGGGAACTTTCCGTTCTGGAGAAAGAGGTTCTTGAAAGCCTTCAGAACCAGGAATTGATCTCAGCCAATGTGGAACGCGAATTTGAGCATGATTGGAGCCGAGGCGAACGGATGGCAGACAAAATCGCATCCTTCGGAGGAAGCTGGCCCTTCCTCATTTTGTTCGGCCTGTTTCTTGCGGCGTGGATAACAGTGAACAGTATTGCCCTGTTCACCCGCCCTGTGGATCCATATCCATTCATACTGCTCAACCTCGTGCTTTCCTGCCTTGCTTCGGTTCAGGCCCCGGTAATACTCATGAGTCAGAACCGCCAGGAAGTAAAAGACCGCAAGCGCGCCCAGTACGACTACAAGGTCAATCTGAAAGCAGAGCTCGAAATCAGGCAGATTCACGAAAAACTGGATCACATTCTGAACAAACAATGGGAAAAGCTGATGCAGATTCAGGAAATCCAGATGGAGCTGCTATCTGAAAATGGCGAAAACAATGATAAATCGGGGCAAGCTTCATTCCTCTCCAAGCATGAGAGCATACCTGAGGGCTAGAATTCGCAGATCAGAGGGGGCTTCGGAATCTTCCAGAAGCCTTCTGATAATGTTTCCAGCCCTTTCCCTTTCTCCGGTAACTGACCAGGCTATCCCCGCAGCAGCGAGAACTTCGGGCCTGGGAGACGGGGTTGCCAGGGCCTCAGACAGATGCCTGAGAGCCTCTTCAGTATTGCCTTCCCGCCAGGCAATCCCTGCAAGAACCAGAGCGGGAATGTTCTTGTAAGCCATGGGGCGGAGCATTTCCAGAGCCTCCGGTGTTCTGCCGTCTTCGAGAAGCATCACAGTGATATTGGTAACCGGAACAGACCACGACGGATCGGTGCTTCGGGCTTCAACCAGAAGGCTCATGCACAAAGCGCGGTCTGTTTCCCGGACAGCGGTTGCCCGGGCAATGAGCCTTGCCGCATCCATTCTGCCGGATGCGGCTTCCTCCAGATCTTCCGGAAGAGGAAGCAAAATATCTGTTCCGGGAGCAGGAACAGTTTCAGGCAGATACCCTGCAATAAGAGCAAGAGCAGCGGAAGAGGAAACATCGTCAAGAAGAGCCCATGCAAGAAACTCCCAGTAGTCTCCAGCCTGCCATACATATCTGCATCGCGAGTCATCCTCGAACTGCTGTATGACATACCTTGACTGCACTACCCGGGTGTTGCTGCAGGCAGCAGACAAAAGAACAGCAGCAATGGCGACGAATGCGGAATACTTCATGTGCCCTCCGTGGGGGTATGACATGCAATATCTGCATCTCGGGCAATAATGTCCACATCCTCTAAAGACTCGGTGGCAACAGCTCTTCTTCTGAAATCAGCAGCGCCGGCAAACCCTTTGAAATACTGAATAAGATGTCCCCTGAAAATGTGAAACACCTGGGGTCGGGGGATGGTCTCCATCATCATTGAAAGCTGCAGCATTATTGTGCTGTGCAGTTCACCTGGCATGGGGCCAGGTTCACCGCCTGCGATGCCTCTGAAAATCCACGGATTGCCCCATGCTCCCCTGCCTATAAGCAGGCCGGAGGAGCCTGTTTCCGTCCTGAGCCTGAGAGCGGCTTCAACCGATGTGGAATCGCCGTTTGCTATCACCGGAACAGGAGAAAGTTCTGCAATCCGTTTGATCTCCTCCTTTCTTGCCTCTCCTCCAAAGAAGTCCGAACGGTATCGTCCGTGTATGGCAAGAGCGCATGCCCCGGCACGGGAAACCAGCTCTGCGATGTTCAGTGGAACAGGATTCTCGGGTGTGATGCCAAGCCTGATCTTGACAGTTACGGGGAGATCGGTGTTTTCCGCAGTAACCCTTATTACTTCCAGAAGTCTGGGAATGTCACCCAGGAGAGCGCTGCCGCTGCCGCTCTTCATCACCTTTTTCACCGGACATCCCGCATTGATGTCAATGAAACTGAACCCCAGGGGAGACACGAGAGCAGATGCTCTTGCAAAGTCATCCGGTTTAGCCCCGAAAAGCTGTACCCCGATGGGTTGTTCTTCAGGGTGGTAGTTGAGCATGCTTTTTGTTTTAATACTTCTTCTGGAAAGACCAGCAGCAGTAACCATTTCAGTAACGAGGCATGTCGCGCCCAGATTCCTGCAGATTCGTCTGAAGGCGGAATCGGTAACACCTGCCATGGGAGCCATGGTTATGCCATGCGTGTAAAATGGAATGGGATTGTTCGACGTGCTCACAGGCTCTCCGCAAGTGTATCCGCATGAAATGAGCTTCGAACAAGAGAACCGCTGGCAACCCCTTCAAATCCCAGATCAAGGGCTCTGGTTTTCCACCGTTCAAACTCTTCCGGCTCTACAAACCTTGCCGGACGCATGTGCTTTGATGTGGGCTGCAGATACTGTCCGATTGTAAGAAGAGAAACACCGCTTTTTCTCAGATCAAGAAGGGTTTCTTCAAGATCGTGTTCCGTTTCTCCCAGCCCGACCATGATACCGCTTTTAACAGGAATTCCGGGAGCTTTTTCCGAAAACAGCCGAAGCAGTTCAAGCGACTGTGCATAGGCAGCTTTGGGGCGAAGAACTGGAAACAGTCTTCTTACTGTCTCCAGATTGTGGTTGAAAATATCGGGTCTGCACCCTGCAACTATTTCCAGAGCTTCTCTGTCACCCATGAAATCCGGGGTGAGAACTTCAACTTTCACACTGCTGATTCTGTTTCTTACAGCGCTAACCGTGGCGGAAAAGTGTTCTGCGCCGCCGTGGGGCAGATCATCCCTTGTGACTGATGTAAGAACCACATATCTCAGTTTCATTGCAAATGATGCTTCTGCGACCCTTCTCGGTTCATCGGGATCGGGGAGGGCAGGTGACGCCACATTCTTCTCGATGGCGCAATAAGCACAGTTTCTTGTGCAAACGGAACCCAGAATGAGAAATGTAGCGGTACCTCTCTGGTAGCAGTGTCCGCGGTTGGGGCATCCTGCCTGGCTGCAGACCGTATCCAGATTGAGTCCGCGGAGAATTCTTCTTACCTCTCCGGCGGATGAGTTGCCCATGGTGGGCATCTTCAGCCATGGGGGCTTTCTATCTTTGTTCAATTATTTTTCGCCTTTCATCAGCGGTCTCCTGCAAACCCGGAAGATCACCGGACATGAGCTGAACGGCAGCTGAGCCGGCAAAGAAGGCAAATTGATCATGAAGATACTCTGCCAGGCTCTCTGGAGTAAGGGCCGGGTTGTATTCAAGAACAGTTCCCACTGCTCTTTCCAGAATTTCCCGCATCTTTGCCCTGATTTCACGGGAAACCTGAACGGGCAGGTAGTCCACTGCTCTGGTCTGCTGGTTGGTAAAAAGAATGGATCCGTGCTCTATGAACACTCCGCGGCTTCTAGCCTGTGCACTGCCAACCAGTTTCCTGCCGTCTTCAGTGATGATCTCCGACCTTCCGTGAGAGGTGAAACAGGGATTAAAACTCCTGCCCGATGAAGAAAGCTCCCGTGACTTTGAGTTAAGAAAAGCAGAAACTCCAGCCTGCTTCAAACCTGCCGTAATGATGCGGGCAACCTTCTCCAGGCTCTCTGCTGTGGATCCGCTCACAAGAGGATTGCTTTCCCGGGCAACCAGTGAATACGTAAGTTCATGCCCGTGCCATACGGCCCTGCCGCCGGTGGGTCTTCCAACGATGTGGTAGCCGTCGGCGAGAAGCCTTTCAACATCTGCTTCCCTGTCCGGTTTCTGAAACCGGCCGATGGAAAGGCAGTGAGGCTCCCACATATATGTACGGAAAACCGCATCTGCCTTTCCGTCTTCGACAAACTTCATGGAGCAGAGGTCTGCGGCCATGTTGATGAAACCGGACTGGCAGGAATCGCTGATGGAACAAATTTTCACTATCTTATCCTTTCACTGGAATCGGTAATATAATTTCACTTCAGGAACCTTGAGTCTGAATTCGTGTATAGGGGTTGTCATGAGAAAATATATACAACTGCTTTTTATGCTCGCCGGTATTTCTGCCGCAGGGGTTTACAGAGATGCCGGGTCCGGTCTGTATCCGTTCTTGAAGATGGATGTTGGAGCCAGGGCTTCCGCTCTTGGGGGAACCGGTGCAGTTAACGGAGATGAGCTTGCTGTATTCTCCAATCCGGCCCTCCTGGCAGGCAGGGAACCGTCAGTTTGTGCAGGTCACAATCAGTGGTTCGGAACCACCACCCAGAACTATGTTGCAGCTGTTGCAGACCTGGGAAGCATCTTTTCAGGTTCTCTGGCTTTCCAGTCTGTTTCCACTACTGGTATTGAATACAGGGAAGCTCCGACCACAAACCCGGTAGACACATTCAACGCTGTAGATTTTTCAGTGAATGGTGCTGTTGCCGTCAGAACGGGAAACTTCGATGCGGGCGTGGGCTTAAAGATCATCAACGAGAAAATCTGGCTCGAGACCTCCAACGGGTGGGCAATCGACATGGGAATAGCCTACCATCCACATTCTTCTCTCCTTTTTACCGCTGCTTATCTCAATGCCGGTCCATCTGTAACTATGGCTGATGAATCTTTCCGGATGCCCAGAACATGGGTTCTCGCTTCCAGATGGAACAGGCATTTCCCGTTTGGTGATCTGTCTGTTTCAGGCCAGGCAATGCGTCCCCTCGATAACACAACCAGAGCCGGGTTCGGTATTGAGTACAAACCGGTTGGATGGGCTTCCGTCCGGGGCGGATGGAAGCTGAACGACGACAGTTCGGATCTTACCGCAGGGCTCGGGCTTTCCACCGAAGACTGGGCACTTGACTATGCCTTTCTGCCTGGCGACTATTCACTGGGAGCATCACACAGGTTTACCCTTTCAAGATCACTCTGATTAATGAGAATACTCCTTGTGAACGATGACGGGTTTGATGAACCCGGCCTTCAAGCTCTCGAACAGGCTCTGTCATGCCACGATGTGTTCACGGTTGCTCCGTTGCATCATCACAGCGGGGCGGGAATGTCGCTTAACCTGTACTCACCGATTGCCGTGGAAAACCATGGCAGAAACCGGTTTTCCGTTCAGGGCACACCCGTTGACTGCGTGAAGCTTGCTCTTACTGAGCTACTTAAGAACATGCCACCCGATCTTGTTGTATCCGGAATAAACCCCGGGGCAAATGTGGCAAACAACACATGGTATTCCGGTACAGTTGCAGCTGCAACAGAAGCCTCATTCTGGCATATACCCGCCATGGCGGTAAGTCAGGAGTACACTTTCCACCCTGACTTTTCATGGTCGGCCCGGATTGCGAGAAAACTGGTTGACGAGGAACTTTTCAGGATGGTCGAACCCGGCACTGTTCTTAATGTGAATGTTCCCGCCGAACCTCTGGGTGAATACAGGCTCACCCGAGTGGGAAGTTTTGCAAGCGAAATTCCATTTACAGCCGATATCGACGGCAAAACATACAGGTACGGCCCATACGAAATTCAGCCGGTTCGCGAAGATTCCGGCACCGATGTGCACGCTCTCAGGGAAGGGCACATAAGCATAACTCCAATTTCCTCCTTCAGAAATCTGCAAACCAGCGCCGACGATTTGAGATCATGGTGTTTGCGTCAATCCTGATACTCCTTGCGCTCTCCGGCACGCCGGACGCGGTTCACCTTCTTCATAGAGTTACTGTTACTCTCGAAACTGACGGCTCTGTAACCGAGCGTACCCGTGCAGTGATAATTCCCCTAACCGGCAGGGGAGTGCAACGGTTTTCCTCTATGAGCGTATCATTCAGAAGCGGTATGGAAGAACTGAACATAGAAGAGGCTTCCGTAGGGCACTGGCGCGGCGGAAGGGGAAACTCTGAAGCTTCGGTTTCTACAGGTCCTCACAGCGTTCTATCCAGAACCAACCGTCTTGAATCCTCCCTTCGCGAATCAATCATCTCCATGCCCGGTGTTGAGGTGGGAGACACTGTCAAAATTGAAATCGTAAGAACTATACACTCGCTTGCTCTGTCCCCCGTTTACAGCTATTCCTTTTCTCCTGTGCTGGATGACAGTGTTGTAAATGCGGTGTTCAACGTATATAACGATGCCGGAGTTCCTCTTTACTACTCCAGCGGTTCAACCGATCACATAGAGTACCTGAATCTGTCCCCGGCTCCTTCCCATCCACTTGCGGCATACGATCCGCCTGTATTTTCCATCGCAACCGGTTCTCCGGTCAGGCTATCTGCAGATGCTTCAGAAGCGCTTGACATCCCGGAACACGCCATCTGCCAACAACTTGATGAAATTGTGCAGCAGATGGACTCCAGCCCCAGTTTACTCAGACAGTGGGTTTCTGACAACATAAATTACACAGGTGCAGATACCGGAGTCTGGCCGGGCTGGTCTCCCAGATCACCCGAAGAAACCCTTGAAGATGGTTCAGGAGTCTGCAGAGACAGGGCTGTTCTTCTCACATGGCTTCTCAGAAAGGCTGGTTTCGAGGCATATCCGGCTCTGGCAACCACAGGAGATGAAGCTCCGCAGTATGTAGACGCAAGAAGCTTCGATCACATGATAACCGTTTACCGGAACCCCCCTGACAACTCCTGGCTGCTTCTGGATCCAACACCCAGAAGCATCCCGCTGGAAGCCGGATTCAGCTTCGGCTTGCGTGGCTGCTCCTACCTTCCTCTGGTTCCTGGAGGAACAGAGCTGGAGACTATTCCGGTAAACGGATGGAACGACACTCTGCGGATGAATCTTACCGGAAGTCTTGATCTGAATGAAAACCTCATTACCGGTGTTCTAAGGGCTGAAAGCCGTGGTACACCTCTCGAGCTGATCACAACCATTTACAATCAGTCCGGGCCCTCCATGATGCCTGAGATGTTCAGACGTTTTTTTGGTGCACTAAGCTGCGATTCAGTCGCCTTTAACGGCTCTGTCGCATATGTGCAGGGAACCTGGAGTGTGCACAGAAGCGGTGAATTACTTCTTCTGCCCGGTCTCAGGGAAATTTCTCTGCCTGGAACAAGAATTGCCGCCATGCTGCTTCCATGTCCCCCCGATTCTTTCATCATTGATGCTCCTGCCACCGAGATTCTCGAGGTTTCTCTTTCATTTGAGAATTCCGCAGCCCTGCTTCCGGAACCGTTATCATTTCCCGGCTATTCCTGTTCAATGTCACTTTTTTCGGATACGCTTTCCTTCAGCGAAACCGCTGATGTTACCAACCGGAATTCAGCAATTATTGAGACTCTTCTTGTCCGCTCCGGCACTGAAGCCCGAACTGTAAGGATTCCATGATGCTGCTCATTCTTATCCTCAGTCTCTTCTCGGTTCCTTCCAGATACACATCGGTCGATGTGGTGATAAACTGGAACGGTGAAGAAAAAGAGACAACTGTCAGCTACAGGGGCATTGCGGGGGATGACGGGCAGTTCCTCCGGGTTACCAGAGATTTCGATCCCGCTTATATGGAAGTCGAGGTTCTGAGTTCGATGTATGGTTTTCCCGGGCAGAACAGAAGTGTCCCTGAGTGGGCGGTAGACACGCTGACAGGAAGCGACGGGTGGCCACTGGCACTGGTTGTTGCATTTCCTGGTCTGCGGCCGGGAATGACGGTTGAATGGTCTTTCAAAGTAAAAGACAGAGGATTCTTTTCACAAAGCGGCCTTTTCTACACATACCTTGCAGGGCAGGAACCTGACACAATCCGCGTAAGCTGCCCTGATGTTGACAGGCTCTCAGTCGGGAGCACCGGTTTCATCGAAACCTCCCGGAGAAACACAAGAGTTTTCACCTCAATCGGAGAAGACTACAAAGAACTCTGGCTCTCCACAGCGTCGGATTGGGGAGAGGTGCAGGAAATACTGCTGAGTTCTTCCAGCATCTCATCTCTGGAAACTCCTCCTGATCTTAGAGAAGCGGCCATAGAGGCCGGTGCTGCGGGAGCACTGCCAAGGATGCGCATTTCCCGGGGTAGAGTGTTGATAACGGAATCGATGCAACTGCTTTCCTTCCCCGGAGGTGATGCAGGTTTTGCGGTACGCTCACTGCAGGAAATTCTCGACTCCAGAAGGGCAACTCCGATGGAAGCCGCCACATTACTTTCTGCCATGTGCAGAATAATGGGGATAGATGCTCCTGTTGTTCCAGCCACAGACATACTTCCCATGGTGCCTTCTCCAATGGGATTCTACAGGGCTTTCATTCTTGCAGACGGTATTCTTGAAGAACCATCGGAATACCTCTCTCTTGCCGGTTGGGTAGACACTCCCGACACTCTCTGGATGCTTCTGCCAGGCGGAATGCTGGCCGAAAGGCCACCCCACGAGGAAGCTGACCGTTGTCTTGAAACATGGGATATCTCTCCTTCCAGTGGTGTATTCACCCTTACTATTGAAACCGATGGCGGGTTTGACAAAGAGCTGAGAAGAAAGATTGCAGGAATGGCTTATGAAGACATGCTTCTAACGGTTTCAGACTGGTTCCGTTCGTCGGGGGTCTATTTCTATCCGCAGTCAATTGAAACCTCCGACATGTTCGACCTGACTGAAAAAGCGTGGATAATCGTTCGCGGAGCAATTCCGCATGCAGGCGAGAACTGGATTGAAACAGCTCCTTCGCTGAACTGGAACCGCAGCGGAGTAATCAGCAGGAGTTATGTGAATGTTGAATACGGAAACGGTGTTATTTCCCGATGAAAAAAGGCTACGCTGTTTTCATCATTCTCTTCCTTCTGGGCGTTGCCATCAGATTAATTGCTTTGAATCAACTCGACTGGTTCTTCGGTTCATGTCTTCATGTTGATGAGATAACGTACGCGGCAGGGGATACGCCGCCATTTGAACGGCCTCCCGGCACATATCTACTGGCAGGTCTTTCTTCACAGGTTTCTTCGCTCAGGTTCGTATTCATGGCTTTTTCGCTGATTCCAGCTCTGACGCTGTTCCTTTTCAGAAAAAAACACTGGAAAAACTCTCTTCTCGCAGGTGCTCTTGCCATTGAACCTACCCTTGCCTTTTCAGGCCTGCAGATTCTGCCCTGTGCACCGGCTGCGGCTTTTGTTGCACTTGCACTCACCGCATGGAAAAACAAACCGCTTCTGTCAGGATGGCTTCTAGGATGCGCAGCACTTTTCAGAGGAGAAGTGCTGCTCTTTCTGCCGGTTTCCCTGTTTTTTATCCACCCGGTAAAAAAATACGCCGCCACAGCTTCAGGTCTGCTTTGCGCTGTTCTTCCTGTGATGGTACTCAATCTGGTATCGGGTGGCTCTTTCTCCATCGCCGGCAACGGGTCTTTGAACCTGTGGCTGGGATCATCATGGGACCTGCTCACCACACCGCCCGGCATAGAGTACGAAGAGCTTGTTGGCAGGAGTTCCTTCACAGACAGCGCAATTAGTGCAATCACAGATGATTTTTCAGGCTGGCTGGGGAGAGGAGCGGTAAAAACAGCTGCTTTTCTGTCTGTACCCGGTCCCGGACGGAATGTAGAAGCTCCCGAACTGCTGAATTCAACAATACTCAAGTATCTGCTTCCAATAACTTTCGTCATTCTGGCTCTGGGAATATCAGGCTCTGGAAGGAACATCGGAACAGCACTCATGTTAACAGGAATCCTGACGGCCTTTGTATTTTTTCCATCCATGAGACACAGGGCTGTGTTTATTCCGGTTTTCGCAGCTTCCGCACTCCATTTCAGATGGAAGCCTGCAATAGCCGCTGCTCTGTGTATTGCATTCTTTTCCCTTTTCCTTGAATACCCTGGAAGGGTACGACCGGGACTGACTCTTGTTCAGCTTGCCCAGAATCAGCTTGAGGCAGGAAACCCTGAAACAGCCATTGAAACCCTGCGCAAAGCTGAGGAAAACGGCTACCGTGGAGCCGATATTCATTCAATAAGAGGAGCGGCTATTGCGTCTTCCGGTGGGAACTTCATCGAGGCAGCCGAAGAATTCGGCACGGCTCTCGAGCTGGCTCCTGATTCTCCAACTGCGTGGAAGAACATGGCTGCCCTTCTCTGGAATTACGGATATCTGGATGATGCGGTTTACGCAGCGGAAAAAGCAGTTTCTCTTAACCCTGCACTCAGGAACGAGCTAAGCCCGATTCTTACCGCTAGAGATCCTTGCCCTTGAAAATTTTATATCCCAGAAAAAAGAGAGCTGTTGCCCATACTCCGGGGTAGATGATCTCCCACAACGGGATGTCACCTCCGAAGCCAAGAAAGGCAAGAGCTTCTTCCAGCATGCTCGCTTTGGGCAGAAGCCCCATCTGAACGCACCTGTATCCCCGCTCGAACGGGAAAACAAAAGTAAACACCCTTGCCACCACATAGAATGTGGAGTCGCGCAGTTCAGGAACTCCTTTGGCCAGCTCAACCATATTGCCCATTCCAACTGCAAAACCTTCAAGAATGAAGGTGATAAGCATCGCCGGAATCTTTCCTGCAATCAGGGAAAACAGAATTACAAATGCCCATGTAGCCGAAAGCCAGATCGGCACACTGATAACAGCAAGGGGAATGTTTGCCGGCGTGAAGGGAGCATAGAAAGATGTAATAACCGCGGTGAGGCCGAAAAGAAGGTAGCCGAATACCAGCGATACAACCAGTGGTGCGATGGTGGTAGAGGCATACACCCTGAACCTGGTCTGGGGAAGAGCAGCCCAGATGGACATTCGTCCTGCATCCATTTCATCGGGCAGAATACTGGCGCCCAGCACTATTGTGAGCCCCCATACCACTATGGACAGCATAGAACCTGCAATAGAAAGAGCGGCATAGGCAAGGTCCGCATCAGAAGCCGGAATGCCGCTGTCGGTCCTCATGGACTGGGGATCAACCGAAGCAATTCCGCGCCAGAAAAGAAGCAGATAGCAGGCTGAAAGGATACCCACAATAAGAATCAGCTTTCTGCGGGTCATGTGTTCAAGAGCGTTAAGAAACATTGGTTTCTCCTTCCATGATCCGCATGAAAATATCTTCCAGAGACTCTTTCTGAAGCCTTATTCCGGTGAATTCCACTCCGCTCGAGGCAATCATTCCAGCGAGGGCGGCAAAACCGTCTTCCCTGGGAAGGGGATAAATCAGCGTTTTGTCCTTTACTATTCCAGCTCCGCCCAGAACAGCCTTCATTGAATCAGGTGCGGGAGTATCAATAACAGCATTACCCTTGAAGAGAGAGAGATCTTCGAGCCTGTTATGAGCAACCAGCGAACCGTTGTGAATAAAGGCCGCCCAGTCGCACACCTTTTCTACCTCGCCAAGAAGATGGCTGTTCACCATAACCGTGGAACCCTGGTCAACAAGCTCGGCAACAGTGCTTCTTACCAGCATTCTTCCCGCAGGATCCAACCCTGAAGAGGGTTCATCCAGAAATACAGTTGCAGGTTTGCCGCATGTCATGAGAGCCACGGCTATCCTCTGCCGCTGGCCTTTGGACATGTTTCCGAGTTTTCTCTGCAGAAGGTCGCCGCACTGGAGTGTAGTTGCTCTGTGTATAAAGTCAATTTCCCTTCCTTCTCTGCGAACCCGCTCGAACTGACGGTACATCTGAACAGGAGTCGCCCAGTTGGGGAACGAAATCCGCTCGGGAAGATACCTTACGCCTGTTCGAGAATGGGGATTCGAAGGGGGAAGACCATAGAGGTGAACTGTTCCGCAATCGGGAATTGTAAGACCCAGCACCGCACGCATAAGAGTTGTCTTGCCGGCGCCGTTTGCACCCAGAATGGCCAGAGACTGACCTTTGGAAACATCGATGCTGAAGCCTTTTCCAAGCGCCTGTGTTTTACCGAAACGCTTGGAAATGCCTTTGACGCTTATAGCGGAGTCAGTCATAGCCTATATTACCTCCTGCATTTATTTAGGAGGAATATTTGAACAAACGGTTGCACTACGCAAGGATGATTGCTTTTCTCATTGCAGGAGCATTGCTTACATATTATCTGCTCTCCAGGTCAGGTTCCATAAACCTGACCGTGTCCGCTATTTTGAAATCCGTATGCAAGGCAGATCCATTCTGGCTTTTTATATCTTTTGTGCTTTTTGCTATTACAGAACTGATCAGAGCGTGGCGCTGGCAGATGCTGTCCTGGACCCACAGGATAGATGCAGGCAAAGCTGTTCCACTAACTGCAGTTCATGTCGGGCTGGCCCATCTGCTTCCGATTCGCCTGTCTGATGTGGCACTTGTGGGTCTTTTCAAGAAGTACGCTTCGGTTCCCTTCGGAAGCGGCGCAGCGGCAGTTCTTCTTGCCAAGATCATGGATCTGATTGCCATGGGCTTTGTTGTTGCCTGCAGTTTTGCCGCGGGTCTTGATGGCCCTGTTGTTTATGTTGCTTCTGGTGTTTGTGTTATTGCTGTTCTGTGTCTTTTCTTTCTGCCTGGAATTCTCGCTCTGTTTACAAAACCTGTAGCGGCACTTCTTGGAAATGGCAAAGTTGCAAGAACCTGGCGCGAAATGGCTGAAGCTGCAGTAATCCACAAAGAAAGAAGACCTGCAATCACAAAGGCTATGGCTTTAAGCGTTGCAGGATGGGCTGTCAAGCTGTTCATGTTTTACTCTCTGCTTCGTGCAGCAGGTGTTAACGGTGTTCCAGTCTGGCAGGTGTTTACCGCATCCGCCATAATGGACCTCACCATGGCCCTGCCTGTTCACGGGCTTCTCAGCCTGGGAACAGTTGAGGCTGGATGGGTGGGAGGTTTTGCCCTCGCCGGGATTACAGGCAAACTTCCCGGGGGCCTTTCAGTTGTCGAAGCAGGTTTCAGCGTGCATCTGCTATGGCTTTCAATGGCTGTTTTGCTGATGTTAGCGGGAATAGCGTCACTGGTACTTTCAGGGAGAAAGGGAAACATTTGAGAACTGTGATAGTGGGTGCCGGTGTCGCCGGTCTTACCCTCGCCGAGCGCCTTTTGTGTTCAGGCTCCGGTGAATCGGTTACAGTACTGGAGAGGGAAACTGCTCCTGGCGGTCTTGCGAGAACCTTCAATGTTTCAGGTTTCGACTTTGATATCGGACCCCATCGTTTTCACACATTCAACCCCGAAGTCAATGCCTATCTGAGGAACATTCTCGCAGGCAGCTTCGTCGAGATTAGCCGCAAAAGCAGTGTTTACATGGAAGGCAAATACCGGAACTGGCCTCTTACTGCCGCGTCGGTGATGGGGCTTCCGTTTCCTGTTCTCTGGAAAAGCTTCCGGGACCTTTTCTTCAAGCCAAACATTCCAGAGGTAAGAAATTTTGCCGACTTCATCAGGTCAAGATACGGCGACAACCTCTACAATTTCTTTTTTGCCGGATACACGCGTAAATTCACCGGTACCGACTCTGAAAACCTTCATATAGACTGGGCTCAGGCAGGGGTCAATCGCGCAGTCATCGACGACCGAGTCAAGGCAGATTCCCTTCTTTCTCTTATCAAGGGCATGCTCCTGCCCAAGGCTGTCGAAACAAAGTTCCTCTACCCGTCAACGGGCGGAATACAAACGTTCTGCAATATTCAGCGTGAAAGAATTGAAGCGCAGGGCGGGAAGATCCTTCTCGGTACAAAGGCAGAACAGCTTGCTGTGGAAAACAACTGCGTCTGCGGAGCAATTCTTGAAAGCGGAGAAGTTATTCCTGCAGACAGAGTTTTCTGGACTGCTCCAATTACCATTCTTTTCCCTGAAACCGGCCTTAAGTTCATCAATACTCTAACGGCGAATGTGGCACTCAGCAGGCCAAATCCTGTAAACAACTATCAGTGGTGCTATTTCGGCCAGGAAGATATACTTTTCAGCAGACTCACCGTGCCCGGGAATTTCAGGGAAGACTGCGTTCCCCCTGGAAGAGGCAGCATCATTGCCGAGATATCCTGTGATTCCCGTTCTGAATTCTGGACAGATCCTGAAGCAGTCAGAAACAGGCTCGTGGAAGACCTGAAGAAAGTGGGGGCCGTCAGGGGAGATGATATTCTTTTCATCGACTGGCAGCGAATACCTGAAACATATCCTGTGTACTCACTTGACTACAGAGAGAAGCTCGCATCAATAACCATTCCTGATGGTCTGTTCCTTACTGGAAGGTGCGGCTCGTTCTGGTACAACAACATGGACCATTCGATAGACCAGGCTATTTCAATAGTGCAGGGATCAGAATACAGAAAAGACTTCTGGAATCAGCGATAACTCATGCCAGCAGATTACCGGTTCTCAGAAGGGTCTCCATCGAGCGAAGGTTTTCTGCAAGCTCTTTATTATCAGCACTTAAATCCACCGGCTTGAATCCCGTCTCTTGAATCAATTCCAGCAGTGCTGCTGCAGCATGATATCTGTATAGATAGTCTGCATCTGTTTTCAGCACTTCGAAGAGCACGGCAGCGGCCGGAGATGGATCTGCCTTTTCCGCAATAACATACCATATAGTGTAGTAGGTGCCGTAGACTCCCCTGCGCACCATGTCCAGCAGTACAGAAAGCTCTTGCCGCCGGTAAAGATCCCGTTCAGAAGCGGCATGCTCATCATACTTTTCTTTCCAGTGCATTTTTCCATCCAGCCTTCTTGTTGACCTCTGATATATATTACGGCTGCCGCGGGCGCAGGAAGAGCGGTGAAATTCCGCCACGGTAGCGCCACTGTTACCGGAAGTTTTCCGGAAGTCAGACACTGTGCCGCGCATCATGTCACAACTGCATCGCCTAAATGCATTGTGGCTTTGCGATGTCCCGCGGCTTTCACTCCTTCCGTGAAAGGCGGGATTTTTTGCTGTACCTTATTCTTGCTGCTGCGGGATTCTTTGTTCGCCAGATCGATGGATATCCGATACCGGGCGCATGGATCGGCACCGGAAGCGGCTGGTTCGGCTTTGCAGATTCGAACGGTTTTTACTCTTTCGCCGGAACAGAACCCGATTCTCTGGTGGTTCATGCCACGGGATATGCAGACTGGGCAGGCGGCAAACCGGAAAACGGGGAAACAGTCACACTTCTTGAAGCAGTTGTGGGCGAGGGCGGAAGAATCAATGTCACTGCCTCAAGGGGAACTCTTTCGGTAATGGTGCCATCCACCACTTCACTCTCCGAGGCTGATATTCATGATCTTTCCATATCTGGAATGAACTCTTTGAACGGGAGAATCCCCGGACTAAGTGTAAGAGAATATGGCGGTTCCATGCCGGTCACATCTGTATCACTCCGGGGAGGAGATCCCTCTGCGGTTGATCAGATGGTAGACGGCCTTTCTATTGTCTCATCGAGGGATGGCATGCCAACGGGTATTTTTGACCCGGCAGTTTTTTCCACTGTGGAAGTGGCAAAGGGTGGAGCTGTACCCGGCGGAAGCGGCACTGGAAGTGCTGGTGCCATTAACTATCTGCCCCCTATGTACTCGCAGCCTCTTACACTCAGCCTGACTGGAGCTTCACAGGGCTGTGCGTACTTCTCAGGGAAGTACAGAGGAACCGGAGTTTCGCTCAGGAGGAATATCGGCAGCAGCGGTTCTGTCGGATACGGCACAACACTCCTTACATCAGGCAGCTACAGCCTTTGGCGCATGGGATTCCTCTGCGGATGGGCTTCTGGAGAAGTTGAAAGCCCGGACTGGACGATGGAAAGCGACGGAACGAGAAGTCAGGGGCAGGCGGAAACCTGGGTAAAAAGGGAATACAATGAGCTGGAGATAGATTTCAGAGCAGGTGCTGGACTCATGAATTTCCAGCAGCGGGAACCCTTTGTTTCTGATGATACCCATAAGGATATTGCTTTAAGAGCATCAGTTACCTGGAAAAGTCATCCCTCTGTTCGCTTCGGATACAATGCGACCTGGCTGAACAGCACTGCTACTGAAATGCGTCGAGTACAGTTCGGAACACTTCACATAATGGAAACCGCAGGCATTTTTACAGCTTCGGCCGGCTGCCGGCTGGAAGCAGATGAAAGTCTCTGCCTTTCCGGCAGGGTATCTGCCGAACACAGCATTTCAGAACCCCGGCTTTCCCTTGGTTCATCAGTGTATACCGATCACAGAGTACCCACGGTGAATGATCTTTACTGGCCTTACGATGGATTCACAGCCGGGAACCCGAATCTGAAAAGCGAACGGGTTGCTGGTGCTGAAACATGGGCGGAATGGACCGGAGACATGGCAAGAGGCAGTGTGTGCGGCTTTATCACAGTCACAGATGACTTGATTCTCTGGCTTCCTGACCAGACCGGAGTTTGGACACCATCCAATGTTTCATCGGCTCTTTCCAGGGGGCTTGAGCTCTCGGGAGGCATATATCCCGGCATGAACTCGGTGTCGGGTACTTTTACATGGAACATCGCCACAGATGAAACACCAGACACACCCCGGAACGGAATGCTTATCCCATACAGACCTGAATACACATGGGGCCTGTCCTCATTCATGGAAGTTTCCCGCAATACTGTGCTTAGCATACACATCAATGGCATGGGAAAACGCTTCACAAACAGAACACAAAGCGAATATTTGAATGAATACTGGCTGGCAGATGCAGCTCTCGCCAGACAGCTTCTGTCAAGCCTCCGCGTTGAGATAGGCGCAACAAACATTTTAAATACTGAATACTATGAAACCAGCGGTTACACCGGAGGAGGAAGATCCCTCCATATCACTTTTGAATACACGGGAGAATAGCATGAGCAGAACACTGACAGCCGCTTTTTTTATACTGACCGTTTTATCATGCAGGGATGCAGTAGGACCGGAGCCAGGCAACACTCCGGAGGGACCCTTTGTTGTCTGGTTCAACAGTCTGTCTGGAAATGCCGATGCATTTTTCGAAAACAGTGATTCCCTTATCACAGCAGCCTGGAGTACGGGAAGTGTCCCAAACCAGATACTTACTTCGGAGGGTGACGGGTTTGCCGTTCTTTCGTCGGCTTCCTGTGATATACGGTTCTATTCAGGGGCTGCCGCCGGTCAAACTTATTCCTCTGTACTGCTTCCCTCGGGCAGCAATCCTTACTGCTTCACATTGTCGGGAGGAAGCGGCTACGCAACCCTTCTTCTTCTTCAGGGCATAGCCGTTTTTGACAGAGTCTCAGGAGAAGTGACGGATACAATACCGGCAGGCGCCAACCCGAGTGGGATCGCACTGAGCGGAAACAGGCTGTTCGTGAGTCACGGCAACTATCCCGATGCTTCATCCCCGGGTGGGGTTTCAGTGTTTAACTCCTCTACCGGAGAGTTGTTAACCTGGATTGACACAGGCATAAACACCCACTGGCTCAAGCTTCAGCCATCGGGGATGCTTCATTGCTACTCAACAACTTACTCAGACGACGGCAGGATAACGGTAGTAGACCCTGAAACCCTTTCGATTACTGCTGTAGTTCAATGTGGCGGAGCTCCGGGGGAGGGAGTGGCGGTAGGTGATCATTTTCTCAGCCCCGACGGATGGAACGGAGGAGATCTTGTGAATTACAGTGAATCCGGACAGTTCAGTAGACTTCAGGTTCCCTTCAATCCCACCGGGCTTGCCGTGTCTGGCAACATCATCTATGCCACATCATTTTCAGCAGACAGGGTATACCTGCTTGATTCAGAAACCTTTGCTGTAATTGATTCGCTTCAGACCGGAGGACTGGGCCCCCTTGGAATAATTGCGATTGATCCTTCTAACTGAGTATCTTATCGCAACGCTTCATCTATTCCAGAGGGGAAACAGAACAAATGAAGAATATCAAGTGTGATATGCATGTTCATTCAGGTGCTTCAAAACAGTCTGCTCGCTGGATACTGAGAACCCTCAAGGCTCCGGAGAGTTTCACCCCGCCCGAACTCATTTACCATCTGGCTAAGAAGCGCGGAATGGACCTGGTCACCATCACCGATGTCAACACAATCGACGGAGTAATGAAGATATGCGATCTCCCTGATGTTTTCATCAGCGAAGAGATCAGCGCGCTTCTTCCGGAAACAAAAAAACCCGTTCACATTCTTGCATACAACATCACTCCCGGTCAGCACGAAGAAATGGCACTGCTCAGAGACAATGCTTTTCAGCTCCTGGAATACATGTCAGACAGAAAAATAGCAAACTCTCTGGCTCATCCCTTCTACTTCGCCGGGGAAGATCTTTCCTCGGGAGAGTGGAAAGAACTGGTAAGCAGAGTGATGCTTGTGGAAGGACGCAACGGTACAAGGGCTCTGTGGGAGAACACTGCGTCGATGCAGATGTCTAAAAAGATTATGGGAGATGGTTTTAACAGGTTCACGGCTGGAAGCGACGATCATTGCGGCAGATTTATCGGATTTACATGGACTCAGACCACTTGTGAAAAAAACTCTCCCGCACTCTTTCTTGAACAGGTCGCCGCCGGAGAAGGCCAGCTTCACGGTGATCATGGAAGTGCGGTGAGATCCTCCTATGCAGTTTACTCCATAGCCTATTCGTTCTACCGCAACAGACTCATGTCCAAAAGAGTGCCCAGTGCGGCAACAATTGCCGTGGATAAATTCCTCAGCCCCATTTCTCAGGAAAACTCGGAAGAACCCACGCTCTGGCACAAGGCAGACTTTCTCTTCCACCATCTTCTCAAGAAAGCGAAGGGCAATAACGCCGATTTTGAAAGTTTTCTTGCCGATGAGCTTGTTGAGATAGGAAAAGACCTGAATCTTCGGAGAGGCAGCCCGGAACTGGAACAGGAAGGTATCGAGGAGAGGACGTTCGAAATCCTCAACCGCCTTACAAACAGCCTGCTGCGCAGATCTGCAGAGCAGCTGAGTTCAAGATTCAGCAGCGGCAAAATTCTGGAGGCGATGGAATCTTTTACGGCAATGATCCCTGTTCTTCTTCTGAACATACCTTTCCCGATCGCATATATGGACAGAAAACGGGGAAGAGATCAGGTAAACCGGATATGCACCGATCTGGGTGAGGATTCTCCTGCCGCTCGAATGTCGGGAAAGAGGGTTTGGGTTACCGATACAATCGATGACCTGAACGGTGTCAGCAGAACTGTTCAGAAATTCGGCAGGCTTTCTCTGAGTGCGGGCCATGAGCTGGCAATACTTGTGTGTCAGGAAAGAGCCGTGTCATTCCCGGGGTGGGTGGTGAATTTCAAGCCTATCAAAGAATTCAGCGTTCCCAACTACCCTTCTAAAAAACTGTCTGTTCCTCCGTTTCTGGAGATGCTCCGCTTTTTTGATGAGAATGATTTCGAAACTGTGTATATTTCGACTCCGGGGCCTCTGGGAATGGCTGCTCTTGGAATTGCCAGGCTTCTTGGAATTCCAAGCGTGTCAATCTATCATACAGACTTCCCCAGGCATACCAATGACATCATAGAAGACTCGCGCATAGCAGAACTGATCAGCAACATCACAGGATGGTACTATTCCCTTTCCGGGCTTGTGATGGTTCCCAGCAGATTCTACATGGATGATCTGGAAGCCCTTGGTGTTTCACGGTCCAAAATGGTTCTGTTTCCAAGGGGCACCGATCACCTGGCTTTTTCTCCCTCCTGGAGAACAAAAGGGTTCATGGCCCGTTTCGGTGGAACTGAAGCTTCACTTAAACTTCTCTACACAGGAAGAATTTCAAGAGAAAAAGACCTGGATATCCTGGCGGACGCATTCCTCAAGGTACGCGAAGAGTACTCCGCTGTAGAACTTTTTCTGGCAGGTGACGGACCCGGTATCCGTGAACTGGGCAAAAAGATACTGGGAAAAGGTGGCTTTTTCTGCGGAACTCTGTCGGGAGAGGACTTCTCCAGGGCATATGCATCCTGTGATATCTTTGTGTTTCCATCCACAACTGATACTTACGGCAACTCTGTTCTTGAGGCTCAGGCTTCGGGGCTTCCGTGTATTGTCACCGACAAGGGCGGACCACAGGAGATAATAGTGCCTGGAGAAACGGGGATAGTATGCCGCGGTCGAGACTCTGCGAGCCTCTCCGAAGCTATTTTAAAGCTTCTCAGAGATGATGATCTGAGGAAAAGCATGGGAGAGAAGGCAAGGGAAAGAGGTCTTGAGCACAAATGGGAAAATGCCTTCGAAAATATTTGGCAGGCGGGAACAGACTTACTCAGGTGAAAGTGGTCGGGGCGACTGGATTCGAACCAGCGACCCCCTGCTCCCAAAGCAGGTGCGCTACCGAACTGCGCCACGCCCCGACCGTAGCTCCGATTCTACACAAAACGCCCATCCACTGGCAAGGTTGACCCTTGAGCCCGGGTAAATGATAATTGAGCATCCCCGTATTATATCGTGAGTGGAACCCAGAAGGGAAAAAGAATTGAAGTACGCATTTTTATTGATTATTATTGTGGCTTCAGCGGCACTGGCTGGCTGGCAGTCTGTTATGGTTCCTGATGTTACAACTATTGATATCGAGTATTTCCACAATAACGGCTACGATATCGAAGCAGTTTTTGGAACAAAAGCGAGGCTGTATGTCACACCAGAGCAGGAAACAGCTCTTCAAAACATGGGTTACAGAACTTTTGCACAATTTGTTCCGGTTCCTCTTGTTCCCTACCCTTCAATCACCGAAGTAAATGCTTCAATGAGTGCCGTGGTAGCAGCTCATCCCGACATAGCAAGAATGGAGCAGATAGGAACATCAGTTCAGGGACGGCAGATCTACGCCGTTATCGTAAGCGATAATGTTAACCAGGAAGAGGCCGAGCCCGAGATAAGAATCACCGGAAACATACACGGCGATGAGAAATGCGGAGGCATGACTGCTCTGAACTTCCTTGAGGTTCTCACCGACAACTACGGAACCAGCGACATGTGCACCTATGTTGTCAACAATTCGGAACTCTGGATAATCAGCGTAGTGAACCCCGACGGTTACGTCAGCAACAACCGCTACAATGCAAACAATATAGACCTGAACCGCGATTTCAGCTATCAGAACCCGTCCTCCTACTGGCAGGGTCCCGAAAGCAGGGCAATACGCGATATCACAATGCCTGAGTGGCCCTCCCAGAGCAACTTCACTCATCCGTTTGCCACAGGTCTTTCTTTCCACGGCGGGGCGGAGTGCGTGAACACTGTCTGGAACTACAGTGCTTCAGCCACCATACAAGACCTTGAATTCATCACAGCACAGGCCAACGCCTATGCAAACCATCCTGCAATCACCGCGTACTACAATCCGTGGGATATCTGGATACCCGGCGCCGACTGGTACCCTACTGAAGGAGACGTCAACGACTGGTCGTACGGTGAAGTTGGAACTGTCGACCACACGATTGAAAATTCCAATGACAAGTCTCCTGCTGACTGGCCCGGTGTTGCAAGCGCCAATTACATGCCTGTGCTTGAATTCTGCATCACCAGCACATACGGTGTTTACGGCACTGTAACCGGAGGGGGAGGAACCCCTTTAGATGCCCTTATCGAAGTGGAAATGGTAGACGGCTATGACAGCACTCCTCTTAGGTTCTGCAGGAATGATGTTGCAGACGGAGGGTATTCCAAGGCTCTTGTTCCGGGCACCTATAACATCGTTGCAACCGTTGCGGGAATGGGCTCTCAGTCTCAGAATAATGTTACTGTAGGAGCTGGAGAAATGGTTCCCGTCAACTTCATTTTTGGTACAGGCATAGAAAACTCGTCTTCGAACGGGCTTTTCATACGCATCAGCTCGTCTCCAAACCCGGTTTCAGCAGCGTGCATTATCTCGCTTCCTGACACAGGGGTTGAAGGATGCCTGAAAATTTATGATATTTCCGGTCGAACCGTTTATGAAAGAAATATACCGGCCGGTGTTGTATCTCAAATGTTCAACGCCGGTTCCGTACTTCCCGCGGGTGTGTATCAGATGAGGTATACCTCCAACGGGCTTTCTGCATCCACCAGGATGGTAGTTGCAGACTGAGACCTTTAGAAAGGCAGAGACATGGCACATAAAAAATCATCTTCGAGTTCCAGGAACGGAAGAGATACCGCAGGGAAACGACTTGGCGTAAAAGCGCCGTCCGGCCAGTACGTCAGCGGAGGCACAATAATTATCCGCCAGAGAGGCACGACAATCCATCCGGGGCTTAATGTGGGCAAGGGAAGTGACGATACCCTCTTTGCTAAAATAGAGGGTCGTGTCAAATTCCACCGTATGGGAGCCAGAAGGGTTGCTTCCGTTATTCCTGAAGCCTAGGATTCAGGTGAAGGTAAGAACAGATTTTGTTCTGAAAGATATCGGACAGCTTCTCACAATGAAGGGTTTTTCCGAGCCCCGACGGTTCGAAGCTGCGTCGGAAATCGGGCTTGTTACCGATGCTGCGCTGGCAATGTATGACGGAAAAGTTGTCTGGGCGGGCAGCAATGAAAAGCTCAATGAACACTGCTTTCCTGCAGACAGATTTGAAATAGAGTCAGCCGGGGGTCGCGTTGTGACCCCCGGCTTTGTCGATTCTCATACACATCCCATTTTCGGAGCCTACCGCCACGAAGAGTTTGCCATGAGGGCTTCCGGAGCAGACTATGAGGATATAGCCGCTGCCGGCGGCGGAATACTCAACAGCGTAAGAAGAACGCGATCTGCCCCCGATTCTGTCCTTCACGGCAACATGACTCGTCACCTTTCCATAATGCTTTCATCGGGCACAACGACAGTCGAGGCAAAGAGCGGTTATGGGCTCGACCTTCTCACCGAGCTCAGATGCCTGGAAATTGCCCGACAGGTGGCGGAAGAGGCTCCGCAGACAATTGTCCCTACTTTCATGGGTGCCCACGAAGTACCCGACGAATTTGAAGGCAGATCCGATGACTACATAGACTTTCTTATCAACCGGGTTAATCCCGAAGTGAAAGAACAGGGCATTGCGAAATTTGTCGACATTTTCTGCGAGAAGGGTGTTTTTACCACAGAACAGTCTGTCAGATACCTGAGTGCTTCTGCCGCACAGGGTTTTTCTCTTAAAATGCACGCTGATGAATTCCACGATACCGGCGGAGCCGCAGCTGCGGTCGGTGTGGGAGCAACAAGCGCCGACCATCTCCTCTCGATTTCAGACGAGAATATTCAGCTTATGGCCGGCAGTTCAACAGTTGCAACCCTTCTGCCTGGTACCGCTCTATTTCTTAACAAGCCTTTTCCGCCTGGGCGGAAACTGCTTAATGCCGGTGCTGCTGTGGCCCTGGCTACCGATTTCAACCCCGGGAGCTGTTTCTGCGACTCCATGCCTCTTATTTTAAGTCTTGCGGTGTGCCAATGCGGTTTTACTGTTCAGCAGGCACTGGTGTCAGCCACTGCCAACGGTGCAGCCGCTCTGGGGCTGGCAGGGCGAAAAGGGGGACTTGCGCCCGGCTTTGATGCTGATATTGTTATATGGAACTGCGACGATTTCAGAGCCATTCCGTACCATCTGGGTAATCCCGATGTTGCGGTGGTGTACTGTGCCGGCCGAAAGGCATATAGTACTGAACACTGATAAAAAACGGGGGGTCTGCCGGGAATGACAGAAAATGTCAATTCGCTGAAAAAGAAAGCTCATGACCTGGTTCAGAAGGGCAGGCACGACAGCGCCCTCAAAATATTCAACCTGGTAATAGAAGAAGATCCGAAAGATGCTTCCGTACACAACAAAATCGGTGATATCCTCCTTAAACTGAAGCAGGATGACAAAGCAAGAGAGCACTTTCTGATATCATCCAGGCTTTACAGCGACGAGGGTCTGCAGATGGTTGCTCTTTCAGTATGCAGAAAGATCATCCGGTCATTTCCCGAAGAGGTCGAATCGCATCTTATCATGGGCAACTGTTTTCTTCAGCAGGATAAGCCCGATCAGGCAAGAAAAGAATACATCAGCTATCTGACAGGAAAACCGTCTCTTGACTTAACAGATGTGGCAAATGCATTGAAGTCCCTGACTGTTCTAGATCCTGATGCCCAGAAATGGGTAACGAATCTTGCTAAAGTAGCTTTCAGACAAAAGAATGAAGCCTATCTTGACTACGCTGTTTCCATATCCATGGAGAGGAATCTGTCCGGTCACGAAAAGATGGCTCAGATGCTCTCCATGCTCCGCGAAGAGCTTCATCCTGCACCGAAAAAGGTAGCACCCGCCAAAAAGAAAGCACAAGATCCGGAACCCGCTCCTGTTCCTGAGAAAGCCGACGTTGAAGCTCAAGTTGATACAGCGGTGGTGCTTAACAATCTCAATTTTGACGAGAGTGACATCATTCAGGGAGACAGCGAATCCTCAGACGACATACTTCGCGACATCGGTGGAGACGACGATGAAGACTGGGGCGCCACCGAAATAGAGAACATCGGTCCGAAAAGAATCGGTGAATACTTCGTAGCCTGCGGTATGCTCAAGGCCGGCGACGTTCTCAAGGCCCTCGACAAGCAAACCTCGGAAATGGCCGAAGCCCGTCTGGGTGACGTTCTCGTAGCAATGAATCTAGTCTCTGTCAGACAGGTTCGCGAAGCACTTTCCAAGCAGGTTGCAGACATGCGCAACAGGCTTGAAAGAGACCCTGGTGATGCTCTTGGTTTTATCGAGATGGCAAACCTGCTTCTGGATGTGGGCGACTTCTACGGGGCGGTAGGAGCCTATCTCAGAGCAGCCGAGATTTACCGGAACGAAGACCGTGATTACATGGTATTTGAGCTTCTTGAGGGCGTTCTGGATATTTGCCCCGAGTCTCTTTCAGCAGCCAAGGAAATTGTGCGAATTCGGCACACTATTGACAAGGAAGGTCAGGCCAGAGCCTTCTACAGGCTTGCTGTTGCCTATCTTCTGAACGACAGTCAATACGAGGCGATAGCTTCTCTTGAAGCCGCTGTCGAAGTTTGCCCCTCATACAGAGATGCCCGTGATCTCATCAATGGAATTCGTCCCGAGGAGCACCGCGAGTTTGGAGTGACCGGCGTTGCAGACATTCTTGACGATATCGATAATGTAAAAACAGATACATCGAAGAATGCGCTTGCAGACATTATCATGGAATTCAAGACAGGTGTTGATGCAAGCGTTTCCAGAGAAGACTATTCCACACACTTCGATCTGGGAATTGCTTACAGAGAAATGGGGCTTCATCGTGAGGCAATACTGGAATTTGAGCGAGTTCTCACAAGCCCCGACCACCGGATCAAAGCCCGTGAAATGCTTGGCAGATGCACCTTCGACATGAGAAGATACGATGAATCTGAAGATCATTTCCGGAAGGGTCTTGTACTTGCCACAGCCCTCGAAGACAAAAATGCTCTCCTCGGTTTCCATGTGAACCTTTCCAGAGTGTATGAATTCACAGGTAGAAGCGGTCACGCTGAGGCAGAGATGAAACTGGCAATTGAGATCGACCCGGTGATGGCAAAGGCACTTCAGCTGGAATAAATGGCTTTCCCTGAAAGACCAGTCGCCAGAGTAAAGTCACCCTCACCCGCATCAATGGGCGGTATTCGCCCCGGTGATATTCTTGTTTCCTGCAACGGCTCTCCTGTAAGAGACTGGGTAGACCTGCTCTCGTTCTCATCCTGTATATCTGTTTCCCTGGAGATCAAGCGCGGTCCTTTGCGAAGGATTGTCAAGCTGAAAAGAAGACCTGGGGCAGAATGGGGAATAGAACTCGAGGGTTCACAGGCAAAGGTCTGCAGGAACAGATGCATTTTCTGTTTTGTCGACCAGCAGCCTCCCGGCTTGAGAAACTCTCTTCTGCTTAAAGACGATGATGTAAGGTATTCCTTTCTCAGCGGCACTTACATCACTCTTACCCCTGAGCAGACAGATGAGGCGATTTCAAGGGGGTTTTCCTCTCTTCATGTTTCCGTTCAGGTCTCCGATCCGGTTCTGCGCGGTAAAATGCTGGGCCTGAATGGTGTTGCGCCTGTTCTTCCTCAAATTGAAAGGCTGAACGAAACCGGAATCGAGGTGCAGGCCCAGATTGTAGAAGTACCGGGATGGAACGACCTGGGTATACTTGAGCGCACCATATCCGACTTGTACAGCCTGCGGAATGTGAAGACTCTTGGAGTTGTTCCAGTGGGTCTCACCAAATGGCGAACAGGTCTTGAAACTCTTTCCAGACATGACTGTTTTCAGGCTGCTCATACACTGAAAGTTATAGATAAGTGGCAGAAAAGGGCAATTCTGGAACGAAATACACCATGGATATACGCTGCGGACGAATACTATCTGACAGCCGAAGCAGATATTCCATCCGCGGAGCTGTATGAGAACTGCACCCTTAAGGAAAATGGAATAGGCCTTCTGGCGGCAATGGTACTTGAATGCCGGAACAGAGTGTTTTCAGGAGCGGGAACAGTTGTTACCGGAACACTTGCGGCGCCCCTCATCAGCAGTATCCTGGCTGGAACAGAATATCAGGTGATTTCTGTGGAGAATACTCTTATGGGTTCCATGGTGGGTGTTGCAGGACTGCTTACCGGAGATGATGTTATCCGTGAGGTAGTGCGATGGCACACAGGAAACAGTGAAGTGTTCCTTCCATCGGTAATGTTTAATCATCAGGGAAAAACAATGGACGAGCACTCTTTACAGAGCATACGGGAGAAAACCGGTATGAAGATCACTACTGCCCTCTCCATAGGAGATCTCAAATGATTTCGCTGCCCTTTTCTGCGGGCATCTTCACTCTTCTTCTCATCTGCATCGGAATCATTCACTTCAGACTCGAACAGAAAGCCAGAACAGTTAGGCAGCTCGAGAAACTTCTTTCAGACTCCAATCGAGAGGTGGCTTCGCTGGAGATGCTGAAATCAAGGGTTCTCGGCCGGATAGGTGATGTTCTTGCAGCTCCTCTTAAAATCATAGAAAACTCATCTGAACGGCTGACCAATGCAGAAGCCGGCCTTTCCGACAGCATTCTATTCGATCTGAACAGGCTGACGGATGAAGTGCATTCACTCATACGAATCCTGAATGTTTTCGAGGAGATATCATCCGGAGAAGATGATCATGGATACCATGCTGAAACACTTTCTCAGACTGTACGCATGGACGAGATTGTTTCAGAGGCAGCTATGGACATATCCGAACCAGCGGCAGACAAAATGGTTTCTCTTTCTGTATCGATTTGCGGAAATGTTGAAGTGAAAGGAAGGAATTCACAACTGACGGAAGCTGTTACCTCGATGCTCAGAGAAACGCTCAAAAGGGCTAAGCCCGGCACAGTTATGAGTCTGGAACTCAGAGTGCGCGGAAACATGGAACTTGAGGCCGGCTGGATCAGTGAAGAAAAAGCAGTACCCGGAGAAGAAAACCTTCTGGGCACAGGATTGACCAGGCTTATTGCCTCTTCCCACGCCGGCTGGGTTAGCGAGGATTTTGAAAACGGCCGTATTACACTGATTCTGCCGCTGGCTGGAGAAAAACATGAAAACTGACATTTTCAGGAAATATGACATCAGAGGAATAGCAGATAGCGAACTTGATGATGAAACGGTTCTCAAGCTCGGATATGTTCTGGGCATAACCGCCGAAGGGGGCACTGTAGCCATCGGGAGAGACTGCAGGCCGAGCGGAGAAAGGCTTGGTACCAGGCTTGCGGAGGGAGCCATGGCTGCCGGATGCCGGGTACTTGATCTCGGTGTGCAGACTACCCCGATGACATACTTTGCAGCATACACCCTTAAGCCCGATGTGACGGTGATGATCACTGGCAGCCATAATCCGTCCGAGTACAACGGGTTCAAGATGATGCACGGTCTTCACACCCTGTGGGGAAATGCAATCATTGATATCAGAAACAGAATTGACTCTGTCGGGGATGTTCCTGCCGTTTCTTCGTTTCCCGAAAAGATAAGCATAAGAGAAGCCTACATGGACAGACTGAGATCCGAATTTTCCCCTCCGGTTTCTCTTAAGGTGGCAGTGGACGCAGGGAACGGTACCGGGGGTGATTGTGCAGTCGATCTTCTCTCGCAGCTGGGACACAGGGTGGTTCCCCTGTTCTGCACGGCTGATGGCACTTTCCCAAACCATCACCCCGATCCAACTGTAATGGAAAACCTCAGTGCTCTCAGAGAAACAGTGCTGAGAGAAAAATGTGACCTGGGAATTGCTTTTGATGGTGACGCAGACAGACTCGGCATACTTGATGAAAACGGTGATGTGATATTCGGAGACCGAATTCTGTGTGTTCTTGCGGAAGCGGTGCTGAAGAGCAATCCAGGAGCAACTATAATCAGCGAGGTTAAGGCTTCCAGTGTTTTTTTCGGAATGGTGGAAAGCCTCGGGGGGAAGGCGGTGATGCTTCCTACGGGGCATTCGATAATCAAAGAGGGAATGATTGAGGAAAATGCTCTTCTTGCAGGGGAAATGAGCGGTCATATCTTTTTCAGAGACAGATACTACGGCTATGATGATGCCCTGTATGCAGCCCTCCGCTTCCTTGAAATCGCTGAACGGTCCCCCGGTTCAGTTTCATCACTGACTGCCCACCTGGCCCCTCTGATGGCCACCCCGGAAATCAGGGAGGAGAGTGAAGACTCAATCAAGTTCAAACTTGTGGATAAAGCTAAGAAGCTGCTTCTTGAGCGGAGCTGCAAGGTTAACTGTATTGACGGAGTGAGGATCGAGTTTCCTCATGGCTGGGGTCTGCTCCGAGCTTCAAATACCCAGCCCGTGCTGGTTATGCGTTTTGAAGCTGGAACACAGGAGCAGCTTCTTGAGTATGAAAAATATGTAAGAAACATTCTTCAGATAGCCCGGGAGGAGTTGTAATGTCCAGAGAGAGGGTTGAGTTGCTGGAAAAAGAAGTCAAAGAGGCTTCTGATATCTTGGAACAGATAAAAAATCAGTTTTCTTCTGTGGTTGTTGGTCAGGAGGAGTTCAGAATAGGGCTGATGACTGCCCTGCTGTCCGATGGACATGTGCTTATAGAAGGAGTTCCCGGGCTGGCTAAAACACTGGCTGCCAGCACTCTTTCCAACTGCCTCAACGCCGGATTCAGCAGGATCCAGTTTACCCCTGATCTTCTCCCGGCGGATATTACCGGAACCATGATTTATCAGCCTTCAAAAGGCACTTTCGTCGAGAGAATGGGGCCCATTTTTGCCCAGATGATTCTCGCAGATGAAATCAACCGAGCTCCGGCGAAGGTTCAGAGCGCTCTTCTTGAGGCAATGCAGGAGAGACAGGTTACCTTTGGAGGAGTGACTCACCCTCTGCCTAAGCCTTTTTTCGTAATGGCAACACAGAACCCGATAGAGCAGGAGGGCACTTACCCGCTTCCGGAAGCTCAGGTTGACCGATTTATGCTTAAACTGATTATCACTTATCCCACTCCTGATGAAGAAATCACCATACTTACCAGAATGGGTGGAGCAGATAAACCTTCTGCTTCTCCTGTGATGACCACCGGGCAGCTTTCCGATCTGCAGAACCTGTCAAAGCGGATCCTTGTCGAAAATGATGTACTTTCCTATGTGGTTCGCCTGGTTGATGCCACAAGAAACCCAAGACTGCATAAACTCCGCGATCTTGAAGACCTTATCTCTGTTGGAGCAAGCCCCAGGGGTTCATTGTCTATTCTGGCTGCAGCAAGATCAAGGGCACTTCTCACTGGTCAGGCATTCGTTACGCCCGATCTTGTAAAAGAGGTGGCTCCAGATGTTCTTCGTCACAGAATAATGCGTTCGTTCGAAGCGGAAGCCGAAGAAGTCACCGTTGAGGCAATGCTTGCAAGCATCCTCGACAAGGTTCCCGTAACAGGCAGGTAGCGTTTCCATGGAAACAGCTCACAGCTTGTTCCGCAGAGTTCAGCGGATTGAAATTCATACAAGAAAGCTGGTCGATCAGCTGATGAGCGGTGATTACCGCTCTGTATTCCGCGGACAGGGCATGGAATTCTGCGATTACAGGCCCTATGTGGAAGGTGATGATCCGAGAATGATAGACTGGAATGTTACCGCCAGGTCTACCACTCCTTTCGTGAAGATTCTTTCTGAGGAACGAGAACTTCTCGTAATACTCCTTGTGGATGTTTCAGGAAGCCTGAATTTCGGATCAGTTAACATGACAAAAGCCGATCGTGTCGCCGAGACAGCAGCAGTGATCGCCCTTTCAGCCGCCAGAAGCAACGACAGAGTGGGGCTCCTCACATACGGAGACAAAGTCTACGATTACGTGCCACCCGACAAAGGCAGAGCTCATTCTCTGGCAATAATTCAGAAAGTGCTTGAAGCGAGCGACCATCAGGAAAAGGCAGATGTGGAAATTGCCCTCACATTCCTGGGAAGAGTTCTCAAGCGGCGCGCCCTTATTTTTCTGGTGAGCGACTTCAGGTTCGATCCCAAAGTGGAAAAACAGTTGAAGGTATTCTCAAAAAAGCATGATATGGTAGGCATACATGTTTTCGATCCCAGGGAACTCCGGGTACCTGATATTGGAAGAATAAGATTCCGGGATCCGGAAACCGGTGTTGAATCAGTTGTGAACACCTCATCCACCGCCTGGCAGAAGTCTTTCACTGCCAAAGTGCAGGATCAGACTGCTAAACGGGAATTACTCTGCAGAAGAACTAAACTTGATGTTGTAAGCATATCCACCGCCGACGACCTCATTCTTCCTCTCAGAAGGTTTTTTCATCTCAGGAAAAGAAGGAGAGCCCACTGATGACACTTTTCCTTCTGCTGTTCTCCGCAGTTTCAGGAGCTGCCCCGGGAGTTCCATTCAATGTCGATTACGGTCTGCCTCAGGGATTTGAGTGTGAAGAACTGCTGTCAGATTCATCTTTCTGTGTTCTCGAATCAGACAGCGGATCATTCATTATAGTTCCGCTGGTGCTGGCTGATACGCTTTTCCTGCCGGTGATCGCCGCCTGGAACAGCAAAGGAGACACACTTCTTGTACAGCCGCCTTTTGTATCCGTTACCGGAGCGCTTCCGGACACTCTCATGGTTCCTTCTCTTCCTCCCTTTCCAGGTGCAATGAGCATACCGCCTGGCCTTCCGGAAGACTATGCAAGAAATCTGTCTTTCTGGCTCGTTTGGGGGCAGCCGCCGGAGTTCCCATGGTTGTGGGTGATTGCCGGAACCGTTGCAGCAGCATCTCTGGCTATCTTCCTGTTGAAAAGAAGAAAGAACGGAATGCCGGCGCAGGAGGAACCGCGAACTCGCATTCCAGCCGGAAAAGCCGCAGAACGGGAAGCTCTGGCTCTGCTGGAATCAGAAAACTTCATTCACGGCAGGTGGGTGGATCTCTTCACCGAGATTGATATTCAGCTCAGAACAACCGTTGCCGGCAGATTTGGAATAGTGAACAAAGCATTGACGCTTAACCAGATAGCAAGGTCTCTTGCACAAACAGAAGATGGGCGGAAATTTCTTGAAGAGGCTTCACCTCTTATAGGCGAAATTACACTTCAGCTCTATGCCGATTGGGGAAGCTCCCGCGAAAGGGCATCAGGCTTCATAAGAAGGCTGGCCAAGCTGAGAGGAGAGTGGTCATAATGACAAAATTCGCCCTGTGGCCAGTTCTTCTTGCTTATCCGGTTGTTGTTCTGGCGGCTCTTGTAATCCTTAAAAAAAATGCCGCAGCAAAAAGAGGAGCTGTTTTCACCGGACCGTTCCCCGGCACACCAACTGTTTCTTCTGCACGATTTTTCACCGTATTCCTTCCATGGGCGGGTCTTCTGTGCCTGTTTGTTTCACTGGCCAGACCGCAAACCGGGTTCGAAAGACTTCCCGATGCGGGTGAAGGAGTGGATATTGTGCTTACACTGGATGTTTCAACGAGCATGCTCGCTGAAGACTACAATCCAAACAGACTTGAAGCGGCGAAGGAAGCCGCACTGGAATTCATCGTGAACCGGCCAAACGACAGGATTGGGCTTGTGCTCTACGCAGCTGAACCAATGACGATATGCCCTCCAACATTCGATCACCCCACCCTCCAGCGCTTCATAGAGAATGCTGAACTCGGCTTTCTGACAGACGGCACTGCAATTGGAGCAGGGCTGGCGACTGCAGCAAGAGGTCTTGGCTCATCAGATACCGACAGAAGGGTTATCGTTCTGCTCTCCGACGGGGTAGAAACAGCAGGAGTTGTCGATCCGATTACCGTTGCCCGGGCAATCAATACCATCCACGGTGACAGCATAGCAGTTTATACCGTAGCGATCGGAAGGGAAAACAGCGGCTATGAAGTTGACAGGGAAACCCTTTCCTCAATTGCTCAATTGAATAACGGCAGGCTCTTCAATGTTTACAGCAAAGACGATCTTGAGGATGTGTACGCATCAATTGACTCTCTGGAAGCATCCACTCTGCCCGAGCAGGGTCTCTTCGTCTACAAGGACCATTACCTGGGCTGGTTAATTGCAGGGCTTCTTCTTCTGGCTTGCGGCGAGTTCTCGAGATGGAAGTTTTTCCGCATCACAGGAGGGGAGAAGTGATGGAATTTCAGAGACCCTGGATGATCATCCTCACCCTTGCAGCACCTTTTTACTGGTGGCTGCGGCTCAAATGGCTGAGAAATGACGAAAAGCGCCTTCGTATATTCGTAAGACCCGTGCTGTGGGCCAGAGTAGGTATTACTCCCCCTGTACAACACAGTTTTTCCCGTCTTCTGATATCGGTTGCAGTTGTGCTTCTGGTTCTTTCAGCTGCAGGCCCCGTATGGGGCACTTCGCCTGCATACATTCCCAGGGGCGGAGAGAATGTTGTCATCGCTCTTGATGTTTCCAGATCCATGTGGAGCGATGATGAGGTACCAACAAGACTTGGCAGAGCTGCGCTGGAGATCAGACGACTGATTGCTTCGATGCCCGGCACCAGATTCAGCCTTGTTGTTTTCAGCGGACACGCCCGACTGGCAGTTCCAATAACCCTTGACAGTGAATTCATTCTGGATAAAATCCCTTCAGGCCCAGCCGATGACACTGCCCTTCCTCAGGGAACCGCCATTGGCAATCTCGTTGATGTCATGGCCACAGCCCTTCCCGATATGGATATGGAGGGGAGGGTCGGCATAATATTCTCCGACGGCGGGTTCCACGACTATACCCTGAACGAGGCAATCGATGAAGCTCTCGAGAGAAATATTGCATTGATAACCGTTGGCGTTGGCGGTGATACTCCTGTAACAGTTCCCGGAGACAATGGTCCGCTGGTCTGGCAGGGAGACACCATAAAAACGGTTCTTGAGGAAGACTGGCTTAAGGAACTTGCCCTGGGAACAGGAAGTTTCTACACAAGAATCTCAGAAGCTGGAGACTTGTCCCTGCCTGTAAATGAACTTCTCAGACGCAGCTCAGCCGAGGCGGATGCAGACATAGCAGGCGCATCCGGCGCCAGGAGATATCAGTACTTTCTTGGAGCTGGTCTTCTTCTTATTCTCTTCGCCATGTTGCTTGAAAGGAGGGAGTCATGACGACACTTCTCTTACTGACCATTTCGCTTGCTACTCCTGCAAGCCGCATACCTCTTCTGAACCTGTATCTGGAAGCTTCCGAAATGGCCTCCCAGGGCAGTTATGAAGAATGCTCTGAGTTATTCAGCCAGATCATCGGCAGAATGCCGGATAATCAGAGGGCCATCTACAATAGTGCTGTATCCAGCCTGACTCTGGGCAACTATCAAACTGCTGACAGCCTCCTTTCAGGTATTCCCCGGGAGGAGTTTCAGGGAGATACACTGCTCTCAGCCCGGTCATCCGCCCGTTTGGGAAACTCCATGAACAACGGGGATTACGCCGGTGTTCAGAGTGTTGTTGAAATGCTTCTTCCTGAAGTTCGCTCCGGTGAAGCATCGCCCGCTATTCTCCAGAACTATGAAGTTGCTCTTAAATGGCTTATACAGAATGAACCTCCTCCTCCTGAAGACCAGCAGGATCCGAACGAAGACCAGCAGGATCCGAACGAAGACCAGCAGGACCCGAACGAAGACCAGCAGGACCCGAACGAAGACCAGCAGGACCCGAACGAAGACCAGCAGGAC